>Ga0105358_10000157_pt1 | contig 29751 bp, 21 predicted proteins | sample GOMGulsemesocosm_5_FD_83509 | JGI IMG/M metagenome (GOLD analysis project Ga0105358, IMG submission 83509) | Methane-oxidizing microbial communities from mesocosms in the Gulf of Mexico - GOM15C Gulf of Mexico | ecosystem: Environmental > Aquatic > Marine > Cold seeps | place: Gulf of Mexico... | reverse complement strand
TTCTGGTAATTATTTACCTAAATAAATGGTGTTCACTTGATGCTTATGGTTAAATTTATTTATTAAATCTTAGTAAATAGGTTCACTATTGATTAACCTTTATCCCGCTAACAAAATGGAAAATTTGTTAGCGCTGCTCAATAAAATTTCCCAAGTCTCTCCCGTTGGTGTTTTCAAGCAAGAAGTCATTATTGTGCAAAATGCTGGTATGCAACACTGGCTTAACCTTGCTATCGCTAGTGAACGTGGAATTAGCATGAATATGCGTTACGCGTTACCTGCTCAGTATTTGTGGAAGCTAATAAGAACACTCGCTAGTGAAGACAAAGTACCTGAACAGTCTCCTTACTCAAGAGAGGTGCTCACTTGGCGAATTTATGCCTTGTTAGCCACTGATAGGGTGACAAATGATGATGATTTTATACCAGCTACTAGATATTGGCTTGATCATGACATATCAAAAACAGCATCAAAAAAGACATCAAATTCTACACCTGATTTGATCTTGAAAACGTCAAGTAAAGCAGATTTGAAACGGTATCAGTTAGCAGGCCAAATGGCTGACTTATACGAACAGTATTTAATTTTTCGACCACTATGGCTTGATGCATGGCAACGTGGTGAAGAAGGTATTCAACTTAGTGCTGATGTTAGTGAAGGTATTAGCTGTGAAAATATATGGCAAGCTAAGTTATGGCAGTTACTTATTAGTGATCTACCTTATAATCCGGTTGAATTACTCAATGATGCAATTGCCAATATAGCCGATAAATTGAGTAATGATCCAAATGTTTTGCCTAAACGCATGAGCTTTTTTGGTATTAATACCATGGCACCAATGTGGTTAAATTTTATTAATGCGTTGAGCGAATATATTGAAGTTGACTTTTTTCATTTAAATCCATGTTTTTCTTATTGGGGCGATATTATTAGTGAAAAACAAGCATTCAAAAAACTATCTCACTGGTCAGATGGTGCAAATAGCGATGAGCATTTATTTGTTGGTAATCCATTATTAGCCAATTTTGGTCAACAAGGGCGAGAATTTTTAGCCTTACTGCAAGACTACAGTACCGTTAATGTAGAACTATTTGTTAAAGCCAGTAACCCTAATACTAGTAGCAGTGATGCCAGTAATGAAAATAGTGACTGGGGTAACAATGAAAGCTCAACGCCATCAGTGTGTATTTTACATCAACTGCAAAACGATGTTTTATCGCTTATTGATGCGACAGAAAAAGGCGACACCACAGAAAATCCTTCGCCGTTAGTTGACAATTCAATCACTATTGTTAGTTGTCATAGTGCTCTGCGTGAAGTTCAAGCGTTACACGACTATTTGCTTCATCAGTTTAATGATACTGCGCATACCTCAGCTGATAATAAAGACAAACTAACGCCAAAAGATGTATTGGTGATGTGCCCACAAATAGAGCAATATGCACCGTATGTTAATGCGGTGTTTGCCCGTGGTTGGCAAGATTTAACCGACGAAGTACCACCGCTCCCTTGTTCTATTGCTGATCGTAGCGCTAAAGATAGCGATCCATTAATTTCCGCTTTTAGTGAACTGTTAACACTTCCTGACTCCCGTTTTCAAGTTTCTCAATTACTCAGTTTTATTCGTTTGCCTGCGGTTGCTAATAAATTTGCCATAAACGCTGAAGACAGTGAAAAAATTAGCCTTTGGTTGCAACAAGCCACTATTCATTGGGGCTTAGATCAGGCGCACAAAGAGGCGTTACTTGGAGATCAAGCCAGTAACAGCTTTACTTGGCAGCAGGGCTTATCTCGCTTGTTACAAGGCTTTGCTTATTCTGATACCGATAGCATTTATCAAAACCAGTTATTACTAGGTGCAGTTGAAGGTGATGACGCTATTTTATTAGGTCAATTAATGTTGTTTATAGAACAATTACAGCATTTTTCTTTTCAGCTTAATAGTGCTAGAACGGCTAAAACATGGCAGAGTTTTTTACTCAGCCAACTTGAACTACTTTTTTCAACACGAGTTGTTTTTTCAACAAACTCTTCTGAACAAGCTATTCACCAAACTAACAATCAAATTGATAATAGTATTGCTATCATTGAGCAAGCAATCTCATCATTAGTTGAGTATTGTGAACATGCCCATTTTGATGAAAAAATTGAACTACCGATTGTTGTAGATTTTCTTAATAATCATTTTAGCCAAAGTGATGCTAGTAAACAATTTATGGTAGGGCAAGTTACCTTTTGCTCTATGTTGCCTATGCGTAGTATTCCATTTAAAGTTATTGCCGTATTAGGATTAAATGATGGCGAATTTCCAAGGCAGCGCCCGGCATTAGGTTTTGACTTAATCGCACAAAGTAAAGCAATATTAGGCGATAGATCTCGTCGAGGAGACGATCGGTATTTGTTTTTAGAAGCGATTATTTCTGCCCGACAGGCTTTATATTTAAGTTATCAGGGACGAAATATCCGAAATAACACTGAAAAACAACCATCGTTAGTGTTAAAAGAGTTAATGGACTATTTGGCGCAAGGTTATGGTTGGCAGTTTGACCCGGAAAATTCTGACATTCATCAAATGCCAATGCAGCCCTACAGTGAAGATAACTACCATATTCAGGATACTGAATATGGCTTTAAGCCCAGCTTTGATGCTCACTGGTTAACGTTAGGTCAAAAGTCAGGTCAAAATGAGCATACTGGCGCAGATCAAACCGAATTAGAGGTTGATGCGTGTGAAATAGCTGACAAGGTTAATACGTTAAGTGCGACTGAACTCATTCGTTTTTTTCAGCACCCAAGTAAAGTATTTGCGCAAAAAGTGCTTAATTTATATCTAGATAGTAGTGAGGTAAGTTTAGATGACGTTGAACCTTTTACCACAAACCATTTAGAAAACTATTTATTAAAACAAGACTTACTTGCTGCCAATCTGGTAGCAAAAAATAGTGCGACAATTGAACACGTTATTGATACCGCGGCTTTGTCGGGTAAATTTCCTGATTTACCGAGTACACAATCACACTTTGATGATGCGCTTGATGCAAGTAGCCAACTTGCCCAAAAAATTATCGAGCAAGGTTGCGATAATCCCGAGTTAATTGATTGTCAAATAGTGCTTAATATTGATGTTGGTAACGTATCTGAACAAAGTATAACGGTTACAGCGCAGTTACCCGTTAAAATTACCCATACTGGCGCGCAACTTATTTTTTATCGCAGTTCGAGTGCGAAACCGAAAGATTTATTTACCTTATATTTACACCATTTAATCATGCAAGTATGGCAACAACAAAATAGTGGAATAACCCTTGATAGCCCTAATCTACTACTTAGTTCAAAAGGTTCAGACGCAATAGGAATAGATTTAATTGGCCAAATAGATCAAACACGTGGGTTTTATTTTAATACCAAGGCACAAAAAGTTGAGCATTATTATATCAGTAGCGAAGAGGCTGAGCAGGCTGAAGCGGAGTTAATTGTGCTATTAAACGTTTATGCTCAAGGGAAAAAACAAGCACTAATGCTCAATGGTGATTTAGCTGCTCAAGTTTTCAAAGAATCACGGGGTAAACGAACTGAAATGACGCAAGGGAGTTTTGAACTGTTTTGGCAAGATTCAGACATGCCATCAGGGGCTATACCAGGTTTTGGCACCAATGCTTATATTCATTTCTTTTGGCCACAGTGCCCAGACATTGAAACAGTAATACCGCAAATTGAATCGGTTTATCAAGGATTGTATCGCCGTGTTGTTAAAGAGGGTAGTTCAAAATTGAGTGCCTCTAAAGCTAGCCAAGGTAGGATAAAAACAGTCAAAGGAGCTAATAGCTAATGTCTACAGAAATGTATTTAAAAAATTTAGAGGCAGCGACTATCCCTTTAACAGGGAGACATTTAATTGAAGCCAGCGCGGGTACTGGTAAAACCTATAATATCACCCGTATTTATTTGCGCTTATTACTCGAAAGAGAGTTAAAGGTAGAAGAAATTTTATTGATGACTTTTACCAAAGATGCCACGCAAGAGCTACGTGGCAGAATAGCTGCCTTTATTCGTGATGCATTAACTAACTGGCAAGCATTATGTAAAAAGGATAGTTATTTTCAATCTATTAGTGAACGAGTAAGCAGCGATAAAAATGAGAGTGACAAAAAGGTTCAGTTTTTGCTAAAACGTGCTTTATTATTTTTAGATGAAGCCGCCATTTTTACCATTCACGGTTTTTGCCAACGGGCATTGACACAACATGCTTTTGCCAGTGGTTTACCCTTTAACGCCAATATGTCGACCAATAGTAATGATTTGATTTTGGAGGCTTGCCAAGATTGGTATCGACAACTGGCTAAACAAAATACTGACGCCTTTACCTTAGTCGTTCAATTTTGGGCTACACCCACGGCTTTTGTTGGCAGTTTTGCTAAGGCAATTTCACATAATACTGAGCTGTCTATTCTTGATGTACAAGATTTGGTAGATAAATTCACTCAGTTAGCCAAGCAAGCAAGTTGTGCGATTACGGCAAATTTAAGGGTACTTAACGAAGGATTAGTTGCTCATAAAAAAGCAGACGAACAAGAAAAAAGGGCAGCCGAGTTAGTAAAATTACAAGCTTGGTTAAAACAAATAAGTGAGTGTGAAAGTGAACAAACTTTACTTGCTGCAATACATCAACCCATGCCTGATTATTTACTTAACGCTAGTCGACATCCTAAGGCCTTTAAAGCTGCATTAGCTCAAGTATTAGAGAGCAGTAAACAAATAAAAGCTGGTGTTAAAGATTTAGCCAAAAATATTAATAAAGCCAAAGCTTATCAAATAGTGCGTTCTGCTATTTATCAAATTCGCCAGCAAGTTCAACAAGCAAAAGAACAACATAACTTACTCGATTTTGATGATTTAATAAATACTTTAGCAAATTGCTTAAAAAATGAAGAGGATGGTCAATTAGCGCAAACGTTATTAGCGCAATATCCGGTTGCCCTTGTTGATGAATTTCAAGATACTGATCCCCAGCAATTTGCCATTTTGCAAGGCATTTACTACCAGGCTCAAGCTCAGCAGATAAGTGCAGCGCTATATCTCATTGGTGATCCTAAACAAGCTATTTATGGTTTTCGTGGTGGTGATATTTTTGCTTATTTAAGCGCACGTAATGACTGCGATTATCACTGGCTTATGGATACTAACTGGCGTTCAAGTCCTGATATGGTTAATGCCTATAATCAGGTGTTTTTAGGTGATGGCAACAATACCGTGTTTGGTTATGGTATTCCTTATCAATTAGTTCATGCGGGTAAAACTGACATACAACCGAGTGACGACTCAAGTAAACAGTTAAGTAACCAAAATAAAGCGCTAAAATTCATTCATTTTTGTGACGAAAAGGATGTTACTAAACAGTCAGGTAGACCCTTAATGGCAACCTGGTGTGCAAATGAAATAGTACATTTACTAACTGAGGGTTTCACTGATGAAGCAGTGAAACCGCAGGATATTGCCATTTTAGTACGTGACGGACGGGAGGCGGCCGATATTAAACAAGCATTGTTAGCAGCCAACTTAGCCAGTGTGTTTTTATCAGATCGAGCAAACTTATTTTATACTGAACAAGCCAAACAACTTATCAGTGTATTAAAAGGTATTTTAGCGCCTGAAGATGAACGCTTGTATTTAAAGGCATTGACCTGTGGTTTATTGGGTTTTGATGCTCCAACCTTATATAAACTTCAGCAAGATGAAATGGCTTATCAATCGTTAAAGTTCAGCTTTTTTGATTATAGAGTTCAATGGCAACGCCAAGGTTTTATTGCGATGGCGATAAACTTAATGCATCAGCATTTTAAAATTTTATTAGACAATAAAGATAGAGTATTAACTAATTTATTGCATTTGTTTGAAATTTTACAATCAGCTAGCCAAAAGTTTCTACAACCACAAGAACTACTCTATTGGTTTGAACAACAATGTAGTTTAGACAATAGCGGCGCTAATAATGACGCAGAAACAGAGCAACGTCTTGAGAGTGACGGTGACTTGATCCGTATAGTAACTCAGCATGGCGCGAAAGGGTTAGAATATCCAATAGTCTTTATTCCGTATGCAACGCGCCATAAAGATCCGCTTAAATTTGGAAATAAATCGGTAAGCTATATTGAATATCACAATGATCAAGGTCAATTGTGCTTGAGTTTAGATGGTGATGAACAAGCTAAAGCAGCTATGGCTAATGAAGCTTATGCAGAAACTATTCGTTTGTTGTATGTGGCGATAACACGCGCAGAAAGCCGTTGTTATGTTTTTACCACACCATTTGATAAATATGTATTATCGCCACTAGGCAAAACGCTTCAATGGCAAGCAGAACAAGACATAGTAGCAAGCTTACAACAGTTAATGGCTAAAGCACCCCAAGCAATAGCAGTAAAACAAGTTTCATTTGATACGATTGACGCTAATATTTATCAGCAGAGTAACTTTGATGGCGCCAGCATAACATTACCTGAGGTAAGTAAGTTTTATGGAAAAATAGAGCGTGACTGGTGGCTTAGTTCGTTTTCTGCGTTAAGTAGAAACTTACGCCACGGTGGTGTTTCAACACCAGATAGAGACACTGAGTTAATAGGTGATGTTGGAAGTGATATTGGTGTAACTGCAGCTAACCAAACAAAATCACTGTTACGCTTTCAACTTGCGAAGGGTGCGCACAGTGGTAATTTATTACATGATATTTTAGAGCATAGTGACTTTGTGAATTCGTCTGATTCAGTCAGTAATTGGCAAGAAAGTATTAAGTGGCCGTTAGTTAAATATGGTGAGCTTACGCCAGGATTTACTGAAGATGATCTTATCGTTTGGCTTAATGAAATAGTCGCAACTCCTCTAGTTAAAAAAAGTACCTCTTCTAGTGATTATTTTTGTTTGGCTGATATTACAGTGGATCAAACACTACGTGAAAGTGAATTTTATTTTCCGATGGAAAAAGCGAATATTAGTGCGCTGACTAAATTGATAACCGATCATCGAAACTCTGCTTTGGTTGACCCAAATCATGCTTATGACACCAATCACGTTAGACTACCAAGTTATCAATCGTTAAAAGGTATGATGCATGGTTTTATCGATTTAGTGTTTGAACAAAATGGTAAATATTATGTGTGTGATTATAAGTCTAGTCATTTAGGTGATAATTTTACCGATTATACTCATCATGCTTTACGCAATAATATTGAAAAAAATTATTATGACTTGCAATACCTTATCTATAGTTTAGCCTTACATCGTTATTTACAGCAAAATGTGACTGACTATAATGCAGAACTACATTTTGGTGGAATTTATTATCTCTATTTACGCGGTATGACTAATGATCAACAATTTTGTGGGGCAGGTGTATATTTTCGAAAAATCCTTCTTGAAGAGTTAACCGCTTTAGATTGCCTTTTCTTTGGCAAAGACGGCTTAGCTAAAGAGTCTCTGGATCAAGGTAATGACCTCTTAAGAAAAAGTGTCGTAGCAACGACTGAGAAGGAAACATAATCGTGCAAATATACCACAGTTTTTTTCAAGCACAACAGCAGCTAGCTGATATTGAAGCGATTGATTATTTTTTTTCTAAAGAAATGATAAACGTATTAATTAAGTCGAATGAACTTTCAACTAATCTCTCAGCCAAATTATCAATCACACAAACTCAAACCCTTAGTCATCTATTTTTTGCGTTAAGTGCTAGTTTACGTTCAGGTCATACTTGTTTACCGTTAACTGAACTTGCGCAGCAACATTGGGCTGTCGCTTTTGACGAACAAGGTCAATGTAGTCATCAAGGTTTTGTTTTTCCTGATCAAGACAGTTTGTTCACCGTGCTAACAGCACTTGATTTAAGCGCGAATGCACAGCAACCAATCGTATTTGAAAATAACTGTGTATACATGCGTCGTTACTATCAATTTGAACAAACGCTTGTTCAAAATATTAAAATACGGTTAACACAGCGATTACCTACTTCACCACAAAAGATAAGTAGCGTCCTTCAACAACTTTTTCCACCAGTAGCACACGAGAAGGCGCACGAGATTGATTGGCAAAAGATTGCCGTTGCTAATGCGATGAATAAAAACTTTACTGTAATCGCAGGAGGCCCCGGTACAGGGAAAACGTACACCGTAACCAAATTATTGGCTGCGTTAATTATGCTAAATAATAATGACATTGAGGCTGAAGCTAGTGAAACATACACTAATGGTAACAAACCAAACATTAGTATTAGCAAACAAAGCAAGAACCAATCGCTTGAAATAGCATTGGTGGCACCAACAGGTAAAGCGGCACAACGTTTGTCTGAGTCGATCATTAGTGCAATTGCTGGCTTTAAAGCGTTAATTAATGAAAGTGTTCTAGCGGCAATACCAACACAAGCGAAAACTATTCACCGTTTACTCGGTGTTATTCCTAATAGTCCTAATTTTAGGCACGATCAAAATAACCTACTTAGCTGTGATGTTTTATTAATAGATGAAGTATCTATGGTTGATTTACCTATGATGACTCGAATATTTAGAGCCTTAAAAAATAATGCTAAAATAATCTTACTCGGTGATGCAGATCAGTTGCCCTCTGTTGCTGTTGGTAGTGTTTTAGCTGATATTGCCCCGAGACCACATTTAGGTTACAGCGCTGATAATGCCAATTACTTAGCCCAAGCCTGTCAATTAGATGTGCAACTACTCAATCACGCATTCAAGCAAACAGACAGTTATAGTGATCATCTTAGCTTTTTGATCACTAGCCGTCGTTTTGATGGGGAAGGGGAAATTGGCAGGTTATCTGCTCATGTAATTAAAGGGGAAAGTTCGCAAAGTTGGCAGTTATTACAGGCAGCTAATAAAAGTAAAAAAAATCAATTAACGTTAGTTAATGGCGACTTACATACTTGGCTATCACCATTAATAAAAGAATATTATCAAGGTATTAGCAGCTGTAGTACTATTGACGATGCCTTTGCTTTATTGGCAAAATTTCGTATTCTTTGTGTTACTCGCCAAGGAGAGTTTGGTGTTGATGCCATTAATCAATGGGTAAAAGAGCAATTGGCGAATAACGCGGCTCAACCTTGGGGACAATCTCAGCAAAATTATCATGGCATGCCTATCATGATCAGTGAAAATGATTATCGCCTTGGGCTTTTTAACGGAGATATTGGTTTACTTTGGCGCGCTAGTGACAGTCAGAATCACCTAATGGCATTTTTTGAACAGCCCAAAACCGACGACGGAGAAACACGCTATAAAACACTGTTGCCATCAAGACTACCAAAATATGACAGTGTATATGCGATGACTATTCATAAAACACAAGGCAGCGAGTTTACCCATGTTGCGATGATATTACCTAAAAAAAGTAATAATTTACTTCTATCGCGTGAATTACTATATACCGGTATTACTCGGGCAAAAGCACAATTGACTATTGCGAGTAACAAGCAAACTTGGCAGCAAGGGGTAATCAGTGTAGTAAAACGATATTCAGGCTTAAATATCATAGAGTAATATTATAAATCATGCTCAAGATAAACAAAATTGATATACTCACGCACACTTACTCACAAAGACTTAGTTAAGTACACAGATTTAAAAATACTTTTTAGGAAATAAAACCTCAATGCAATTAATAAATATAGACAAAGTGCGTTATAGAAAACACTTAAACATCGTTATCGTTAGCTTTATTGCAACATTATTAGTGTTAGCGTTAATTTTTGCCCAACTCTTGATCATCAGTTTTGGTCAAGAAGAGGTCAATAATTTTAGATACAATCTATTAGGTGTGGTTTTGTCGTTATTGGCTTGTATGGCAGCTTTGCATACTTTAAGAACGTCAGATTACTTTAAAGAGATTTACTATGTTTGGCAAATAAAACAAATACAAAATTTAATTTATCGTAAATTAAAAAAAGTCAAAAAGGCCGCCAAAGATTCAAATGAAGAAGCATTGATTATTTTAACTTTTTACTATAAAAGCCAACAACAAGTGTATCAACTTGATGATAATACGTTAACCATCAGTAAGGTAAATAAAGCGTTAACTGATTTAGAAGAAGTAATTGATAACAAAGATTTAACTATTAACGTAGATCAATTTGATAAAAAAATGATAACGTCTTTTAAATAACAACTATATCGCCTTAGTAAATAAATATAAAAACTTAAAATAGAAACATAAAAAAACCAGTACTTATTAAAGTACTGGTTTTTATGTTTTTAACATCAACTAAATAAGTTGTTACTTGGTCTAATTATAAGAATCATACTAAGTAAAAAAATTATCTTGCACGGAAAATAATGCGACCTTTAGATAAATCATAGGGTGTTAGTTCAACTGTTACTTTATCGCCAGTTAAAATACGAATGTAATTTTTACGCATTTTACCTGAAATATGAGCAGTCACCACGTGGCCATTCTCTAATTCAACTCGGAACATAGTGTTAGGTAAAGTATCTAAAACTGTACCTTGCATTTCAATATTTTCTTCTTTCGCCATGGGGCGCTAAACCTCTAAATGTTGTGCAAAAAGCGTTGTGCAAATAAGCCAAAATATCTATTAAAATTATTAGAATGTTTGACTGATAAAAAGTTGCGCGAATAATGCCTAATTGCACGGCCAATGTAAAGCTTTGTAAATATTTATTTCTATGTTTGTTGTTTTTTTAGCCTGTTCAATGCTTCATTTCAACCAAATGCCATTCTAAGCTAATAAATCTTTCGTGTGGATAGTAACTATTTTTATAATTCATCTTTTGACAGTCATCAATTTGATACCCTAAATATAAATACGGAAAACCCAATTTTCGGCATAAATCAATTTGTGTAAGAATCGAAAAACGCCCTAAACCATAGCGTTTAAAGTTGGGGTGGTAAAAGGTATAAACAGCGGATAAACCATTTGTTAGTACATCGGTTACTGCAACGCATATTAGTTGTTTAACACCATCAACTTCACACCAGGTTTCGATAAATAATTGTGTGGTTAATTTACTGCAGAGAAAGCTTTCAAATTGCTGAATATTTGCTGGATACATACCGCCATCACGATGAAAGGTATTAATATACTTTTCATAGAGAGGGTAATAATATTCTCTAATTTGTTCTGAGTGTTTTATAGTGAAGTTAGCATTACGTTTTAATGAACGTTTTTGGCTTTTAGACGGCTTAAAATCATTCACTAACACGCGAATAGATTGGCAAGCATTACAGTTTGGACAGTAAGGCCGGTAAGATTGTTCGCCACTACGCCGAAAACCTTCTGTCATTAAAATGCTAAAACTATGTTTATTTTGCAGGCGTTGATCAACAGCAATTAATAAACGTTCTTCTTTATCAGGTAAGTAACTACAAGGAAAAATTTTAGTTATACCCACTTTAAAACTGCTGTCTTTCATACGACTACTTCTATCAAATTATGATTACGGGTATAGACCAACTTAATTAATGGGCGATTTACTAGATCTACTAATAGCTGATTTATTAATGGATAACTCACTAATGAGTAACTCACAAACGGCTAATGGGTAACTCACGTGGTTGCCAAAAATCAGTTGTAACCTCTTTAGTTATAGCAATTTGTTTAAATGTTATAAAGTTTTCTCGTGATATTTGTGTTGCGCCCATATCAGCTAAAAAATCATTAAGTAATTGGCAGTCAATAAAATCAACCTCGATTGACCTAAGTAACTCAACTAAAGCAACTAAGGCAAACTTAGAGGCATTAGGCGAGGTATGAAACATTGACTCACCAGAAAAAAAACCATTAATAGCAACACCGTATAAACCACCAACTAACTCAGGCACATCAACAGAATTTGTTTGCCAAACTTCGATAGAATGTGCAAAACCCAAGTGATGTAAATTAACATAAGCGCTTTGCATCTCAGGTAAAATCCATGTGCCATCAACGCGAAAGGGTGCATTTGCACACATTGAGATTACGTCCTCAAAAGCAGTATTTAAAGTAATTTTATAAGGGGATTTTTTTAATGTTTTTCTTAAGGTACGATTAATTCGTAAGTCGCTAAGTTTAATAATCGCTCTTGGATTAGGTGACCACCATAACAGCGGGTCATTTTCACTAAACCATGGAAATATACCCTGACTGTAGGCATTAATTAACCGCTGTGGATGTAAATCACCTCCTACGGCTAATAAACCATTGGGCTCAGTAATCGCATGTTCTACAGGAGGAAAAATAAAACTATTTTCACTGAGTTGATATAGGCTCATATTATCCAGATAGATTCATGTTAAACCAATTGAATTAATAAATGCATCGCTTAGCGAGTTTAAAGGCATATTGGCTTTTTAAACTCGCTATATTAGTGCGCTTGAAACAAATATTTTACAATATCATGAGTGATGAATCATGAGATAATTTTTTCAACTTACTATTTTTCAAATTGCTCTTTTGTAAAGAGCAATTAAGCATCGAGGAAGCGTTCAGCATCTAGCGCTGCCATACAACCGGCGCCAGCTGAAGTAACTGCTTGACGATAAATATGATCAGCCACGTCACCGGCAGCAAATATACCTTCAACACTGGTTTGAGTAGCATTACCTTGAGAACCACTTTGAATGGTTAAATAACCATTTTTCATCGCGAGTTGATCGTTGAAAATATCAGTATTAGGTTTGTGACCTATGGCAATAAACACACCGGCAACGGTAACTTCTTCAGTAGTGTCTGATTTAGTATCTTTTAAACGTAACCCGGTTACACCCATTTTATCGCCTAACACTTCGTCTAAAGTACGATCAGTATGAAGAATAATATTACCGTTTTTAACTTTTTCATTTAAACGATCAATTAATATTTTTTCAGAGCGGAAAGTATCACGACGATGAACTAAATGTACTTCGCTGGCAATATTTGATAAGTAAAGCGCTTCTTCAACAGCAGTATTACCGCCACCAACTACGGCAACTTTCTGGTTTTTATAAAAGAAACCATCGCATGTAGCACATGCTGAAACACCACGACCCATAAACGCTTCTTCAGAAGGTAAACCTAAATATTGTGCCGATGCGCCAGTACAAATAATTAAAGCATCACAAGTAAAAATGCCGTTATCGCCTGTTAAAGTAAAAGGGCGTTTAGAGAAATCAACTTTATTAATATGATCAAAAATAATTTCAGTTTCAAATTTTTCAGCATGTTTTTGCATGCGATCCATTAATGCTGGACCGGTTAAATCACCAGCATCACCTGGCCAGTTTTCTACTTCTGTTGTTGTGGTTAACTGTCCACCTTGCTGCATACCCGTAATCATTACTGGTTTAAGGTTAGCACGGGCTGCATAAACGGCAGCAGTGTAACCCGCTGGGCCTGAGCCTAAAATAAGTAGTGGACAATGTCTAACGTCGCTCATAAATGAGTTCTCCGGAGTTTGTGGTTAACAAATAGATTTAAAATATTATAGAGTTTAATGATTGGGATGATAAGGGGTTCTATCAAGGGTGTACAGTTGGTTTAGCTCTATATGAGTAAAACAAGCATAAATAATTATAAAAAGAGTGCAAATGGTAAAATTTCATTATTTTTATATTTAGCGCTATGACACATTAAAACGTGGGTTTAATAGGTGTAAATGCCGCGTTGTTGATTTTGACAAGAGAATAACGACTTTCTTCAAGCAGTACCTTTCCTATAAACCTTTTAATACTCGCTGAATCCTGTCTCTTGAGGTAATATGGACCTATATCACTAACCCTTGCTTTTCATGGAACCTTAATTGTCTTCAGAATTAGTTAAAAATACCGAACAAGACTTCAATGAAGTAAATAGTGATAACACCAAAAACTCTCAACTTAGTGGTGTACAACGTTTACTTGAAACAGGTCTATTATTTTTTAGTGTCTTAGCCATGTTTATTATGTTGGCTTTGTTTAGCTTTGATCCCGCTGATCCTGGTTGGGCACAAACGGGCTATCAAACACCGGTTAGAAACCTTGGTGGCGCTGTTGGTGCTTATCTTTCTGATTTACTGTTAAATTTATTTGGTTTTATTGCCTATAGCTTACCTTTTATCGTCGCGATTATCGGCTGGTTATTATTTCAGAAATTCCATCAGTTAATGCATTTAGATTATCTAACGCTTGCATTAAAGCTGATTGGGTTTTTAATGTTTTATTTAGGTATTACTTCGTTAGCAAGTATGAATTTTGATGATGTTTTTTATTTTTCAGCCGGTGGTATTTTAGGTGATATATTAAGTGAAACCCTGCTACCTTACTTTTCATTTGTTGGTAGCACCTTAATCTTTGTTCTATTTACTTGTGCGGGGTTTGTTTTATTAACCGGCTTTTCATGGCTCAACTTTATTGATAACGTAGGTCGTCACGCTATCGCAAGCGTGTTATTTTTACAGCACCTTCCGCGATATATTAGCGATAAATTTGGTGTAGGTGATACACCATTAGATGACAATAACAAGTCAGAAAGTATAGCCATAGGTGAAGAAGACAAAGTTAAAGAAGCCAAGGTTAATAACCCTGAAGTGACTCCAGAGGCGAAACCAAAAAAGAAAAAGTTAGCAATTCCTTTTCTTTCATCTATCTCTGAAAAAGACGAAGAGATACAAGAACACTTTATTGATATCAATGAGTTAATGGATGGCCCACTTGAAATTAAAGTACAAGAACATGTTAGTGATGCTGAAATATCTGCTGCTTTTGCCGATGTTGAAAAAGTTATGGTTGCTGATGATAACGCATTGGAAAACAAAAATCTGACGAGCGAACTAGTTAATAGTACTGATGCCACTCAAGTCAATTTAGTTCCGACAACACAAGAGAAATTCTCAGGTATGCCTTCAATTGACTTACTTGATCGTCCTGACAAAGCAAAAAACCCCATTAATAGAGAAGAGCTAGAGCAGGTTAGTCGTTTAGTTGAAACAATACTCTTAGATTTTAAAGTACAAGCAAAAGTGGTTGCTGTCTTCCCAGGCCCTGTAATTACACGCTTTGAACTGGATTTAGCCCCCGGCATGAAAGTGAGTAAAATTAGTACGTTGTCAAAAGATTTAGCCCGCGCGCTATCGGCAATTAGTGTTCGTGTTGTTGAAGTTATTCCAGGAAAATCAGTTATCGGATTAGAACTACCTAATAAGCATCGAGAAATAGTTCATTTAAGTGAAGTTATTTCATGTGCTGCTTTTAAAGAATCAAGTTCACCGTTAGCCATGGTGTTAGGTAAAGATATTGCGGGTGAGCCCGTCGTCGTTGATTTAGCCAAAATGCCCCACTTATTAGTGGCCGGTACCACTGGCTCAGGTAAGTCAGTGGGTGTTAATACCATGATTGTTAGCTTGTTATATAAATCAACCCCTGAAGATGTTCGCCTGATCATGATTGACCCTAAAATGCTTGAACTAAGTGTTTATGAAGGTATACCTCACTTGCTAACTGAGGTGGTTACCGACATGAAAGATGCCGCTAACGCGTTGCGTTGGTGTGTAGGTGAAATGGAACGTCGCTATAAATTAATGTCGGCGCTTGGAGTGCGTAATTTAAAAGGTTATAACAAAAAAGTATTGACTGCTATTGTTGAAGGCGAGCCACTTATTGACCCACTGTGGCAACCCAGTGATGGATTAGATCAAACGCCACCACTGTTAGAAAAGCTACCAAGTATTGTTGTTATCGTTGATGAATTTGCAGATATGATGATGATTGTCGGTAAAAAAGTAGAAGAGTTAATTGCCCGTATTGCACAAAAGGCGCGTGCTGCCGGTATTCACTTAATATTAGCAACACAACGTCCATCTGTTGATGTAATTACTGGTTTAATTAAAGCTAACATTCCAACGCGTATGGCGTTTCAAGTATCGTCTGGCTTAAACTCCCGTACTATTTTAGATCAACAAGGTGCCGAGCAACTTCTGGGAATGGGAGATATGCTTTATTTACCGCCAGGAACCGGTGTACCAACACGTGTACACGGAGCCTTTATTGACGATCATGAAGTGCATGCGGTTGTTAAGGATTGGAAATTACGCGGCGAGCCAAATTACATCGAAGAAATTTTAGCGGGTGGTAATGATCCAGACATGTTACTCCCAGGTGAACAAAGCGAAGGGAGTGAAGAGGAAGAGTTAGATGTGCTTTATGATGATGCGGTAAACTTTGTTACTGAAAAGCGTCGAGTCTCTATTTCAAGTGTGCAAAGACAATTTAGAATTGGCTATAATCGCTCAGCGCGAATAGTAGAACAAATGGAAATTCAGGGCATAGTGTCAACTGCTGGCAACAACGGCGCACGTGAAGTGTTAGCACCACCACCAATTAAAGATTAAAAATAATATGAATAAAGCGTTCATTGTTAAGTCTCTTCTTATAATACCATTAGGTATAATTGTATTAAGTTTAGTTATAAGTGCTGTAATGCCTGCAATGGCTGAGTCTAGCATTAGCTCACCAACAGTTAGCTCGCCAACAAAGTTTGAAGTAAGTAAAAAACTATTAAGGGCTAAACTAGCTAATTTAGATTTTTTTAGTGCTGATTTTACTCAAGAAGTTGTCAGTGAAGCAGGAGAATTACTCGAACAAAGTTCAGGGAAACTGGCTACCAGTAAGCCAAATTTAGCTAATTGGCACACACTAGAGCCAGATGAACTTATTATTGTTTCTGACGGCACTGATGTCTGGTTTTATAATCCCTGGATTGAACAAGTCAGTATTTATTCTTTATCCGCTGCGATAACTAAAACACCAATATTGTTACTCACGAGTAAAGATGAATCACTATGGCAGCAGTACCTTGTTACTCAGAAAAGGGTTAATCAACAAGGTGATCGTTTTGTCATCAGTGCTAAAGATCCTAATAGCCAAATTAAAAGTTTGACCTTAATATTTTCAGTTAAAGAAGCATCAGTCCAAGGTAGTGAACTTAGTCAGTTTTCATTTCTTGATGCCACTGGACAGGTCAGCCATATTAAATTATCAAATTTTGATGCTCAAAAGGTACCTGAAAGTAGCTTGTTCAATTTTAAGATACCCGAAGGTGTACAGTTAGATGACCAACGCGCTAATTAGGAATTATTAGTGGATAAACAACAACAAGCAAGCTTATTTACTTCTTCATCAGAGGGGAATAGCGTAACGCGTAACCAAGCTACTCCACTTTCTAATCCGCTTAGTACATTTTTATCTGTACCTCTTGCAGCACAAATGCGTCCACAAAATTTAGCTGATTACGTAGGTCAACAACATATTCTTGGCGATAACTCGCCACTTAAGCTTGCCATCGAACAGGGACATTGCCATTCGCTTATTTTTTGGGGTCCACCAGGTACTGGAAAAACTACCCTCGCAGAAATTATAGCAAACCATGCTAATGCACAAGTGGTCAGACTTTCTGCGGTAACATCGGGTATTAAAGATATTCGTCAAGCCATTGAACAAGCTAAAATTAGAAGGCAGGGGGCTAGTCAAAATGAATTTAGTCGAACCGTATTATTTGTTGATGAAGTTCATCGTTTTAATAAGTCACAACAAGATGCGTTTTTACCTTTTATTGAAGATGGCACCATTATTTTTATTGGCGCAACCACTGAAAACCCTGCCTTTGAGTTAAATCAGGCAATATTATCGCGTACCCGTGTGTATACGTTAAAAAAGCTAAGCCATGAAGAACTCGCACAAGTACTAAAAAGAGCATTATCTCTAATTAATGAAAAGTTAATAATTAAAGAACAACAACGGCTAATTACAATAGATAAAGAGGCGAAACAAAGTTTATTAAATCGTGCTGATGGTGATGCGAGGCGTTTACTTAATTTATTACAAAACTGCCTTGATAACTTACTCTTAGATATCCTATGCCCTGATAACCTAAATAGTTCGGCTGTCGAAAACAGTTCAAACAATACAAATAAAACCATAACCGTTAAATTAATAGCACAAGTGGCTGGTAGTAAAATTGCACTTTATAATAAGGGTGGTGATGCCTATTATGATTTAATTAGTGCTTTTCATAAATCAGTGCGAGGGTCAGATGCAGATGCAGCCTTGTATTGGTATGCAAGAATTCTAATTGGTGGTGGCGATGCTTTATATGTGGCGCGCCGTTTATTGGCCATTGCGAGCGAAGATATAGGTAATGCCGATCCACGTGCGATGCAATTAGCGATTAATGCTTGGGATACTTTCCATAGAGTAGGGCCTAGTGAAGGTGAACGCGCTATTGCACAAGCGGTAGTTTATTTGGCTTTAGCACCTAAAAGTAATGCAGTTTATCTTGCCTTTAATCAAGCTAAGCTGTTAGCCGAACACACGTCTAGTCTAGATGTACCCCAACATTTAAAAAATGCAACGAGTGAACTAACTAAAAGTCTGGGGCATGGTACGGGTTATCGTTATGCCCATGATGAAATAAATGCTTTTGCATCGGGTGAAAATTACTTCCCTGAAGCGTTAGCGAGAGCTAGCGATGTCGATAATCGATTTTATCAACCAAGTGAACGTGGCTTAGAAAAGCAATTAAAAGAAAAGTTAGATTATTTGAATCAATTAAACAAAAACAGTAATGAGCAACGCTATGAGTAGTACAATTAGTAATTTCACCCTTTACATTTTTGTCGCTATTGGTGGTGCATGTGGTGCAAGTTTGCGCTTTTATATTTACCAATTAGTGTTAAATTTGCTTGGAAAAGGGTTTCCTTTTGCTACATTGATGGTTAATATCATCGGCTCATTTATGATGGGTTTATTATACCAACTAATAGAGCATGAAATTTTAAATATTAATGTCCATAGAACACTACTTGGCATTGGATTTTTAGGTGCCTTTACCACCTTTTCAACATTTTCATTAGACTCTTTGTTGTTAATACAACAAGGAGACTTAACCAAAGCAGCCATTAATATTTTATTAAATGTTTCGCTTTGTATCGCTGCTGCAGGCTTGGGACTTTACCTTGTTTCAAGTTTAGCAAAATAGAATTTTACTTTCCGACTAACAAATAGATACGTGAACCATTATGCTTGATGCAAAACAACTTAGAACAGATTTAGAAAATATAGCCACACAATTAGCAAAACGTGGTTTTACTCTTGATACAGCAACACTAAAAGCGTTAGAAGAACAACGTAAGGCTCTTCAGGTAAAAACCCAAGAATTACAAAATGAACGTAACACGCGTTCAAAATCTATTGGTCAAGCCAAAGCGCGTGGTGAAGATATTGCGCCTTTACTTGCTGCCGTGAGCCAATTAGGTGATGAACTTGATTCAACCAAAGCTGAACAAGATAACGTCTTAGCAAAAATTAATGACATTACAAGCGCTATGCCTAACTTGCTTGATGAATCAGTACCAACCGGTGCAGATGAAGGTGATAATGTTGAGCTTAAACGCTGGGGTACGCCGAGAGTTTTTGATTTTGAAATAAAAGATCATGTTGATTTAGGTTTTGGTGTTAATAAAGGTTTAGATTTTGAAAGTGGTGCTAAATTAGCGGGAACACGATTTACAGTAATGCGTGGTAATATTGCTAAATTACACCGCGCGTTAGCTCAGTTTATGCTTGATGTGCATACAGAAGAGCATGGTTATCTAGAAATGTACGTGCCCTATTTGGTCAATTCAGCGTCTTTATATGGTACAGGTCAACTACCTAAATTTGGTGAAGATCTTTTTCATACCGACTTGTCGGGTAAAAACTTCTCATTAATTCCTACCTCAGAAGTGCCGCTGACAAATATTTACCGTGATGAAATTGTAGATGAAACAGAGTTACCTATTAAAATGACCGCTCATACACCTTGTTTTCGTAGTGAAGCAGGTTCAGGTGGTCGTGATATTAGAGGCCTTATTCGTCAACATCAGTTCGACAAAGTTGAAATGGTACAATTGGTAAAACCTGAAAACTCTTTTACCGCACTTGATGAATTAACCGGTCATGCTGAAGCTATTTTAGAAAAGTTAGAATTGCCTTATCGTACTATGCTGCTTTGCAGTGGTGATGTTGGTTTTAGTGCAGCTAAAACGTTTGATTTAGAAGTGTGGTTACCAGCGCAAAATACTTATCGTGAAATTTCATCTTGCTCAAACATGGGAGCATTTCAAGCGCGCCGTATGCAGGCACGTTTTAGAAATAGTGAAACCAATAAACCCGAATTACTACACACGCTTAATGGCTCTGGCTTAGCGGTAGGGCGTACTTTAGTTGCTGTTTTAGAAAACTATCAACAAAGCGACGGCAGTATTAATATACCAACAGTGTTACAGCCTTATATGAAAGGTTTAACAAAAATAAGCTAAAAACTAGGTTACGTGCTACGTGTTATGTACTCAAAGTTAGTTACGTACTCAAGGTTAGTTATGTAGTTATAGGCTATATTATTCAAATAATAATTACAGGGATTTACTGTGCAAGATTTAATTAATGGTATCAACGATATCATTTGGAGTCCCGCGCTTATTTACTTGTGTTTAGGCACAGGTTTATTTTTCACCGTACTAACGCGCTTTGTACAAATACGTCATTTTAGTGAGATGTGCCGCTTATTACTTTCGGGTCAAAGTTCAGACAAGGGGATTTCGTCATTTCAAGCATTAGCTGTTTCACTATCGGGTCGTGTTGGTACAGGTAATATTGCTGGTGTGTCTGCGGCAATTGGTTTTGGTGGTCCTGGTGCGGTCTTTTGGATGTGGATTGTAGCCTTTTTTGGCGCCGCAACCGCTTATATTGAATCGACTAACGCGCAAATATATAAAGAGGAAGAAGACGGAGTTTACCGTGGTGGCCCCGCCTATTATATTGAAAAAGTCATCGGACAAAAATGGTATGCGTGGATATTTGCTATTTCAACAATAGTAGCTTGTGGTGTGTTATTACCCGTTGTTCAGTCTAATGGTATTGGAGATGCATTGGTTAATGTTTTTGGTAACGGCGGCACTGTACCATCATTTTTAGGTGACCTGCAATTAACTAAAGTCTATGCGGCAACACTTATAGTTTTAATTTTAGGCTTTATTATTTTTGGTGGCGTAAAGCGTATTGCTAACTTTACGCAAATTGTTGTTCCTTTTATGGCGTTGGCTTATATTATTATCGCTTGCGTAATTATTGCTTTGCATATCGATATTTTACCTGCCATTTTCATGTCAATAATTTCGGATGCATTTACACCTATGGCCGGTTTTGGTGCTGCGATAGGTTGGGGTGTTAAACGGGGTGTTTATTCAAACGAAGCGGGTCAGGGAACAGGACCTCATGCAGCGGCAGCGGCAGAAGTTGAACACCCAGCACAGCAAGGTTTAGTGCAAGCATTTTCTGTTTATATCGATACTTTATTTATTTGTTCAGCTACTGCGTTTATGATTTTAATTACTAAGTCCTATAATGTAATGCCAGAAGGAAGCAGTGTTTTTCTAGTGCAAAACCTTGCAGCTGATGTTGTCATTAGTGGCCCTGCATTTACTCAGATTGCCGTAGATAGTGTATTGACTGGTTTTGGTAAACCTTTTATCGCTATTGCATTATTTTTCTTTGCTTTTACTACCGTGCTTGCTTATTATTTTATTGCCGAAATTAATGTCTCTTACATCAACCGAACCTTTAAAATGCCTGCATTAGTCTTTATTTTAAAAATAATTATTATGTCTGCTGTATTCTATGGAACAGTTGCACAACCAAGTGCAGCTTGGGGGTTGGGTGATATTGGTGTTGGTTTGATGGCATGGCTAAATATCATCGGTATTATTATTATATTTTTTATGGCAAAACCAGCGATAAAAGCGTTAAAAGATTATGAAGCGCAGCAAAAAGCAGGCGTAACAATATTCACCTTCGATCCGAAGACGTTAGGTATAGAAAATGCTGATTTTTGGGAGGAAAGATGGGATAAATGTCAAACTAAGCAGAGTAAAACAGAGCAAAGCTAGTTTATCTTTTATTTCAGTTCGATATTAATTTAAAAAACGCCCATCAGGGCGTTTTTTATTGTCTAAAGTTAGGTAGAATAGTCATTCTATTTTTGAGGTAAAGTAAGAAACTTTTAATGGCAGTTATAAATTGTCCTCGGTGTAATAAAAAAATATCAGATAAAGCAATAAAATGTAGTCATTGTGGTTTGTATTTGCAGGAAATAGATAGCGCAAAAATTGCCAATTTAAATAATATCAATCGTATCAATCAAGCTCAGCGTTTAATGACTAATTCATTTATTGCCATGTTGTTATTTTGTGGTGGTTTCTTATTTATGTTCTGGGACAACGTTGAACAGGGCACTTGGCAATATAATTTAGCCATGGCAAGTTCTGTTATTGGTTTTATATTATATATAATTGTTCGCATTCAATTACTTTTTTTAAAACGACAAAATAGGGAGGCCCCATGAATTTAGATAACACAATAGAAAAAATGCCTGAAGCAATGTATATAAGATTGAAATGCGCTGCTGAAACAGGAAAATGGCCAGAGGGGGTTGTTGTAGAACAAGCTCAGCGTGATACCGCATTACAGTTAATAATGGCTTATCAAGCACGACATTTAAATAGTGATGAAATGTTAACCATAGGTAGTGATGGCAATATGGTACATAAAAATAAGCGACAATTAAAAGAACAGTTTACCAGTGCAGCCAAAGACAAACCTATAATTCCATGCACTAAACCTAGTGATATAACACCTAAAAGTGATATTGCTCATTTTACTAATTTGTAATTTGTTTCAGTTATCAATAATTTAATAATTAACTTAACTAAAGTAATAACGGTCCTATGATTTTTAATCTGTTTAAACGCAAAAACAAATGGCAACACAAAGATAGTAATGTACGCATTGCTGCAATAAATGAAGAATTAGATAATAATAATAGTGAAAATAAAATCACACTATTATCACTTCTTAACGATGATAGTAGCGATTTGGTGCGTAGAGCTGTTTTATTAAAACTGAATAATTTTGATGAATATTACAGTGCTAGCATCTCGAATGATAATAAAGTAGTGCAAGAATTTTCTTATACTCAAGTACAAGGTATTCTAGCGGGCGCTCATGCACTTAGGTTAACAGTAGAGCAAAAGCAAAATTTTCTATCTTTACTCATTGCCAGTTCAACCATCAATTTTTCTTTATTAAATTATTGGCTTGACCATGAAACAGATCCACAAATAATTACTGGTTTATTTCAAGTAATTATAAAAAAGAAAAATATTTCTTCATTATTGTTACAAACGTTTAGCAAAAAAAACAATAGTAAAGTACAAATTTCTTTGTTATCACTTGATTTAAAAGAACTTAATGAAACACCATTATTAACAAAACTTAGCAAAAAATCTGCAAACAATGACGTTTTACAGATAATAAATGACAAGTTAGCACACTTAATTGAACAACAAGAAAAACCTAAAAGATTACTTAAACAATGTCAGTTGTTATTGTCTAAATTATTAGCGTTAAAAGATCTGTCAGAATTTAGTCTATACATTGCAAGAAGAACAGCCTTAGAGCAGGAGTGGCAAGAATACACACCTGAATTATCAAGTTTGTCTGATGAAGATCAGCAAATAATAATGACTAAGTATGACAAAATAACGACTCAACTTAACCAATTATTTGCGCCTAAAGAAGAAGCCTATCAACAACAACTAATTGCTGAACAATTACTGTTCGCTAAACAAAAGGTTATAAATAATGTAAACGACGTTATTATTGAATTAAGTCAAATTATAACAACGGCTGTTTTTGAAGACAACACACTCAACCAAGTAGATTTTTCAAATCAACTTAAACAACTAAATCAGCAAGTAGTGACAAGTGTGTTAAATAACCAAGAACAAGAAAATTTTACAAAACAAATAAAACAATTAGAAAAACGCTTAAGTCAATTACCTGAAATTGCTCAATCAGTCAGTCAAGCTACTCAGTTAATTTCTAAAATATCTCAATTAGCCTTACCGCAAGCCTTGGCTGAATTAAATGAATGTCAGCAAGTTTACCAAGATTGGCTAACACAGTGGAAAAGTGTTGAACACAAGGCGTGTGGTATTTTACCTCAATCAATTAAAGATGCCTTTAAAGAAATTACTCAGTATTGGCTAAATGGCCTTAAACCGTTACAACATGAACAGAAACAGCTTTTTTCTCAAACTAAGAAAAAACTAATTGATTTAAAACGTTTGCTCCATAGTGGAAAATACAAAGTCTGTTTTGGCTTATTTAAAGGTGTTAATCAAGTAATAACCCTGTTGTCTGTCAATCAGCAACAACAATTACAGCGTGATTTTGAGACTGTTAGCGCACAAATGGCAGAGATAAGTGATTGGGAACACTACATCGCAACGCCACGTAAACAACAATTATTAAGTGACATTACTACGTTGGCAACCGCACCAATGGATAACCCTAATAATCAAGCGAATAAAGTAAAAGAATATCGCAAAACATGGAACTCATTAGGTCATGCTGATGAAAGCGTCGATCAAGAGTTAAATAAACAGTTCAACCTTGCCTGTGAACAAGCTTTTGCTCCATGTCGATTGTTTTATGCAGAACAAGAAAAATTACGTGAACAGCATTTGCAAACGCGTAACGAGATAATTACACAAGCAAAACAATTTGCTGAGTCAATAACAGAAACACAAACAAAAGCAGCAACAGATGCTGACGTAGCTCCTATTGATTTTAAAACACTCGATGGGCAGCTAAATAAACTGCAACAAAGATGGCAACAAGCCGGAGACATTGACAGACATCATTATCAGAAACTTTATCGACAATTTAAAAACAGCTTACAACCTATTCGAAAAGCCATTAACAGTTTTTATGATGCTAATGGCGCGCGCAAACAAGCATTGATCGATGTAGCTGAGCAACAGTTAGATCTTGAAGATATACACCAAGCAATCGACACAGTTAAAAAATTGCAACAACAATGGCGAGACGTGGGCTTTGCGGGTACTCATCAAGAGTCTAAGCTATGGCAAAAGTTTAGACTGGTAAACGATCAAGTGTTTGCTAAGCGAGATGCATTAAAATCATCACAGCAAACACAAATAGCATCATTAGCCACGAAATTTAATGAAACATTGACTGAAATTAAAGCTGAACTTGTTGATTCTCAATTAGCCCAAACAAAAACACAAGCTGAGCAATTATTGAGTGAGGTAGTTCGCAATAAACCGGTGATTAAATCGGTTGTTTCAGCAATTGAATCATTTATTGAAGATATTACAATAAAAATAACGTTACAAGATAACAAGGCTGAGCATGAAAATTGGCGTAGCCTTTTCAGCTTACTTAACAAAGTTGCCCAGGTTGAAAATTGCATATCTCTCGAAACGCTGTTAGAAAGTAGCAGTGAAGATTATCTACATCTAACAAACTTTTGGCAAAAACGTTTACAAGAGCAACTTACTCTTAAAGCACAAGCTAATGTAAAAGAGCGTAAAATTAAAACCTTAGAAATTGAAATTTTAGCGAAGGTTCAATCACCTCAAGAATATGCAGACCAACGTTTAGTAGTACAAGTAAGCTTAATGCAACAGCAAATGTTGTCTGGGGTAGGTATAGATTTATCACAAAGCTTGATTAATTGGTTACGTATAGGAAAGTTAACACACTCTGACGTAGCACTGCTTGAACGATTAAGTAGAATATATAAGTAGCTAATACCCGTAACTTTAACAAGATGAGCTTATTTATACCCTGGGGAAAGCCCTTGCCATTCGCGAGTGGTTAGCGTTTAATAACAATAAATTAAATATACGGTGACTTTCCTGCAGTGGATTTCACCTCATTAGTTAATGTAAACACTTAGCGTTAGTAAGTTTAAATATCTTCATGTAAATTCAACTCAAAGGTGATCAAAAATGATTAAAGTAAGTGTAATGTACCCAAACTCGTCAGATGCAAATTTTGACATAGAATATTATTGTAATATCCATTTCCCATTGGTTGTAGAGCTGCTAGGTGACACCCTTAAAGGCACAAACGCTGATTTTGGTTTAGCTGGTGGAGCACCTGGAGAAATGGCACCATTTATAGCAATAGGACATTTGATGTTTGATTCAGTAGAGAGTTTTCAAAATGCATTTGGTCCTCACGCAGAAAAAATCATGGCAGACATTCCTAATTTCACCAACACACAACCACAAATTCAAATTAGTGAAATAAAAATTTAGTTTTTCAATTTGCTAACAAATAAGAATAGGTGTTGTAAAGTTGACACCTATTCACATACCACCCCAAGATGCGAGTTTCATGATTACAGAGTAATTATTAATTAATGGTGTACAAATTTTTTTATAAAATACTCTCTAGTGTTAATTCCATCATTTCTTTGAATGTGTTTTCACGCTCATCTGCGGTGGTTTGTTCACCCGTTTTTATATGATCGGACACCGTTAATACAGTTAACGCTTTTTTACCGTACTCAGCAGCAACACCGTATAAACCAGCAGCTTCCATTTCAACAGCTAAAATACCGAATTTCTCCATCAAGGCAAACATTTCTGGTTGAGGAGTGTAAAACAAATCAGCGGTAAAAATATTTCCTACATGCACTTTTTGATTAAGACGTTCTGCGGTAGTAACAAGACGATGTAATAATGTAAAATCAGCCATTGCAGCAAAGTCGCACTGATTAAAACGTTGACGGTTAACATTTGAATCAGTACTTGCCGCCATACCAATAATAATATCTCGTATTTTTATGTCATCTCGTACTGCACCACATGAACCTATACGAATAATATTTTCAACACCAAAATCTTTATATAGCTCAGTGGCATAAATTGAAATTGACGGAACACCTATACCTGAACCCATAACAGAAATTTTTTGTCCTTTATACGTCCCTGTATAACCAAGCATATTACGTACTTTAGTGACGCATTTTACATTGTCTAAAAAATTATCAGCGATAAATTTAGCTCTAAGTGGATCGCCTGGCATTAAAACTGTTTCAGCAAAGTCGTCTACTTTGGCAGAGATATGTGGTGTGCTCATGAAATGCCCCTTGTTTATTATTTGTACAAAGTGGTAACTTGTTAAGTTTATAGCCAGATCTAAATTTAGATTCTGCTAGCAATGATAAATTAAACTGCAAAGTTTGTTAAAAGTGTTTTTAGCTAAAAAATTGCTCTACTAACCATTGATAGCCGATACCACCAAGGTAAATACCAACTATGCCAGCCACACCTGACATGACTGGGGGCGCAGGTAATGGAAGCTTTAATACTGAAAATAAAATACCAACAATTGCACCTGTTGCCAACGATAATACAACTTCTGTCATTAATACTACTCCTTTTTTTTGGCTGATTTTTTGATGAACTAAAAAGTTATCTTGCTATAAAGTAAAGTTTTTCTCATTATTTGAAGAAAAACTTACCTCTAATGCGTTTATCTGCACGTTGTTTATTTAAATCAGCAACGTGTTTTATATCACCAAAGTATTTTTATTACAGTTACCCCTAACCCAGCTTTTTCAAAAAACCAATAAATATGCTTCACTGTCTTAACTATTCAGTAATTATATCGTTTTTTTATTTTTTATTCATTTGAATATACTAGTATTAATGCCTTAACACTGGTAAATTAATATTGAAAATATCTATCTAGACGTCTATACCTAATCCATCTCAGTAAGAGATAAAAAAAGAGAAAAATCATGTTTAAAACTGACGATGTGCGCATCAATAGAATCAAAGACTTATTACCTCCTATCGCATTACTGGAACGATTTCCAGCGTCAGAGCAAGCAACTAAATCTGTTGTCTCCGGTCGAGCTGCAATTCATAACATACTTAATCATAAAGATGACCGTGTACTAGTGATTATTGGACCTTGTTCAATTCATGACCCTAAAGCAGCACTTGAATATGGTCAGCGTTTAGTCAAGTTGCGTGAAAAGTATAAAGATAATTTAGAAATTGTTATGCGTGTATATTTTGAAAAGCCACGGACAACAGTTGGCTGGAAAGGGCTTATTAATGACCCTTATATGAATAATACTTTTCAACTCAATGATGGTTTGCGTATCGGTCGTGAATTACTACTTAAGTTAAATGAACTAGGCTTACCAACTGCGGGAGAGTTCTTAGATATGATCACTCCGCAATACATTGCTGATTTTATGTGTTGGGGTGCTATTGGCGCACGAACTACCGAATCACAGGTTCACCGAGAATTGGCATCAGGGTTGTCTTGCCCTGTTGGTTTTAAAAATGGTACAGACGGCATGATAAAAATAGCAATTGATGCAATTGGCTCAGCAGCTGCATCACATCATTTTTTATCGGTGACAAAGTTTGGTCATGCCGCTATTGTTGAAACAACAGGTAATAGTGATTGCCATATGATTTTACGCGGAGGAAAAACAACAAACTTTGACCAAGATAGTATTAAAGCAGTGACTAAACAATTAGCAGAAAATGGGCTAAATACTAAAATAATGATTGATTTTAGCCATGCTAATTCAAGTAAAAAGTTTGAAAATCAAATGATAGTATCTACTGACGTTAGTAAGCAAATTAGCGATGGTAATCAAAATATTTTTGGTGTAATGGTTGAAAGTAACTTGGTTGAAGGAAATCAAAAACTTGTTAATGGCAAAGCTGAAGTTTATGGTCAAAGTATTACCGATGCTTGCATTGGTTGGCAAGATACTGAAACATTATTAGCACAGTTATCCGATGCAGTAACAGCAAAAAGAACCGCTTAATAAAAATAGGAGTCTTGCTTAGAATTGGTCCAAATGCCCTTAAACAGATATTTAAAGTATCATCAGTTTAATGTCTATTGGGCTATTAAAAGCGACCTAATCATGCTAAAAAGTCTACTTAAATAAAACTATTTAGGTAGACTTTTTATGCCAAAAACACTGCTTGCTATTTTGAGTCAAATTGAAACTGTTGTGATAGGCAAACCGAATGAATGCCGTTTAGCACTTGCCTGCTTACTTGCTCAAGGTCATTTATTAATTGAAGACTTACCTGGCATGGGGAAAACAACACTAGCACAAACATTAGCCAAAACCTTAAACCTAAGTTATCAGCGTACCCAGTTTACCAGTGATTTACTTCCTTCAGATGTTGTTGGTATCTCCATATTTAATAGTGATACTAAGCGGTTTGAACTTCACAAAGGACCTATATTTAATCAAGTCGTACTCGCCGATGAAATTAACCGTGCTAGTCCAAAAACTCAAAGTGCTTTACTTGAAGCAATGGCAGAAAATCAGGTAAGCATTGATGGTGTTACGCATATATTATCAAGACCATTTTTTGTTATCGCCACACAAAACCCCTTATGTCATGCGGGTACTTATCCCTTACCTGAATCGCAACTGGATCGATTTATGATGAGGATTTCATTGGGTTTTCCTGATGTTGATGCTGAAAAGAGTATTCTTATCGCTAACAATGCCCAACTAGCTGAACCCACCACCATATTAGATATGATTAGTATTGAAACGTTAATATCAATACAAAATGATATTCAACAAGTGCATGCATCAGAAAGCATTATTGAGTACATTATCGCGCTTTGTCGTGTTAGCCGAGGGCAAAGCATAACTAACAAAGAAGAGTTAATAACCTGTAAACCCTTGTCGCCTCGTGCCGGTAAAGCCTTGCTGGCTGCGGCGAGAGCCTGGGCGTTCATTGATAATAGAGATTATTTATTACCTGGTGATATAAAAGCAGTATTTTATAACGTTTGTGAGCACAGACTAGAGCAAAATATAACAGACCAACA
>Ga0105358_10000154_pt1 | contig 30260 bp, 22 predicted proteins | sample GOMGulsemesocosm_5_FD_83509 | JGI IMG/M metagenome (GOLD analysis project Ga0105358, IMG submission 83509) | Methane-oxidizing microbial communities from mesocosms in the Gulf of Mexico - GOM15C Gulf of Mexico | ecosystem: Environmental > Aquatic > Marine > Cold seeps | place: Gulf of Mexico... | reverse complement strand
TATTATCTTATATCCGCATAACGAACTACCTAACTTCATAATAACAAAGAATCCAAAATGTCTAATATACCCACAGAGCGAACAGTAGGCCTCTGGAAAAAATATCACTTTTTTATTCTGTTTTTTGCCGCAATTGTCATTAAACAATTACCACTGATTTCTATTCCATTTAATTGGCTAGAAAGTTATTTTCACGAAATTAGTCATGGTATTGCCGCGATTGTTACCGGTGGTAGTGTCTTGCGTATTCAATTGTTCGCAAATGGTGCCGGTTTATGTACTACACAAGGTGGTATAGCTTTTGTTATAAGTTTTTCAGGTTATGCGGGGGCAACATTTTGGGGATGGGGAATATATAAATTAGCGAGTGCGCATCAACGTGTTGCACAAAGTTTTTCAGTGTTAATACTGTTGTTAATTGTTAGTTCTATTGTTTTTTGGGGACGTGATCTTTTAACCTGGTTTATTTTAGCTGTGCTAGCTGTTTTATTCGTATTGACCATTAAATTAAAAAAGCTTCATTATTTACAACGATTAATGCAGGTGTTTGGTTTGTTAATATTATTAAATAGCTTAGCTAGTCCATCTTACTTACTTGACGGACGTAATCTAGGTGATGGTGCTGCTTTAGCTACAATGACTTTTATTCCTGAATTTATTTGGGTGTTAATTTGGTTTTTGTTAGCGTTAGTTGCGTTGTATTCTCTCTATAAAAGTGCCAAAAAACATAATTAAGGTCAACAAATGTCAGCTGTGAATACGCTAGAAGAGGTTAGATATTCTTTTGATACTATGTTTCTACAAGGTATTGCTTGTGGTGATAGAGACGCTAAGGACAATATAGTTTTATGCTTACATGGTTGGTTAGATAATGCAGCAAGTTTTTTACCCTTGATGTCATCCCTTGAAGGCGAGTTAGTTAATAAACACATTATTGCGATTGATTGGCCAGGCCATGGTAATTCAAGACATAGAAGTTTAGATGCACATTATCATTTTATTGATTGGGTTTATGATTTATTACAATTATTTGAAGTAAACCAATGGCAACAAGTTGATATTGTTGCTCACTCTATGGGTGGAATGGTAGCGAGTGCTTTTGCTGCGGCTTTTCCTGAAAAAGTGACATCATTAACCTTAATTGATTCTATTGGTTTTATTAGTAATAAGGCTGAACAAACTACTCAACAATTACGTGATGGTATGCTAAGTCGCTTTAAGGGCAGTGCACTATATAACAAACAAGTAGGGGCTAAGAAGACGCGCTACCATGCAAGTGTTGACTCAGCCATCAAAGCTCGCGTTAATGTTTCAGATCTTCAATTTGAACATGCTAAATTAATTGTTGAGCGCGGACTAATAAAAGAAGTGGGGGGATATCGTTGGCGATCTGATGCTCGCTTGCGTAATACCTCTCCTTATCGTTTAACATTAAAACAAGCTCAGCAATTTATTCGTGATATTAAGTGTCCGGTTCAACTCATTTACGGCAGTAATGGTATAGACATGGTCAGCTCTGGCATCAAAAACTTTAGCGACTTATTTCAAAAGTTTTCCAGTATAGAACTTAAAGGTGGACATCATGTCCATATGGAACAACCGCAAAAGTCAGCTGAATTGATTAAATGTTTTTTAGCTAAAGAATGAAGTTTAATCGCGAAATACCAACAGACCCTAATATCGAAATAAAGGCTATAATATAACTGTTAGTTTCAGTTGTGGCTAAGTTGGAGGTCAATAAAACAGTGACAGAAATTGAGGCTATAATCAGACATAAGCATCAACAAAAAATTATAAGTACTCGACCAGAGTGTTAAATAATTGCTAAAAAGAATTTATGAGGAAGGCATTATGGAAAAATTTTGGCTAGAAAAAAGTTATCCCCCCGGTGTTCCATTTGATATAAATCCAGACAAGCACTCTTCTTTAGTCGCTATGTTTAATAAATATACTGCTCAATATAGTGATAGAACGGCATTTATTAATATGGGGGCCAAGATTAGCTATGCTGAGCTAGCGCAACAATCAACAGCGTTTGCTGCATACTTACAACAAGGTTTAGGTCTTAAAAAGGGTGATAAATTTGCCATTATGGTGCCCAACACGTTGCAATATCCTATTGCCTTGTTTGGCGCTTTACTTGCCGGTTTAACCGTGGTTAATGTTAACCCTTTATATACTGCACGTGAGTTAGAACATCAACTTAAAGATTCTGGCGCTAAGGCGATGTTGATTATTGAAAACTTCGCGCATATATTTGAAAAAATAGTACATAAAACACAAGTTGAACATGTGATTATGACCTCTCTTGGTGATCGCCTAGGGCTCGTTAAAGGTGTCGTTGTTAATGCCGTAGTAAAATATGTGAAAAAAATGGTACCAGCGTTTGATCTCCCTGACGCCATTCGCTTTAATGCAGCATTGACTAAAGGCTGCAAATTAACTTTTAATCCGGTTGAACTGTGTGGAGATGATCTGGCCTTTTTACAATATACTGGTGGTACAACTGGTGTGTCAAAAGGAGCCATGTTAACCCATAGAAATATGGTCGCTAATTTAGAGCAAGCAAAAGCCGCAATAAAGCCGATACTTGAGGAGGGTAGTGAAATAGTAGTGACTGCGTTACCGCTTTATCATATTTTTGCTTTAACGGCTAATTGTTTGACATTTATCACCTTGGGGGGGGCTAATTTACTTATCACTAACCCTCGTGATATGCCTAGCTTTGTTAAAGAATTAGGTAAGTATAAGTTTAGTGTAATTACGGGTGTTAATACGTTGTTTAATGGGTTACTTAATACACCAGGTTTTAAGGATTTAGATTTCTCATCGCTTAAAATAGCTCTCGGTGGCGGTATGGCGGTACAGTGTCCAGTTGCTGAACGTTGGCAACAAGTTACCTCAACTCGGTTATTGGAAGGTTACGGTTTAACTGAGTGTTCACCTTTGGTGACTTTAAGTCCTTATAATCAAGAGCAGTACAATGGAACTATTGGTTTGCCAGCACCTTCGACCGACATTAAAATTATGTTAGATGATGGTAGCGAAGCCGCCATAGGAGAGTCTGGTGAAATGTGGGTAAAAGGTCCGCAAGTCATGAAGGGTTATTATAACCGTGAGGACGCTACCAATGAAGTTTTACATGATGGTTGGCTTGCCACAGGAGATATTGCTTTTGTAGATGAGCAAGGCTACTTCACCATCAATGATCGTAAAAAAGATATGATTATTGTTTCGGGTTTTAACGTTTATCCTAACGAAATAGAAGAAGTAGTTATGATGCATGAATGGGTATTAGAAGCTGCGGCTATTGGAATTCCTCATGAAGCAAGTGGGGAAATGGTGAAAATATTTGTTGTTGCCAAGAAAGGTAAATTAGATGAAGTAACATTAATTAAACATTGCCGTAAAAATCTAACAAGCTATAAAGTACCTAAATTGGTTGAGTTTAGAGACGAGCTACCTAAAACCAATGTAGGTAAAATTTTACGGAGAGAACTTAGATAAAGTAGCGAGTTACGAAGACAGTAAACTGTATAAACCATGCCACTTCAAAATGCAGGTTTGTGCGAGAATGAAAAGGCTTATAGGCAAGGCATTGATTAAAGAGAATAGTTATTCTATTCTCGAAACCAAAAAAGCGACCTATGCGCCTTTTAAACTCGCATCATGAGGTGGTATAGGTATAGTATGTGGTTTCGAAACTTGAAACTTTTACTGCTAATAACTCTTTAGGATTATTGCGCTTTCAATGTTTTACCATTTACAGCCAAACTATCATCAGACATTAAATAAACATATAACGGCATTAAATCAGCCGGAGTTGCAAGGGTACCTTTGTCTTCAGCCGGGTAGGCACTGGCACGCATGTTTGTTTTGGTAGCACCGGGGTTTATCGCGTTTACACGCAGGCTAGAGTTTTCATATTCATCAGCAATAACTTGCATCATACCTTCGGTAGCGAATTTAGAAATGCTGTATGCACCCCAAAAAGCACGGCCTTGATTTCCTACACCCGATGATGTGAATACTAAAGAAGCATTTTTAGCTAATTGTAGTGTTGGTATTAGTGCTTGTGCTAATAAATATTGCGCGGTGACATTAACCTGCATTACATCATTAAATATTTGTTCATGAATTTGCGTGAATGGCGTTAATTCACCAAGCATTGAAGCATTAAGTAATACGCCGTCTAGTTTACCAAATTGGCTGACAATAGTTGCTGACATGTCAATATAATTTTGTTTAGTTGCACCTTTTAAATTAAGTGGAACTATAGCAGGCTCAGGCAGTTTAAGGGCGGTAATCTCGTCATAAACTGCTTCAAGTTTACTGACTGTTTTCCCTAATAAAATAACGGTAGCACCAAGTTTTGCATACGTTAATGCTGCTTCACGGCCAATGCCAGCACCAGCGCCAGTAACAAGTATGGTTTTATTGGATAAACAATTTTCTGTAATGGAGTAATCAAACATTTGTTGCTCTAGGTTCGAGTAAATAATTAATTTTGTTTATTCTACTCTCTGATTTTTTCAATGACGAGAGGAAAGTTGTTTTTTATGATTTTTTGACGCATTATTTTCTATAATATAATTTTAGTCTAGCTATTATCAGTGTGCTTAGAGTCAATAGTCGTGTTTTAGCTATTGAATAGCTAGCCTTAAAACGTAATCTTATTATTATTTGAAACTAAGCGCCTTATTCGAGGGCTTTATTTCTGATTTTTAATCCCCATATCGGCTACTGTACCCAAGCCACTTCATGAGGCAGTTTAAAAGGCCTATATACTATCTTATTGGAGATTTAGACTATTTAGAATGATCACATGCTTATTGGTATTGGTATTGTCATACCAGTGAATATATCATAGCGTTAATCACGCTCAGGAGAAAAAATTTGGATTTTTTATATGAATATGGTTTGTTTTTAGCGAAAACAGTTACTTTCGTTTTAGCTTTTGTTGCTATTGCTGCTGTTGTTGCTGCATCAGCAATAAAACAAAAACATAAAAAGGGTGAGTTGGAAATCACTGATTTATCAGAGCAATTTGATGATGTAGAGCAAGAGGTTATCCATGCTTTACTTTCTAAAGAGGAGTTAAAGCTAAAAGAAAAGGCCGACAAGGTCTTAGCGAAGAAAAGAGCCAAGGAAGATAAACAGTTAGCAAAGAAAAAATCAAAATCTGAAAATGATGATGAAATACAAAGCAAGGCTAAAGTGTTCGTTATTGACTTTAAAGGTAGTATTGATGCGAAAGAGGTCAGCTCGTTACGGGAAGAAGTTTCTGCTATTTTATCGGTCGCGACTAAAAAGGATGAGGTTTTTATACGCTTAGAAAGCGGTGGTGGTATGGTGCATGCTTACGGTTTAGCTTCGTCGCAATTAGACCGAATTCGCCAACATGATATTCCACTCACTGTTTCTGTAGATAAAGTGGCAGCTTCAGGTGGTTATATGATGGCTTGTGTGGCAAACAATATCATCGCAGCCCCATTCGCTATTCTTGGTTCTATTGGCGTTATTGCACAGCTACCTAACTTTAGTAAGCTGTTAAAAAAACATGATATTGATTTTGAACAGTTTACCGCTGGTGAGTTTAAGCGTACGGTCACTATGTTTGGTGAAAACACTGAAAAAGGTAAAGAAAAGTTTATCGAAGAGTTAGAAGAAACTCATGTGTTATTTAAAAACTTTGTCAGTGAACATAGACCAAGTTTAGATCTAATCAAAGTTGCCACAGGGGAGCATTGGTTTGGAACAAAAGCCTTAGAATTAGGCTTGGTTGATACTATTCAAACAAGCGATGACTATTTACAAAATATTAGTAAAAGCCACAAAGTAGTTGTGATTAAGTATGAAGTGAAAAAAGGTTTCGCTGAAAAGTTTGCTAAAGCAGCATCCTTATCGGTAGAAGGTGTTTTGGGTAAGTTATTACAAAAAAATCGAATTTTTCCAAGTTAATCTTTTGTTTTTAGTTGATGAGGTGTTAGGTAAAAATCGTATGTTTTTATCGATTTCTACCTAACATATTATCAGTTAACTATTGGTTATTCTTCACTATCTTCAATTGGCTTTTTAGTTCGCTTACCTGGTTTTACTAAAATTTCTAAGTAGAAACTTGTTAGGTCACATTGTACTGCATCATCAATACTTTTATTAAGCGCAGAAGTATGGATAACTTCAGCAGATTCTTTGGTATGTCCGTACTTGCAATCAAAATCCCAAAAATCAGAATCTTCAGGCAGCTTTTTATTTCTTTCTCTTTTAAGGTATTTTTTTACCTCATGCTTAATCGCATCAACAAGTCGTGGGCCTTTGATTTTTTCATGGGTTAATGAAAATGTTTTTCTCATGGTGGTACCTTAAATAAGCGCTTAATAATTCAATGGCGGTTAGTTTAGCATAGCGTTAAATAGCTTTTTACTTTATCTTAACTTAGAATTTCAACTCAGAAGAAAAATATTTTCTTTTTCGTTTTCTTGCGGAGTTAGCTTATCACCGACTGAACATCGAAAAGCTGCCATTCGGCCAACAACCCATGTGGCTTGTTCGGCATAACCACTAATTATTACTATAACTTTTACAATGTGGTTTTAAAGCGGACTGACGAGCATTTTCATACGCTTTGTTTAATTAACGCAGGTAAATCCCCGGCTCTGCCGGAGGTCATTTAACTTTTGTTGCTAGTTTTTAGTTGGTTCTGCTTATGCTATTGAGTTGTTGAATAAGAGCAATGTTATCGCAATAAGTAATTCTTTTTTTGCATCGCTCTACTCTTCTTTTAATTCATTTCTTTTAATTCAGTTTTTTTTAATTCAATAATGACATCTACTTGGCGTTTTTTATTCTGTTGAGAAATAACAATACGAATGCTATGTTTTTCTTGTTGGTAAGTTAAGGTTAAACGACCTCGTTTTCTTTCTTGTGTAAGGAAGCCGTTATAGTGTTGTTGATAAAAGTCAATTATTTGTTCTTCACTGGCACGGGTGAAATAATTTAATACCGCAGGTAGTTCATCGGTGAAATCAGCAAAAACTTGGGCATTAGCCATCATCGGTATAGTGACACTGTTTGTACTCGCCTCACTACCTTCTAAGGCGTATATACTTGCGCTAAAATTCAATAAAATGGCACTTATGAATAATGGAAGCTTGTTTGAGTTTTTCTTGTTAATTACTTTATTGTTCATTACATCCTCCTATAATAACTTTACCAACAAGTTTAAATATATATGATTTTTAGCCATAGTGCGAGAAACACATTTAACCAAATAATACTCTGCGAAATCTTTCTTTTTATTTTGCTGGTCTAAAGTCATCTCGATAGTGATCAACCCACAATGCTGTAGCACCACAAATGGCAACAGGCATAACAACTAAGTTAACTATTGGCATCATTGAAAATACCGTGACAGTAACGCCAAAACTGTAACTCAATTTTTTATGTCGTTGTATCGTTTGCTTCATTACTGAAAAAGGAATTTTATGATTGTCAAATGGATAATCTTTGTATTGTATTGCCATCATCCAAGCAATAAATAAAAACCACAACACTTGACCAATAACGGGCAAAATCCAAAGTAATATAAAAAAACCAATAGCGCGTGGTAAATAATAGCTAAGTTTTTGTAGTTCACGCGTTAGGGTTCTGGGAATATCTTTAACAATATCCATTATAACGCTATTGATCATACCGCTATCGTCTATTGTTACCGCTAACGATTTTTCTTTGAGCAAAAGTAATTCAATTTTTTCTGATAGCAAACCATTAAAAGGAGCTGCAAGCCAATTAGCCGCAGTACTAAATATAAAGGAAAAAAGAATTAAAATAGTTATAACCGCTAGAGGCCATAATACGGAACTAAGCCAATTTAACCAGTTGGGTAGCCAACCAATTAATATTGTCATGTAGTACTCAAGTTCTTTAAACATAAAATAGAAAGCAATACTAAAAAATAGTATATTGATTAGTAATGGAATGAGAACAAAGCGGCGAATGCCTTTTAATTGAATAAGTTTAAAGCCTTTAAGAAAATACCCCATGCCACTATTGGCGATGGTATGCTGTTTTTGATTAAACTTAGTGTTATTAGTTGTTTCTATAGGAGTTATTTCTTTAGGATGAATCATTAAGTGATAATTGCGCTAACATGTTGATATTGCTCACTTGAGTATAAACGTGTTGTTAGTATAAGAACAGTACTAACTTGTTACAAAATACCCCTGTTTCTGTTAGAATTAATTTAGTAAGTTAAATCTAATAACAAAAAATACTAAACTCTCCTTAGAAAAATGACAATACAGGCATAAGAATGGAAGACAACTTCAGAAACGCATTAATTATTCTTAGTGGTGTAGTAATTGCTGCCATCTTTATTCATGGTTTGTGGACAATTAGAAAGCAAAAGAACCCTTATAAACTTAAGGCAAGTAAAGACAAAGTGAAACCACTATCACGAGATTTCGACGGCAAAGGTTTTGATCAAGATGGTGTGGGACAGATAAAAATACTTAAACAAACTAATAATTCAAAAGTTAGTAATGAACAAGACTTTGAACAAATAATCAGTCTTGAAGAAAATAGCCATCTCGATGATAGGCAAAATGAGGAAGTGCAAAGTGAATTGACCTCTGCGGAGCAAGTTACTGATCAGAATGTTAAGCTAGCGAAACCTGCGTCACAAGACAAACCTATAGCAGTTACGAAAGCGGATGAAATCACATTAGAAAAGCCTCTATATCAGCAGCCAGTTATACAAGCTAAACCAACGCTTAAAAAAGTAGTTGATAAAGAAAGCAATTTAAAAACCGAGCTTAAGCGTGGTGCGACAAAACGACCACAAATAGACATTAACTTTGGTGATGGTCTGGCTTTAGATAATGATTCTGTGCCCAGTATAAAGAATGAGGAATCAACAGAACACGCAAAACAAGCAGATATTTCAGTCCCGGAATCACAAATTATTATTTTAAGTGTTGTTATGCCAGCGCATCAACAGATGTCTGGTGCTGCATTATTACCTAGTTTATTAACCTTAGGGTTAAAATATGGTGAAATGAACATATTCCACCGCCATCAAGACAATGCCGGTAATGGCGCTGTTACTTTTAGTTTAGCGAATATGTTGAACCCAGGCTCGTTCGATCTTGATACAATAGAAGCCTTTGTTACCCAAGGGGTTAGTTTATTTATGACCTTACCTAATGCTACTGATCCCTTTGTCGCTTTTGAACAAATGCTAGCAGCAGCTAAACAATTGGCGGTAGAGTTTGGTGCACAATTAGTTGACGATAAACGTAATATAATGACGAAGCAAACTGAGCAACATTATATAAGTAAAATACGTGAGTTTGATCGCCAACATCGCCTTGCGAGAGTTGAATAAAAAAATCATCGACTTGTTTTTGTGTAATCTATTAAGCTTTTATAGATTTTATTTTTTATAGGTTTCATTTTTGAGTTAACCAAAACATGCTAAATGCCTCTTCATCACTAAGCGATTTACAAAAACAGATAAGTAAACTTCATCTCCAAATCAATCAGTATAATCATCAATACTACGTTCTTGATCAACCCAGTGTGCCAGATGCCGAATACGATAGATTAATGCGAGAATTAGTAAATATAGAACAAAACTACCCACAATTAAAAACACTTGATTCACCTAGTCAAAAAGTGGGTGGACAACCTTTAAAAGCGTTTACCCAAGTTGCTCATCAATTGCCTATGTTGTCGCTTGATAATGTTTTTTCGCATGATGAATGGCAGGCTTTTGTGAAACGCCTTCAAGATAAACTAGTGACTGAAAATGATATTGTTATTTGCGCCGAACCAAAACTTGATGGTTTAGCGGTAAGTTTACGTTATGAACAAGGTATTTTGGTACAAGCCGCAACTCGAGGTGATGGCCGTACGGGCGAAAATATCACGACAAATATTCGCACAATTAAATCGATCCCTTTAAAGCTTATTGGTGAAAATGGTATTGATTATCCTGATGTTATTGAAGTGCGCGGTGAGGTGTTTATGCCAAAAGCTAGCTTCAATAAACTTAATGAACAAGCGAAAAATAAAGGTGAAAAAACGTTTGCCAATCCTCGTAACGCCGCAGCAGGTAGTTTACGACAATTGGACTCTAAAGTTACCGCTAAGCGAAATTTAGCATTTTATGCTTATGGTTTAGGATTTGTAGGTGACTTATCTGCAGAAGGTAAAGAGCTTAGAGGTCAACATTTTTTAAAATCATCTCACTATGAACGACTTTGTCAGATAAAGGCTCTAGGGGTACCAATGTGCCCCGAAGTTCGTTTACTTAAAACAACACAACAAGTGGACGGATTCTATCAAGACATTCTTAATAAACGTGATGCGTTAAGTTATGAAATTGATGGAACAGTGCTCAAAGTTGATAACATTACTCAACAAGAAAAACTTGGTTTTGTTGCTCGGGCTCCTCGCTGGGCTATTGCTTATAAGTTTCCTGCCCAAGAAGAGTTAACAGTTGTTGAAGACGTTGAATTTCAAGTTGGACGTACAGGAGCAATAACTCCTGTGGCTCGCTTAAAACCTATTTTTGTCGGGGGTGTTACCGTATCAAATGCCACTTTACATAACCAAGATGAAATTGAGCGCCTAGGATTAAAAATAGGAGATAGCGTGGTTATACGACGCGCAGGAGATGTTATTCCACAAATTGTTTCGGTTGTTGTTGATAAACGAGGTGATGACGCGAAAGATATTGTTTTTCCTTGTACCTGTCCAGTATGTGACTCGAAAGTTGCTAAAGCTAAAGGAGAAGCTGTACTAAGGTGTACAGCAGGGCTTTTTTGTCAAGCACAGCGTAAAGAAGCGATTAAACATTTTTCTTCACGCAAGGCTCATGATATCGATGGTTTAGGTGACAAATTAGTAGAACAATTAGTGGATGATAACTTGATTAGTACGCCTGCTGATTTATTTAAACTGACTGAAATTGATATCAGTACTATGGAACGTATGGGGAAAAAATCGGCTGTAAATTTAATTGCTGCGCTTGAGGATTCTAAAAAAACAACCTTAGCTAAGTTTATTTATGGTTTAGGTATCCGTGAAGTAGGTGAAGCAACGGCAGCTAATTTAGCGAACCACTTCTTTACCCTAGCAGCGATTCAAGCAGCAAGCTTTGACGCTTTACAAACCGTTAGTGATGTTGGTGAAGTAGTGGCAAAAAATATTATTAACTTTTTTAAAGAAAATCATAATTTGGCTGTGGTTTTAGCGCTAGATGAAATGATGACTTGGCCTGAAATTATTGAGAAAAGTGCTGATGAACAGCCACTAGCGGAGCAAATCTTTGTCTTAACGGGTACGTTAAACCAAATGGGGCGTAGTGAAGCAAAAACAGCATTACAGTCATTAGGAGCAAAAGTGGCAGGCAGTGTTTCAGCAAAAACTAATTTTCTGGTTGCGGGTGAAAAGTCAGGCTCTAAACTCACTAAAGCACAAGATTTAGGGGTGTCAATATTGACGGAAGATGACTTAGTTGCTTTATTAGCAAAGTTTAGTTAATAAAAGTATTGTTAATAAAAGCCTAGTTAAAAAATATGGAATTTAATGATGATTCAAAGCAAGAAAGTAGCTGTTAACCTATTTTTACTACTATTTTTTTTGGCCGCTGAAATTATTTTGATTACGAACACAGCTCATGCGAACAAAGCTTTACATAAAAATAAAGTACAGCTTACCGATAAACAGGCAAGGGCATTACAGTCATTAAATACCGAGCCGAAAAGCCATACCACTAGATCAGTAAGATTAAAAATTACTACGCTGCAAAATAATCAAGGACAAAAATATTTAGGAATGCTGATAAGTTGGGCCGAATTGTCACCTTATTTAACACAGTTAAAGCAAGTGTTAGCAGAAGACTTTTCACATTACCGCTCAATGCAAGTAGCACGTGATCACCAACTATTTCATTTAACACTACTCAGCCCTACAGAATATCAATTAGCAGATAAAACTATCGTTGAACAATTACTTGCTCCTGATTTCAATCAATCTTTTTCTAGCCATTTAAATGTTACTTTATTAGGGTTAGGTAAAGTGGTAAAAGGTGATGAAGTAAGTTTTTTTGTTGTTGCTCAAAGCGCTGACGCTCAGTTAATACGTCAACGATTTATTCTTCCAACGAAAGACCTTCATATTACCTTAGGTTTCAACCTTGGTGATATTTATGGAGTCAAAAAAGATCGTTCAACCTTAATTAATGTAAAAAATTGATGTAAACGTTAAGTCTTAGTTAATGCCAAAAATCAAAGCCGGCGCCAAAGAATAAAACCCTCTCATTAAAACCTAAGAACAGCGACTATAGATGAAATATCTAGGGTAGTACCTAGTAACAGAGCTTAGCTTTATGGTAAACTCGCGCCTAATTGAAGTAGGTAGTAACCTACTTTTTATAATTATTCACCGCATGTCTTGCTTGTAGTGCCTTAACCGAAGATCTTATATTTTAAACCTGTAAGATTTCAAGTTAGGTAACCACCGGGTTGATATAGCCAAAAATGTGTGAATAATTGCTATCTTTTAATTTATCTATGCATGAGTGAAGTTAACTATGTCTGAAAGTACTCTTTCTGAAAACAAATTTGAAACTATTGAACAAAAAGTAAGTTACGGTGTTGGTCGTCAATTAGGCGACCAATTACGTAATAATCCTTTTAAAGATTTTGATATTACCGCTGTTAAAGCAGGTATTACTGATGCGCTTGCTAAAGTAGATAGCCCAATATCTGATGAAGATTTAAATGCTGCTTTTTCTGTAATTTCTAAAAGGTTACAAGAGCAAGAGCAAGTTATAGCAAAAGAAAAATCTGCTGAAGGCGTAGCCTTCCTTGCAGAAAATGCTAAACGCGATGAAGTTTATGTTACTGAATCAGGTTTACAATATGAAGTAATTACAACGGGTGAAGGTAAAAAACCATCGGCTAAAAGCACCGTAAGTGTACATTACCATGGTACATTTGCTAATGGTGATGTTTTTGACAGTTCAGTTGAACGCGGTCAACCTGCTGAGTTTCCTGTTGGCGGTGTTATTCCTGGTTGGACTGAAGCATTACAGCTAATGACCGAAGGAAGTAAGTGGAAATTAACCATTCCATATGCTCTAGCTTACGGTGAGCAAGGCTCACAAGGTGCAATACCACCTTACTCAACGTTAGTATTTGACGTTGAATTATTAAGTATTATTAGTTAATTTAGTTCATTTAGTTATTTCAAAAAACCCTCAGTTGAGGGTTTTTTTTTAAGTGAATTATTATCAGGGGTAAGTGTGCAAACTCAGCAAATTGAAGTCTTGTTTGTTTAGTAATTAGCGGCATTTAGCGCTTATGATCTTGATGCAGTAGTTGCGTTTTTTCAATAAATGGCTAACAATTAGTCTTATCAGTATAGAAGAGAATAGAAATGAAAGTAAAAGTAGCCATATTAGGGTGTAGCGGGCGTATGGGGCGTAACCTTATTCAAGCAGCTCATGAACATGAAAGTATAGAATTAGTTGGCGGTACTGTACGAGCTAGTTCTTCTTTTGTCGGTTTTGATTTAGGTGAGTTAGCAGGCATTGGAGCCATTGGTTTAACAACATCAACACAGTTATCGCAATTGTCTGAAGCACAGATATTGATAGACTTTACCTCTATTGAAGCAACGTTAGAAAACATTAAATGGTGTCAAAGTCATCAAAAATCGTTAGTAATCGGTACTACTGGATTTAGTGGTGAGCAAGTGCAGCTGATTGAAAAAGCAGGTGAAAAAACACCTATTATTTTAGCGCCTAATACATCTGTTGGTGTTAATTTAATGTTTAAGTTACTTGAAGTTACTGCAAAAGCAATTGGAGACTATACAGATATAGAAATTTTTGAAGCGCACCATCGATTCAAAAAAGATGCACCTTCTGGCACCGCTGTAAAAATGGGTCAAGTTATTGCTGATACATTAGGCCGAGATTTAAATAAAGTGGCTGTTTATGGTCGTGAAGGAATTACCGGTGAGAGAAGTAGAGAAACAATTGGTTTTGCCACCGTAAGAGCGGGTGATATTGTTGGTGAGCATACAGCCTATTTTGCTGATTTGGGTGAGCGAATAGAAATAACGCATAAAGCTAGCTCACGAATGACGTTTGCTTTAGGCGCAATGCGTGCGGCATTTTGGTTAAGTAATGCCGATAATGGCTTATATGACATGCAAGATGTATTAGGCTTAAAAGATTAAAAAATTATGCTAGTTACTGAATTGCTTCATACTTGAATGTTACAGGTGATTTTAAATCAGTATTTCAATAAATATTATCAGAACCTTCTGAACTTCCTTGACTGAAATTTAATCGCGTAAGATCAACAGACCCTATGGGTATAACTATTGTTTTTGATGGTTTGGTTGCTAAAAGAGTTCAAATCTCATAAAAGAACAATTTTTACTAGACGAAGAAAGGCTGCAAGCGTAAAATAAGTGGATTTTGTCAAGAATTTAGCGAAAAGCCGGTTTTTGGCATTTTTTATGTGCAATTTTTACTTATAATTTCCTTAGAATTAAAGCGACTTAAATCGTCCGTATTTTAAGAAATATATCTCCCTTTTGGGAGCACAATTGAATTTTGCGTTTCATTACGCTTATTAAACAAGTGAACTAAAAACATTGTTTGATAAAGTTATTTCTTCTTTTTGGAGGTTACATTGGCTACATCTGCTATTTTAGTACTGGAAGACGGTACTGTATTTAAAGGTACCGCAATTGGTGCAGAGGGAACGGCTGTTGGTGAAGTAGTATTTAATACTTCGATGACAGGTTATCAAGAAATTCTTACCGACCCGTCTTATGCAGAGCAAATTATAACCCTGACATACCCGCATATTGGTAATACAGGTACTAACTCAGAAGATAGAGAATCGGATAGTATTCATGCTAAAGGTTTAGTGATCCGAGATTTACCTCTACTCGCCAGTAATTTTCGAAATGAACAAAGTTTAAGCGAATACTTAATCGAAAATAATATTCTAGGTATTAGCGAAATAGATACGCGTAAATTAACCCGAGTACTTCGAGAAAAAGGTGCACAAAACGGCTGTATTTTAACTATCGATGACGCAAGTGATGCAAGCTTACAAGCTATGCAAGATAAGGCGTTAGCACATGCTAAAGACTTTCCTGGCCTTAAAGGAATGGATCTAGCGAAAGTAGTCTCAACGAAAGAACAATACCAGTGGGTTTCAGGTAGTTGGTCACTTGGTCATGCAATGGGTGAAGGCTTCTCTGATTTCAGTAACTCCTTAGATAAGTTAAACTTTCATGTAGTTGCCTATGATTTTGGCGCGAAAAGCAATATTTTACGCATGTTAGTAGACCGTGGTTGTCGATTGACCGTTGTGCCAGCACAAACACCAGCAAGTGAAGTACTTGCGATGAATCCTGACGGTATATTTTTATCAAATGGCCCTGGTGATCCTGAACCATGTGACTATGCTATCAGCGCGATTAAAACTATTTTAGAAACCCAAATTCCGGTATTTGGTATTTGTTTAGGTCATCAGTTGTTGGCTTTAGCCAGCGGTGCGAAAACTATCAAAATGAAATTTGGTCACCATGGCGCTAACCACCCTGTGAAAGATTTGGAACGTGATGTGGTCATGATCACTTCACAAAACCATGGTTTTGCTGTTGACGGAACTAATTTACCGAGCAACTTAACAGTAACGCATAAATCGTTATTTGATGATTCCTTGCAAGGTGTTCATCGTACAGATAAACCTGCGTTTAGTTTCCAAGGTCACCCAGAAGCGAGTCCAGGCCCACATGATGCTGCCCCATTATTCGATCATTTCATTGATTTGATTAACGAATATAAAGCAACTCAAGCTTAAACCTACAGACAAGATAAGAGAGAATAAAGACATGGCAAAAAGAACAGATTTAAAAACTATCTTGATTTTAGGTGCAGGCCCAATCGTTATTGGTCAAGCATGTGAGTTTGATTATTCGGGTGCACAAGCGTGTAAAGCATTACGTGAAGAAGGCTACCGAGTGGTATTAGTTAATTCTAACCCTGCAACCATAATGACTGATCCTGAAATGGCTGATGCTACTTACATTGAACCTATTCATTGGGAAGTTGTTCGTAAAATCATTGAAAAAGAACGTCCTTGTGCGGTATTACCAACTATGGGTGGTCAAACAGCATTAAACTGTGCCTTAGAGCTTGAAGCTAAAGGCGTATTAAAAGAATTTAATGTTGAAATGATTGGCGCAACGGCTGATGCCATTGATAAAGCAGAAGATAGAAGTCGTTTCGATAAAGCCATGAAAGCGATTGGTCTTGATACACCAAATGCTGAAATTGTCCATACTATTGAAGAAGCCCATGAAGCTGTTAAACACTTAGGTTTCCCGTGTATTATTCGCCCTTCATTTACTATGGGGGGTACCGGTGGTGGCATAGCTTATAATACTGAAGAGTTTACTGAAATATGTACGCGCGGTTTAGACTTATCACCCACCACTGAATTATTAATTGATGAATCATTAATTGGTTGGAAAGAATATGAAATGGAAGTGGTTCGAGACAAAAATGATAACTGCATCATTATTTGTACGATTGAAAATATCGACCCAATGGGTATTCACACCGGTGATTCAATCACCGTTGCACCAGCACAAACATTAACGGATAAAGAATACCAAATCATGCGTAACGCTTCTTTAGCTGTACTGCGTGAAATAGGTGTTGAAACCGGTGGTTCAAACGTACAATTTGGTATATGCCCTGATACTGGCCGTATGGTTATTATCGAGATGAACCCACGTGTTTCTCGCTCATCAGCATTAGCGTCAAAAGCAACAGGTTTCCCTATTGCTAAAATAGCCGCAAAACTTGCTGTAGGTTATACCCTTGATGAATTATCGAATGATATTACCGGTGGTAAAACACCCGCATCATTTGAACCAACAATCGATTACGTTGTTACAAAAATACCGCGTTTTAATTTTGAAAAATTTGCGGGTTGTGAAGATAGATTGACCACTCAAATGAAATCTGTGGGTGAAGTAATGGCCATTGGCCGTAACCAACAAGAGTCAATGCAAAAAGCACTTCGTGGCCTAGAGGTTGGCGTAAATGGTTTTGATTCTATGGTTGATGTCACTCAACCGGGTGCAAAAACTAAAATTATGCATGAGCTTCAAGAAGCTGGCTCTGATCGTATTTGGTATATTGGTGATGCCTTCCGTTTAGGATTAACAGTTGATGATGTTTTTCGTTTGACCAATATTGATCGATGGTTCTTGGTACAAATTGAAGATATTATACTAGAAGAAGCGAAAGTACGTGAGGGCGGTATGAAAACTTTAACGCCTGAGTATTTACGACAACTTAAACGCAAAGGTTTTGCTGATGCGCGTTTAGCTGATGTTATTGGGGTAAATGAATCAGAAATTCGTAAGAAACGCCATAACGCTAACATCCATCCTGTTTATAAACGTGTTGATACCTGTGCCGCTGAATTTAGTTCAGACACTGCTTACATGTATTCTACTTATGATGAAGAGTGTGAATCTAACCCCACCAATAAAGAATCAATTATGATTTTAGGTGGTGGCCCTAACCGTATTGGTCAAGGCATTGAATTTGACTATTGTTGTGTTCATGCCGCTCTAGCCTTACGTGAAGATGGCTATGAAACTATTATGGTTAACTGTAACCCTGAAACAGTTTCTACTGATTACGATACGTCAGACAGATTATACTTCGAATCAATTACCTTTGAAGATGTCTTGGAAATTGTTCGTATTGAAAAGCCTAAAGGCGTTATTGTGCAATATGGTGGTCAAACACCACTTAAATTAGCACGTGCATTAGAAGCAGCGGGAGTACCAATTATCGGTACTTCACCTGATGCTATTGATAGAGCCGAAGATAGAGAACGTTTCCAGCAAGCGGTTGATCGTTTAGGGTTATTACAACCTGAAAATGCCACAGTAACGTCAATTGATGAAGCAATGGCAAAAGCTGAAGCCATTGGTTTCCCATTAGTGGTTCGTCCCTCTTATGTATTAGGTGGCCGTGCGATGGAAATCGTTTATGATTTAGATGATTTACGTCGTTATATGACTGAAGCGGTAAGTGTCTCAAACGATTCTCCAATTTTACTTGATCACTTCCTCGATGATGCCATCGAGGTGGATATTGATATTATTTGTGATGGTACTGATGTGGTTATCGGCGGTATTATGCAACATATTGAGCAAGCGGGTGTTCATTCAGGTGACAGTGCTTGTTCATTACCTGCCTACAGCTTGAGTCAAGAAATTCAAGATGTGATGCGTAAGCAAGTAACTGATTTGGCGTTTGAGTTAGGCGTTATTGGTTTAATGAATACGCAAATGGCGGTTAAAGATAACGAAGTTTACCTCATTGAAGTAAATCCTCGTGCTGCTCGTACTGTGCCTTTTGTTTCAAAAGCGACTGGGGTGCCACTTGCGAAAATTGGTGCTCGCGTTATGGCGGGTAAATCACTTAAAGAGCAGGGCATAACTAAAGAAGTTATTCCTCCGTATTTCTCTGTTAAAGAAGTGGTTATTCCGTTTAACAAGTTCCATGGTAGTGATCCGCTAGTTGGCCCAGAAATGCGTTCAACGGGCGAGGTGATGGGTGTTGGTAAAACTTTTGAAGAAGCCTATGCTAAAGCAAATTTAGGTGCGGGTGTTAGCGTACCTAAATCAGGTCGTGCGCTTATTTCTGTTCGTAATAGTGATAAAGTACGTGTGCTTGACCTAGCTAAACAAATGGTCGAACTAGGTTATGAACTTGATGCCACACATGGTACTGAAGTTATTCTGCGTGAAGCGGGTGTGCCAGTACGTCGGGTGAACAAAGTGCATGAAGGGCGTCCACATATTCTTGATAGAATTAAAAACAGTGAGTACAGCTATATTATAAATACCACTGAAGGTCGAAAAGCCATTGAAGATTCTAAAGTTTTACGTGGTGGTGCATTACGTTACAAAGTTGCTTATACTACAACACTTAACGCTGCTTTTGCTGCTTGTCAGGCGCATGCCGCAGATGACAGAAAAACTGTGACCTCAATACAAGAGTTACATAAAGAATGTAGCTAAGAAATGTAAGACAACTATCAACATTTTAGTACGTGTCTTACCTGATTTTATAAAGGTGGTTCTACTTTTTGAGTAAACCGCCTTTATCGTTTGAATAAGAAGAATAAAATGATTAAATACCCAATGACCTTACGTGGCGCTGACCTTCTTAAAGAAGAGCTTAGAATTTTAAAAACTGAGAAACGTCCACGCATTGTAAAAGATATTGCCACTGCCCGTGAACATGGCGATTTAAAAGAAAATGCTGAGTACCATGCTGCTAAAGAAGAGCAAGGTTTTTGTGAAGGACGTATTCAAGACATTGAAGGTCGGTTATGTAATGCGCAAGTTATTGATGTAACAACAATCCCTAATCATGGCAAAGTTATCTTTGGTACTACTGTTAGGTTACTAAATATTGATACTGAAGTTGAAGTAACTTATCAAATTGTTGGCGATGATGAAGCTGACTTTAAAACAGGTAGAATTTCTTTAAATTCACCTATTGCTCGTGGTTTAATTGGTAAAAATGTTGACAGTGAAGTTGATATCACTACACCAGGCGGTGTGGTGGAATATGAAATAATGTCAGTAGAGTATATATAACACCACAGCTTTTATTAATAGTTAAGCCTAATGTATTACTTGTTGGTCAGCTGAAGGGTGGTTACCTGAGGCTTTGTTTTTAAGTAAAAAACATCGTGTTTCTCCCTGTCTTGCTGAACTTTCTAATTGCGCTATTTCTTGTGTCTCAAATGAACTGTTGGACACGATAACTGCTGAACAATTACCTTTAGTTAACACTGACTTGATATGAGCTAACTCTACTTTTATATTGCCTTTAAAAGAGTTTTTGTCATTAACCATTAATATTCTCGAAGCATCAATATCATGAGTATGAGCAAGTTGTTCAATTGAACTTTCATCAGGGTTAATGAACAAAATCCACTTTTTTTGTTGTTTATGGTGTTGGTATATATAGGCATACTCGTCAGATAGTTCAGAATTATTATTTACATGAGTAAGCTGTAACCAGTATGCACCCGTAGCACTACTAAACTTCTTTAAGTTTCTGATATTATTAATATTAGTCATTTTCATACGGCTTTTAATTACTATGGGTAAATGAGTTTGATAGATGTACTGTGTATTTGTACAGTATATCTATTCCTGATAATTTTCAAGCACTATTTATTAATCATTTATGATTAATTTCTAATAAATTAATAATGGTAGTTGAAAGGTAAGATAATGCTCATATATGATAGAAATATCTACATTTGCAATGATGGTGAAAAATGAAAATTGAAGTAAATTTACTTGAAGGACAACAGTTAAAAGCCAGTTTTGGCGAACATGAAATTATTAGTGATCAAAGTGTTTCTGCTGGAGGCAAAGCTGAACAACCGGAGCCTTTTGATTATTTTTTAGCAAGTATGCCTTTGTGTGCTGCTTTTTACATGCGTAAATTTTGTCAACAACGTGATTTAAGTGCCGAGGGATTAAAAGTAATTCAAAATAATGTCAACCTGGGTGAGAATGATCATTATAAGAAAAAAATAACACTTGAAGTAACCCTTCCTGAAAATTTTCCTAAGAAATATAATAAAGCAATACTTGCTGCTGCGAATAGCTGTACAGTTAAAAAAGTTATTCAAGCACTACCTGAATTTGATATTAATATTGTTTAGTTTGAATTTTTGTTGCCGTAAAAGGTTTGTTTCAGCGATTATTAAAAGGCTTAGAGGCAAGTCAATTATTATAGAGACTGGCCTTTTCTCCTTGTCTAAATAATTAACGCCCATACAAGTTTTTTAAACTCGTCCTGCTGGGATGTATGAGCCGTGACATCATCTACAACTTTATTAAGTGAATTTTTATATTAGTGAATTTAAATAAGACCTGATTATGATTGTTTACGAACATCTATGGTGAAAGCGCCAAGCAATGAAACGACTAGTTTTTTGTCCTTGGGACATATTTATGATTTTTATTTGTTTTACCTGTGCTTCTTTCAAATAAAGCTTTAATTTAGATAAATGTTCTTTTTTAGAAACTAAACAAGTAAACCACAAGACTTGATTTTGATAAATAATACTTTCTTTTATCATTTTCTTAATGAAAGCTAACTCTCCTCCTTGATACCAAAGTTCTGCTTTTTGACCGCCGAAATTAAGGTGATTTTTCTTATCATTCTTATTGGTTTTATTTAGATTTTTCCATTTTCGAGTTGTGCCAATACTGGCATCAGCTAAAGATTTATGAAACGGGGGATTACACATACTTAGATGATAATATTCGTTATCTTCGATTATACCTTGGAAAATATTAGCACTATTTTTTTGTAATCTACAATTTATATGGTTTGCAATGTTTTTATTAGCTGCTACATTATTTTTAGCCGTTTTGATGGATAGAGGATCAATATCTGAGGCAATAAAATGCCAGCCATAGGCTCGTGCACCTAAAATAGGATAAATGCAAGAGGCGCCTGTGCCTATATCTAGTACGGTTATTTTATGTTTATGGCTCTGTTTTATCTTGGTATCTGATAATAAATCATTAAGGTAATGTATATAATCAACTCGACCTGGAATGGGAGGACATAAATAACCTTGCGGAAAATCCCATCTAATAATCTGATAATGATTTTTTAGTAAAGCAACATTCAAGGCTTTAACCGCATTTGTATTGCTAAAGTCGATGGTGTTTTGGTGATTATGTGGATTGTTAATCACAAATGGTTTTAGTTCAGCGTGAGCTTTTACTAAGGCATTAAAATCATATCCATGTCGGTGAATATTTTTATTATGAAGGTTGTTTTTTATAATCGTTTTTTTTGCACCCATTAGCTTGGTTTAATACCTACTTTAAAGCTGCCATTGCTATTAAATTGCACGCTTTCTTTTCGCTTCTTGCCAATAAGTATGCAGCCATCATCCATAAATAAGAAGTTTTTCCAACAACGATTGAACACCGCCCAGGTAGTTTCGATAACGTTATCTCTATTTGAACAATAATAAACAACAGTATTATTGTCCCATGCAATAGAAGTAGTCATTAATTCAGGCAAATTTTCTTTATTACTATCCCAAATACCTTCCCAATCACCTTGGTTTTGCCAATTACTTTTATCAAAAGGCCAGTCACCCTTTTTAAAAAAATCTGGATGGTCAACTTGACGACTTATAAAGGTATCCCATAAAATATTTGCACGATTTTTAACCATGGGTTTGATTTTTCTTAAATCTGACTCACTAATAGGTAAACTTTTATGTTTAAAGATCCAAGCATTTTTTAATTGATCTAGTGGTGTATAACTCATTAATTAGGCTCTGATAAAGTGTGAGTTGAAAAATATAAGGATTTAGGTGAATTATACCGAGCTGACGCAAAAATAGTAGTATTGAGATAAGGAATAATTTATTGACACCTAAAGCTGTAGTTCGCAAACTTGCATCTTACCTCATACAGTGGCTTGGGCTTGGGTATAATTGTCACTGGCATTATTTTGATTTTAAACTAAGGGGTAGCGTTATTTCTGATTTCTCAATATTGGCATGCTTGTTTTCAAGTTCAAGACTACTGTCGAGTAAAAACACATTAGCACTTGGCACATGAGCTGTTTCAATAAGATATTTTTGAATTTGTAATGCACGTTGTTTTGCAAGCATTAAATATTCTGTATCTGTTATTGGCGTTTTAGCTAGAATAAATTTTATCGCATCGTTAAAAACTTGCTCTTTGTTTTGTGGTTTTTCTTGGTCTTGCTCTGTGTTTTCTTGTTCTGTTTTTTTATTCAACGAATGGTAATAAGTAACTAAGGATATTTTCTCATTTTCTGTGAGTACGTCAGATAGTGTTCTAGGTGTTAATTGTAATTGTTTTAATATTTTTGCATACGCCATTTCGTCATGATCAATTAAGTTTGAACTTAATCCTCTTATTTCTATATATAAAGAAGGTCTTTGCAGTAATGCTTTGGCAAGAGAATTAAGTTTAACCTGCTCGTTCTCATTGATTTCAAAATTATTTGCAGTAAAAATAACATGATCAAAATTGTCATTATCTCCCTCAACTAAATTTGCTAACGCTTTAAAAGGAGAGCTTATAATACCTGTAATCAAATTTCCCAACGCACCCCATACCAAACTAGAGTAATGAAAATCTGGTTGATCAATATCACCTCTAATAGGCAAATTAAACCCTATTACACCATTAGCATCTTTTAGGAGAGATAATGCAAACTTTATGGGTAAGCTTGTCGCTTCTTCGCTATTAACAACTTCGCCTAAAGTCAGCTGGTCTAAAGTCACCATATTTTCTGCAACAAGTATATTTTTAGAAAGTTTATAATTTAATCCTAAACTCAGTTTGCCTTTATCTATTTTATAGCCGGCAAACTTACCGCTATAAGGAGTAAATGTCGTTAACTCTATTCCTTTAAATAGCATGTCAATATCAGTGTAAACGTCATGGCTTAGTGGATTTACAGAGCCTTTGATAATAACAGGCGCATATTTATCTACTTTACCTTTTAAGTCTATATTTGCTCTGCTGCTATTTTTGGAAGATAACCCTGATATGTCACCGTTTATATTATAAATTCCGGCGCTAAAATTTGGCATTAATGAACTGTCTGAGAAGTGTAATTTGCCATTAACTATTTTGATTTTATTAATATCAGCTGTAAAGTTGTTTTTTTCTGATGCTACCTTAGTTTTTGATTTAGATATAATATTAGTCGTCGCGAAATTCGACGTATTAGTTTGTTCAGCTTTTAATAATTGTTGAATATTAGTACTACTACCTTCATTAACGACTAAACGTAAAAAAGGTGTCCTAATGCTAATCGCAGCTAATGTCAAATTTTGCTCAGGGTAACTAAAATCAATATTGTCTAATATTAAGTTCTCCCAGCTTAGAAATTCTTCATTTAACTGAGTTTCGATAACACTTAGTGAGCTTATTTCAATATCACCATTAACCTGAACCAAGGGAATGGCTTTGGCAGCGTCAATATTAACAGTTAAGTTTGTGGCCAACACGCCGTTAATTATTTTCATATTTGCAACAGAATTGATATAAGGCTGAAAATCTTTTAAGGAAATTTGTTCTGTATTTATAGCAAGAGATAACTGTTTAGACTTGGGCTTTATTTTACCTTTTATCTTAATAACCCCTTGATTGTTGAATCGTATATTTGACGATAGTAAAGCTAATTCATCGGTAAAAGGTTTTAAATGTTCAATGGTTAATGCCTTGATAGTGATGTCATGAAAAGCAGAGGGAAATACAGAACTGTCGCTAATAACAATATTATTATTGGTTAAGTTAAAGTTTTCTATTTCTATTTCCCAGTTTTCATGGTGTTCTTCGTTAAGATTTACTGTCGTGTTGATCTTATGTGAACTTTCAGTTTGACTTGAGCTATTAGGTTGCTTTAAGTTTTGTAATATAAATAAGTCTTCAATATCAAACTGTTCTGATTTGTTTTTGTTAATAGCAATGAAACTATCTTTATTGGAAATATTATTAATTAGTATTTTTTTATTTGTGGAGCTCAATTGTTTAAGATCTAAAATAATTTCGTCCGATGTGATTACTTTTTTGTTATCAATTTTGCGGTGAATTTCTAACGTTGAGATTGTGGCAATTAAATTATTGATAGTAAATTCGGGCTTTTCGTGTACAAAACTAAAATCATAGTGACTGTTAAGCTTCAATGACCCTTGGGTAATATTGAATGAGGCTCTTTTTTGCAAATAATCAGAAATAACCTGCAATTGACTGACTAAACTAATATCACCTGAAGATGTAAGTGGTGATAAACTAAAATTTCCGCGCCAGTTAAGCACTGTTCCCTGTGATGTTTTAGCGTTCACTTGGTGAATATTATTGCCACCGGGTTTAGTGGAAAAACTATCCAATGCAACATTAATTTCTTTAATTTGATGATGGTAGGGCGTTTTTCTATTTTGATCACTGAAGTTGATAACCCCTTCATTATGACGGAATTTGTCTATCGATAAAATCCAAGCAGGATCACTGGCATTCTCATTTTCACTTGAGGAAGCTGTATTTTTAAGAATGATGTCTTGAAAGTTAAATTCACCATTAGCACGTATTAGCACACTAAGTTTCGGCTTATTGATAATTATTTCATCAAAGGATAGTGTTTTTTGTAAAAGAGGAAAAGCTTGCAAGTTTAAGGTTAACAGATCAAAACCAAGCAATTTATCGGTATACTTACCTTTAACGCTGAGGTCTTTTAAGGTAATAGATAAAGTGAATGGGTTGAATTCGATGATTTTTAATTGGGCTTGTCGTTCTAATTTTTCCGTCAAGGTGTCAATAATAATTGGCTTCAATATCAGAGGTAAAATAAAAAAGCCTGTTATGGCATAAATTAACACGACTACACCACTATAAATTACGCCTTTAATACGTTTATTTAACACAGTAAATTTTTGCCAAAAAATCATAACAAACTCATTTTTTATATTCATTCAGATAGGGAAGTTGATATGATAGTCAATTACTATCTAATCATTTTACCACGTAGAAACGTTATTAACATAGCCCTATAGAATTGCTTATTTTATCAAAAGCGGATTGAAAATTAGTTAAAGCTCTCCTGGCGGTAACAACATCACCTTCTAGATATTTCAATTGTATATCCTTAGCAATAAAGTGAATATTATTATGGGTTTTATTAAGCAGGTCTAAGCTTTTCAAATCAAATAATTGTTCTTTATTTTCCCGTTTAAGCCATACACCACAAGAGCATCGCTCGTTATCCATAATAGGCCAACGCATAATATCTTCAGGTAAAGAGAGGATGTTGGCAATAAATAGGTTTTTCCATTGAGCTGCCATTATCGTAAATAACTTGATTTTCCTTTCTTTAATAGTACAGATTTTGCTGCCGTATGCTAACCATTCTTGATTCGGTGTATAATTAGACAACCATGCCTGAAAATCATCAGCCGGTTTAGGTTTGGCAATGCCATAACCTTGTGCATTTTTACATCCTATTATTTGTAGCATAAGACCATGCTCTGTAGTTTCTACACCTTCAGCAATCACATCACGACCAAAAGAGTCTGCAAGTCCTATTATGCCATCAATAATGATGTAGTCATCTGGGTCATCCAACATGTCTCTGACAAAACTTTGGTCAATTTTAATGGTATTTACCGTTAAACTCCGTAGATGTGTAAGTGAAGAATAGCCGGTACCAAAGTCATCCAAAGCAACACTCACACCTAACGCCTCTTGGCAGGTTTGGATAATAGTGCTAATCGTTTGAGTATCCCCCAACGCACTGCTTTCTAATATTTCGAGCTGTAACTGTTTTGGTTTGATAGTGGGATACTTGTTGAGAGCCGCTTCCAATTCGAAAACGAAGCTCTTTGATTGTAAGTGATGCGAGGCAATGTTGACACTGATTTCAAGGTTAATACCTTGGGTTAACCAATATTTCAACTGTTGTAAGGCGTTATCAATCACCCAATGCCCTATTTGGCATTCCAGCTCTGTACCATCCACTATGGGCAAGAAGTCCAGTGGTGGGATGAGCCCCTTATCTGGATGAATCCAGCGGATTAAGGCTTCAGCACCAAACACCTCGCCTGTCGCCATATTGACCTTAGGTTGGTAATATAGGCAGAATTCATTGTTGTTGAGTGCACGTTGAACTTCATCGAGTTGATGATGCCTTTGTACAAGCTGTTTGTCATGTTTTCTATCAAAGAAATGATAACGGTGCTTGCCTGATTGTTTAGCTTGATACATAGCGTTATCGGCATGGCGAATTAGTGTGTCAATATCTTCATTGTCATCAGGATAAACCGTCACACCAATCGAGACACCAATCTGATGAGAGATGTTATCTATTAATATTGGCTGGGCCAATGTTTGAATAATGCGCATTAATGTTTGTTCGCATTGTTCAACTGATTCAAGATCTCCGAGCAATAAAGAAAATTCGTCACCCCCTTGGCGTGATATGGTATCTTCTTCTCTGAGACAGGCATTAATACGCGCTGACACTTCAATCAATAATTCATCGCCCACCTCATGGCCGTAGTTGTCATTGACCGGTTTGAAATTATCCAAATCAAGATAACAGACCGCTAATAGGCTTTTTGAGCGTTTACTATGGGCAATTGCTTGATGAAACCGGTCGGCAAATAAAGTCCGGTTAGGCAAGCCAGTAAGTGGATCGTAATGGGCCATCAGATTAAGCTTTTCTTCAGCTTGTGTTTGTGCAGTGATATCGATGTTTGTACCAAGCATCCGCAGAGGCTTTTCACTTTCATCTCTAAATACTTTCGCAACACCTTTTATATGGCGGATCTCGCCATTTGGCCAAATAATACGAAATTCAATATCAAAAGTTTTTTTACCGGAAATAGCATCCTGGATCCCTTGTCTGGCGCGTAGGAGGTCATCAGGGTGTAATACTTTTTCCCAAGCATCATAGACTCCATTGAAGTCTCCACGCTTGATATTAAATACTTTAAACATCGAGTCATCCCAAAGCAGTTCATATGTCTGTAGGTCTAAATCCCAAATACCAACACCATTATAGGAAGTAGCTAAAGTCAATCTTTCCTCTTTTTCTTTTAATTCTACTTCTGCCTGTTGACGTTCTTTTATTTCTTGTTCAAGTTGTTCATTCTGTTCATTGAGCTCAGTTTCAGCCAAGATTTGACTCTCTTGGCCTAACACAATCCACCAAGCGGCAACGCAGATTAACGCTGACAAGATAAAAAACAGATTATAAAATGTCGTGGTGTTCACGCTTGATGATTCCATACTCACTGAGACCATCAACCAGAAGGTGGTGGCGACAATGCCGAGTATGCCACTTGAAATCAGTATGAATCGGGCAATTCTAGTGCGGGCCTGAATCGAAATATGGTTTTTTAATATGAAGGAAAGTACCTTTGAAATAGCGTCTTGATATAGTGAAGGTTGAGGCGGCTTGCATTGATCTTTGCAGCTTGAGTCGAGTGTGCAGCATAAGGAGCAAATGGGCGTTTTATAATAGGGACAATAGGCAAAATCGGTTTCTGCATACTCTAGTTCGCAGACACCGCAGGTACGCAATTGGTCTGAGTTTTTAAAATGTATATTCTGGCGAGCTATGTAGTATTTTCCCTTGGTTATCTTAGCTATTACTGGCGAAAGTACGAAGCTGATTACGAGTGCAATCAACCATGAATAGGCTTGTGCATACAGTCCAAACACCCCCGTGAACGCAATAATAGAAACCACTGAGCCCGCCGTCATACTGACAAAGCCAACTGGGTTATAGTTATAGAGGTGAGCACGTTTGAACTCAACAATAGGAGGGCTGAGTTTTAAAGGTTTATTGATGACTAAATCAGCAACAACTGTTGAGATCCATGCGATGGCGACATTAGAATAAAGACCAAGTACTTTTTGAACAGCATTAAACACGCCTATTTCCAAGAGAAGTAAGGCAATGCCGATGTTGAATACCACCCAAACTACACGGCCAGGATGTGCGTGAGTCACACGAGAAAAAAAATTAGACCATGCCAAGGAGCCAGCATAAGCATTGGTTACATTGATTTTTATTTGTGAAATGATAACAAAAAATGTGCTAACAGTGAGCGCTAACTCCGGATTTTCAAAAACATAGGTGTAGGCAATGTAATACATTTGTACTGGCTCTTTTGCCTGAACAATGGCTAAACCACTTAATAAAACAACCGATGCTAGCAACACGCCGCCTATCTGCTTAAGAAACCCAAGTACTATCCACCCTGGCCCAGCAGTCAGCATCGACAACCACCAGCTAAAACGATTACCCTTGTGCTTATCTGGCATAAAACGCAAGTAATCTACCTGCTCGCCTATTTGAGCGATGAGAGCAATTGAAATGCCGGTGGCAATACCAAAATAATAGGGGTCGAAAGTATTACTTCCAGAAATACTGCCGGTGAAATTAGTTAAAAAATCAATGGCACGTGGTTCATGACTAAGTACAAAATAAAATGGAACCAGCATCAGAGTCAACCATATTGGTTGCGTCCAGCGGTGCAGGCGGTTGATTGCCGTGATGCCGTGAAATACAATGGGGATGATAATGAGTGAGCACAGAATATAACCTAGATATAAAGGTAGAGCATAATAGAGAAAGAGGGCTTGCGCCATGATGGCGGCTTCTAAGGCAAAAAAGATAAAGCAGAATGAAGCATAAATGAGTGAAGTAATTGTCGAGCCAACATAGCCAAAGCCAGCGCTACGGGTTAACAGATCTATGTCGATATTATAACGTGCAGCATAGTAAGAAATGGGTAAGCCTGCCAGCAGAATGATTACAGATGCAAGTGATATTGCCCAAACGGCATTAGTAAAACCAAAATCGAGAAATAGCACTGCACCAATCGCTTCTAGCGCTAAAAACGAGATGCTACCGAGCGCCGTGTTAGCCACCAGTAATGATGACCATTTACGAAATTTAGAAGGAGAGTAACGCAGCGCGTAATCTTCCAAGTTTTCTGTAGCCACCAAGGTATTGTATTGTCGACGTGTTTTTTCTATAGAGTGCTTAGACATATGTTTGTTTTTAAGATACTTCACAAGGGCTAGTTTAGAAACACTTTATGCTGCACTTTAAGCTGCATTATTGATTTCGATATGGGAACAATTATTTGCTTTAATTAACGATAGCAGCTTTATTAAATGTTTTTCATCTTGTCAAGTTAAAGCCGTTGTAGTAGTTATACCAGTTTTAGTTAGATGGGTAAAAGTATTATATTGAAAATTTTTGATCTGAGGATTTTGACCTAAGTATTCTGACCTAAGTAGGAAACACATTTTGTGAATATTTTACGCCGAAGTCGATGTTTTAAAACTTATCAAACAACACGGATGGGCAATTGAGTACCAAAGTGGCACAGATTTATAGCACAGATTTGAAAAATAGGTATCTAGAATAGTCAAAAGTGATTTAAAACTGTTTAGGGTAATATAGATTGGTTGCGGGAGCAGGATTTGAACCTACGACCTTCGGGTTATGAGCCCGACGAGCTACCAGACTGCTCCATCCCGCGTCCGAATGAGTTTTATAAAGATTTTACAAAACAAAGTCT
>Ga0105358_10000151_pt1 | contig 30517 bp, 28 predicted proteins | sample GOMGulsemesocosm_5_FD_83509 | JGI IMG/M metagenome (GOLD analysis project Ga0105358, IMG submission 83509) | Methane-oxidizing microbial communities from mesocosms in the Gulf of Mexico - GOM15C Gulf of Mexico | ecosystem: Environmental > Aquatic > Marine > Cold seeps | place: Gulf of Mexico... | reverse complement strand
TTTTTGTAGTAAATAAATTTTCTGACATCTATTGGGCTACAGGCTCATTAATTGCGACTTCTGCTATGCAGATTTTGTATTACATGATAAAAAAAGAAAAAGTACCTACCCGAAACTGGATATTTTTCGGCTTAATTGCTGTATTCGGTGGTCTGACAATATTTTTACATAATGATCTTTTTCTCAAATGGAAAGTCACCATTATTAATGAGATCTTCGCATTAGCACTCATTGTGAGTTATTACGGTTTTAAGAAAAATTTAATTAAGCAGTTTTTATCTGAATCCTTAACACTACCTGAGTCTATTTGGGTTAAATTAAACCTTGCTTGGGCGGCTCTTTTCGCACTATTAGGAGCGCTTAATTTATTTGTTGCCTTTAATTATGATTTAGAAACGTGGGTTAACTTTAAAGTTTTCGGTCTAACGGGCTTAACACTCGCTTTTGCTATTGGCTCTATTTTAACTTTATACAAGTATCTTCCACAAGAAACTGACGAAGTAGCCGAAGTACTTGAAGACAGCATTGAAATTACCTCAAGTGTGATGAGTGAATCACCCGGAGATAAAAAATAACAGCCAAAGCAATACTATCAGTAAGAATTGAAATAAAAGTAATAATAATTGAAATAGGAAATTCTATGTTCTACCTAATTTACAGTGAAGATGTTGATAACAGCTTAGAAAAACGTTTAACCGTACGCGAGCAACATTTAGCCCGCTTAACAAAGCTACAAGAGCAAGGACGCTTATTAGTTGCTGGCCCATGTCCAGCGATAGACAGTAACGATCCTGGATCTGCAGGGTTTACCGGCTCATTAATCATTGCTGAATTTGACAGTTTAACTCAAGCACAAGCATGGGCTGATGTTGATCCCTATATTGCTGCGGGTGTTTATAAAAAAGTAACGGTTAAACCCTATAAAAAAGTATTACCTACGTAGTTATTTTAACCAGTTGAAATGATTACTAAGTTGGTGAGATCATATATCCAAACCACTTCAAGAGGCTTGGGTATAAGCTATAAATTCGCTGAAATAAAGTTACTTATAACGTAAGTATAAACAATATGATAAAAAAATCGCTCGCCTTAACTGTACTCATTATTAGTCAACTTTTACTTGCAGTACCGTCTTTCGCACTACAGACATTAGATAAATGTGAGAAAAATGAACAAACAACGGAAGAGCTTTCACGCTGTTTAGATGGTGTTATAGAAATTATAGATAGAGAACTTCAAACCTGGGTTAATAATCATATTTTTAATATTGAGGAAAAAGCGCTCATTACCGGTCATTATGCCGTATTAAGAATATTTAAACGTTCACAAAAAAACTTTATTACTTTTCGTGATAATGATTGTCGGTGGCAATATCTTGCTATATCTCCTGAAAAAAGCGCAGATAACGTCTATAAGAAGTGTTATATTTTATTGAGTAAATCTCGTATAAAAGGACTTAGCCAAATACAATAAACTTCAAACAAAAAAACTATAACAATAAATCTAAATCAATAGAGTTAAACTGACTGAACTTGTTCAGCTTCTTGCACGACACTTTCATCATCACTTAATAATACCGCTAACCAACGTCCCTCAGGTGAGTTTTCAAAAGCAATTTTTAAAATCATGGTTAAAGGAACACTTAACAACATACCAACAGTACCTAACAACCAACCCCAAAATATCAAGGATAAAAACACTACCAGCGTTGATAAGCCTAACCCTTTTCCTAAGTATCTAGGTTCAATCATATTACCCATTATCATATTAATGGCGACATAACCTAAACCAATAAAGCCCGCTTCACCCAAACCTAATTGTATCGTAGCTAATATCACCGCAGGTAAAGCAGCTATAATAGAGCCTATATTAGGAATATAATTGAGTAAAAAAGCAAAAACGCCCCACAAAAGAAAAAAATCTAAACCAAAAGCCCACAACATTAGCGACACTACAATACCAGTGGCAATACTGACCATAGTTTTAATCGCAATATAGTGATTAACAGATGCTATAAAGCGTTCAATTTGTTTCAAACGCATTTCAGGGTCATCTAACGCAAAATGAACTTTTAAAGGAAAAGATGACGCCTCAAATAGCATAAAAATGACCGTCAATATGATCAAAAATAAATTAGCCATCACTGAACCAAAACCACTAAGCATATTTGCCGCCATACCCATTGCTATAGCAGGATCAAAGTATTCTAATAAAATATCGGAAGAAATTTTAATATTATAATGGGATAAAAAATCAGTTATCCAAGTAAACTGTTCTTGTAATTGTAGTCGGTATTGTGGAATTAATTGGGATAGTTCATTCAACGAATTGCCAACTAACCCTGCTAAAGATAACGCTATTGTGACAAAAATACTGATGACTAAAATAACAGAGATAGCCTTAGGTACTTTAAACTCACTCGCTTTGGCAATCAATGGATTACAAATGATGGCGATAAATAAGGATAATAAAAATGGTACAAGTAAATTTGCTGCCGTTTTTATACCTGCAAAAATAATAAAAATAGCGGCAATAGTCACAAACACTTTGACCATACTTGATGTTTTCGCAGAAGCACCCATAAATGAAAGATCCGAAATGAAGTAAAAGTTAATTTTCCAAGATTTACGCTTAAAACGCAACAGGCATATATGCTACGTTATTGATTTCGACATTACATAGTGCGACGAATTAATGTAACGCTCGACATATTTAGTAGGCGCCAGCAACTAAGTAAGCCCACTATACCAACAAAACTTGCACCTGCAAAAATACCAAATAACCAATACTCAAAGTGAAAACTAGTTTGCATCTTAAATAAATAGCTTTGTAGTAAATAAACTGTCAACTCCATCGCACCACTTGCCATTAACCCTGCTATAGCGCCAAGAGCAATAAACTCGAGTAAAATACTATTACGTAGCAATGTGCCTTTAGCACCAAGTGTTCTTAGTATAGCTATTTCTCGCTCGCGCTCCTCCATACTCGCTTGTACTTGGGCAACCAGCACTAAACAACCTGCAAAAACGACAAGTACTAAAATAAATTCTACCGCTTTAGATACTTGCTCTATAACTTTACGCAGTTGTAAAATCATCGTATCTACATCAATGACACTAATAGTTGGATAAGCAATGAGAAACTCCTGTAAGCGAATTTTTTTATCTATCGGTACATATAAAGATGAAATATAACTAGCGGGGTAATCAGCCAACACTTGTGGATTAAAAATCATATAGAAGTTAGGCTGCATTGATTGCCAGTTAACTTCTCGAATGCTGGTCACAGGAACGGTGACTACTTCACTACCTAGTTGAAAGGTTAAGCTATCACCTAATTTTATATCTAAGCGCTTAGCCAACGTTTGCTCAATAGAGACTTGTGGTATATTGGCTTGCGTTACGTTATTTTGCCACCATTGCCCTGCTACAACACTATTTTCTTCAGGCAAGTATACTCGCCAGGTTAAGTTCAACTCTCGCCCAACACCTTTACGGCCAATATCACTACCGTCAGTTTGCTCTTTAGAAACTTGCTTCGTTATTTTATCACTAGTAATAGCGGTTAACCTACCACGAATAACGGCATAAAAATCACTTGCAGTCAAATTTTGTTTCTCAATAAACAGTTCAACATTGTTAACTTGATTTTGGGCAATATTGACTAAAAACATGTTTGGCGCTTGCTCAGGTAATTGCGCTTGCCATTCACTCAATAAAGCGCTTCGCATAACAATGATCATTAACAGTAACTTTATCGCAATAGTAAAACTAACTAACTGTACGCTATTCGCTTGTGCCCTACGTTGTAAACTTGCCAATGCCAAATGCCATGATGCTCCTGCTTTAGAGCCAATATTGCGACTAAGCTTCATCAATAAGCGACCAAAAACTAATAATAAAGCCGATACGATAATACCGCCAATTAATAAGCTAAGACTTAACACTAAATCACTACTAAAAACTAATAACAATAAGAAAAGTGCTAATAATGGCGGTAAGAATTGACCAACACGCACCCTAAAGGTTTGATTGCTAGGTTTTAGATCAGCACCTCTAATAACGACTAATGGAGAAGTTGCTATCAGTTGACTTAACGGCGTTATTGCAAAGGCTAGTGCACAAAGTAAACCGGTAAAAATGGCTACCATTAACGGATAAAAACCTAAAGTAATTAGCCCTGTATGATGGGTGTCATTTACTGAATTCATTGTCAATTGCATTGGTAAGTAATCTTGAATAGCATAAAATCCTATTTGGGCAAGTACATAACCAACAAGTAAGCCAAGAATTATGCTAAAAGCACTTAACAGTGACCATTGAAAATAAAACAGTTTTCGAACATAGCTTAAAGAGGCTCCCATTGCTTTATATACCCCGACGCTACGTTGATTACGCTCGGCGTAACGCCGACTAGCAACAGAAACCGCAACGGCAGCCAAAATTATCCCTAACAAACTAGCGAGAGACAGATATTTTTCCGCTTTATTTAACGCATCAGCTAATGACGATTGCTTTGATTGAATATCATACCAACGCTGACTATCATCCAGTTTTGGTTTAAGCCAAGCATCAAACGACTTAATGGCATCAACATCGCCAGAGAATAAGTATTTGTAGGTAAGTCGGCTACCCGGCTGAACTAGCTTAGTTTTATCTAGATCGCCAATATTAATAATCACTTTAACGCCAGAGGTAAAAACGCTAAAAGAAGCATCAGGTATTTGTTTGGCTATTGCGTTAATAACAAAGCTACTTTCCCCAATATCAATAACATCTCCAATGGTTACTTTAAGCAATGACAATAAATTTTCTTCAATATAAACGGTGCCTAATTTTGGCGCATTTACCGATTTAATATCATTTTTATCCGCTGAATAACTGACCAGCAACTCACCTCTTAGCGGATATGTATAGGAAACGGCTTGAACTTCTACTAACGCCATAACATCACCGGCAAACACCATAGATGACATTAATACTTGTTGGGCTTGCTTTATATTAAGCTGTTGGCTTTTTTTCGTTATCTCATCATGCCTTAAGACTGTTTGGACTGTTTGTTGTGATATTTGCTTTTGATTAGCTATTTTTCTACTTGACTGTAAGACTCGATCAGCCGCAATAAAACTAGTACTTTCATTGAGTAGTGCTTGTTTAATTTTTTCTGAAAATCCCGCTAAGGAAAACACACTGGCAACGCCAAGTACTATTGCCAAGACTATAATGGTTAGTTCACCACGCTTAAGCTCATGCTTTAACATGCGTATTGACTGTTTTACCCAATTAGCTAGAGTAAAATCCATACTACTTCTGCTGTGTTTTTTTTGTATTAGCAATTAAGTGTTCTGTATGAGTATCACATAAATGTAGATCATTGATTAACCGTCCACCTTGCATTTCAACACGGCGATGGCAACGCTGTGCTAACGTTAAATCATGGGTAACTAGCACTAAGGTTGTGCCATATTGCTTATTTAAATCGAATAATAGATCAGCAATATGCCCTGAGGTTTGCTTATCTAAATTACCTGTTGGCTCATCAGCAAATAAAACATCGGGTTTAGTAATGAAAGCGCGAGCAATAGCAACTCTCTGTTGTTCGCCGCCAGAGAGTTGTGCTGGAAAGTGATTAGCACGCTCACTCAAACCTACTTGCGCTAATAACTCTGTAGCTAGTTGTTTAGCATTATCAACATTTGCTAACTCTGCAGGTAACATCACATTTTCTAAGGCAGTTAAACTACTGATCAAAAGAAACTGCTGAAAAATAAAACCCACATGATCGGCTCTAACTTGACTACGCTGTTCCTCATTTAATTGGTGCAATGGTTTGTTTTTGAGATACACTTCACCCTTAGTGGGTAAATCTAAACCGGCTAAGATAGATAACAAGGTCGTTTTACCTGATCCAGATGAGCCAACTATCGCAATGGTTTGCCCCTTATAAACCGCTAAGTTTATGTCTTGTAATAAAGTTAATTGCTTATCTTCAAGCTTAACGAACTTTGCAAGTGATTGGGTTTTAATAATAATTTCGGAATTTAATTTCATGATAAAAAAGTCGTTCTTTCGTTTATCGATAGTGGTTATCACTAGCATTGGGTTATTTTTTACTTATTCAAGCCAGGCGCGTGACTCTCAGATCAGTGAACCTCTTTCGATTTTAATTCTAGGTGATAGCCTAAGTGCAAGCTTTGGCATGAAAGAAAATCAAGGTTGGGTATACCAACTAAATCAAAAGTTACAACAACATAAAGCACCTTATATCTTAATTAATGCCAGTATCAGCGGTGAGACTACAGCCGGTGGTTTAACTCGCTTACCGAGAATTTTAGCTAAAAAAAACATTGATTATTTATTAATAGAATTAGGTGCAAATGATGGTTTAAGAGGCTTCCCTACAACACTTATTGAAAACAACTTGTTACAAATAATTCAATTAGCTCAGCAAAAAAATATCAAAGTATTATTAATGGATATGAAAATTCCCCCTAACTATGGTATGCGATATAATAAGCTTTTTAATCAGACCTTTACTAAAGTTTCAAACATAAGCAATATACACTTATTGCCATTTTTTATGGAAATTATTGCAATAAATCCTGAGTTAATGCAAGTAGATGGTATCCACCCAACCATCAAAGCACAACCACTTATCGTTACCTTTATGAAACAACAATTAGATTCATTAATAATTACTGTTGAATAAATAACACAAATCTTATAGTTAGAGGAAAATTAACACTATTATGGAATTCACTTGGATTTTTTTTGCTTTTATTTGTGGCCTTGGCGCCAAAACCATTAAACTCCCCCCTTCTATCGGATTCTTAATCGCAGGGTTCGTCTTAAACTTTTTAGGATATCAAGCAGATAATACCTTAGTTACTCTTAGTCATTTAGGCATAACGTTAATGTTATTCACCATTGGCTTGAAACTAAATGTAAAAAGCTTATTTAAACAAGAAGTCTGGCTAACCAGTTCATTACATACCATTACTTGGTTAGTTGTAACAGTTGCTATTACCAAACTGTTTGCCATGTTAGCTATTAGCTATTTCACCGAATTAGACTTGATAACAGCAACACTTATCGCCTTTGCATTAAGCTTTAGTAGCACAGTATGTGTTATAAAGTTACTAGAAGAAAATGGCGAAATGCGTACCCGTCATGGAAAAATAGCAGTGGGTGTATTAGTCATTCAAGATATAGTGGCCGTGGCATTTTTGGTTTTTGCTACCGGTAAAACACCATCAGTGTGGGCGTTTGCCTTACTTGCATTGTTTTTTATTAAACCATTGATTAATAAAATCATTGACCATGTTGGACATGGTGAGTTAATTCCTCTAATGGGATTTTTTATCGCACTTGGTAGCTATGAGTTATTTGAATTAGTCAATATTAAAGGTGATTTAGGCGCCTTATTAATGGGCATGTTTTTAGCCTCTCATCCTAAATCATCCGAAATAAACAAATCTTTAATGAGCTTTAAAGACTTGTTTTTAATTGGTTTCTTTTTGTCTATTGGCTTTAGTGCTATTCCAACATTGCAAATGTTAGGGTTAGCGGCTTTATTCTTATTGATCATACCGATTAAGTTTGTTTTGTTTTTTTCTTTATTGAGCTTGTTAAAAGTCCGCTGTCGAACCGCTTATTTAAGCGCCTTAGCTTTGAGTAATTTTAGTGAATTTGGTTTAATCGTTGCTGCAATCAGTGTTGCTAATGACTGGTTAAGCAACGAATGGTTAGTTATTTTAGCGCTAGCTGTCGCTATGTCTTTCGTTATCACTAATATACTTTATCGCTTTGCTCATAGCTTTTTCTCTCAATATAAGAACGTTTTTCATCGCTTTGAGCGCAAAGAAGCTTTAGCCGAAGATACTTTCTGTCAACCAAGACAATCTTCTATTGTTATTATTGGTATGGGTCGTGTCGGCATGGGAGCATATAGTGCGATATCTGAGCATAGTAATAAACTTGCTTGGGGATTAGACGCAGAACCTGAAAAAGTGAATTGGTTATGCGAACAAGGCGTACACGCCTATTGCGGAGATGGAGAGGATGCCTTTTTTTGGGAGCGAATTGACATGTCTAAACTAGAACTTGTGTTACTGGCCCTGCCAAATGTTATCGACAGTATGAGTATTACTAAGCAATTAAGAGCCGCAGGTTATCAAGGAAAAATAGCCGCAATCGCTCGCTATGCTGATGAACAAACTCAATTAGAAGAATTCGGTATTGATAAAGTATTTAACTTTTACAATGAAGCTGGTGTTGGTTTCGCTGATGAAAGCATCGCGCTCATTAAAGCGAAGAACAGCTGATCACATAAAAATCGTAAATAATTCGCATTTATAAAAACTTGCATTATACTTAATCATTACAAGTAAAAAGATAGTGATTATCACTGTTCGCAGTGTCATTGACAGTGTCATTGAATATGTTTTAAGCGTTAATTAGCGCGTAGCTCAAACCCCTTTGAGCTACGTCTTTAAGCCCAAACTAACGTTTGGGCTTTTTTTATAGCTCACTTTACTAGAGGCTTATAAACCGAAAAGTCGATTAAAGTTATCCGTAGACAGTTTAGCGATAGTTTCAACAGATTGACCGCGAATGCTAGCCAAGTGTTTAGCAACTTCAACAACATAAGCAGGTTGATTTTCTTTCCCTCGATGAGGCACTGGCGCAAGATAGGGCGCATCTGTTTCAATAAGAAACTTATCATCAGGAACAAGTTTCGCAACTTCTCTTAAGGCACTGGCATTTTTAAACGTAACAATACCTGAAAAAGAAATATAAAAACCTAAATCAATGGCTTGTTTTGCCATATCCCAACTTTCAGTGAAACAGTGTAAAATTCCGCCAACAGCATCAGCACCCTCTGAGCGCAACATAGCTAAAGTATCTTCTTGAGCATCGCGGGTATGAATAATTAAAGGCTTATTCAGTTCTTTAGCAATAGCGATATGTTTTTTAAAAGAGTCTATCTGCAAAGCTTTTGTTTCAGGTGCATAATGATAGTCCAAACCTGTTTCGCCGATAGCGATGACTGACGGATTGTCTGACAATAGTCTTAACTGATCAATATTAACTTCATCTTCTTGATTAAGTGGGTGCATACCACACGAAAGTAAAACATTATCAAAAGGTTTAGTTTTCTCCACCATGGCCGGAAAATCTTTCAAGGTGACACTAATACACAAAAGTTTATCTACTTTTGCACCTCTTGCCGCTTGTACTACATTGGCTAAATCATCGTTGTATAGTGATAAATTTAATCGGTCTAAATGGCAATGAGAATCAATAAACAACAGAAAACTCCACAGGTAAATTAAAATATATGAAAAGGATAGTTAAAGTGCAAAGGATAAGGCATAAAAGCACTTTTACTAGTGATATTACATCGTTAATGTCGGTTCTGATGAACTTAATTGCCGTGCAATTGCTTGTTCTATTTGATGGCGTATTTTATCAGGATCATCAATAAAGCATATACCTACGCCAGCGGGTGTTCCATTTTGAGCACCCGTAGGAGTAACCCAGCAAACTTCACCTTTGATCATTGAGAGTTCTAAGGAATCAGGCAGTAAAACATTTAACTCAACTTCTGAGCCTAGTTCATAGGGCTCAGCTGTGCGAATAAACAAACCACCTTCTTTTAAAAAAGGCATATAGGATATATATAAATCATGATCTGATTGGAATTCGATATTAATGGGGATCAAGCTTACTCTCCTGCTCTGGGCCTAATACAACGCTGATGTAATTAAACTAAAGTATTATTAATCACTTCTGTTTGATTTTTCTCAACCACATCACTTATTGCCATTATAAGCTGTTCACATACAAATTGTTTATTTGCTTGCGTATATGATTTTATTACTTTACACCCATTAATGATAACTTTATAGAGATTATTAATCAGGTGAGCATTTAGTGTTTGTTTGTGCTCATTGTCAATTTTATCAAGGAAATATTCGCGGAGTAAATTGACGGTTATTTGTTCTAACCACCGCAGCGCATGTTCATTATTAAGTAATTGTTGTAATAGCTGTGATTCGCCCTGTTGAAAACAGAGATAACGTATATAGCATTCTTTAAAATTATTAAACGCATCATTTATTGCCGCATTTGTTAGCTCTGGCAGTTGAGTTAAATTAACAAAAGGATCACTCCCTAAAGAGCCATCTTCAGTAGTAAACTCTTGATTATTTGAACCTTGTTCTTTTAATTGTATTATTAACGCCTCACCAACAGCGGGTCTAATATTTAATACACGACAACGACTAATAATGGTGGGTAGTAAACTTTCACTATCAGTTGTTAATAAAATAATGACGCTATTATCACTAGGTTCTTCTAAGGTTTTAAGTAAAGCATTCATTGCTGCTTGTGTCATAGTTTGGGCTTTGTCAATTAAGACCGTTTTGAATTGCCCTATATACGCTGTTTTTTGTAAAAAAGCATTTGCAAAACGAACATCATCAACACCTAAACTATTTTTTTGAGCAACAAGGTTAAGATGATCGGGATAGCTATTACTATTTAACAATAAACATGACTTACAATGACCACAGCCTTGCAGGCTAAGTAGTTTACTTTCATCTAAATGAATTGGTTGTTTACAATTCAACTCGTTACAATTCAATAACTGTACTAACCATTGTGCTAATTCAAGTTTACCTGAGTCAGCAACACCACTAATTAAAATAGCATGAGGTAAGGTATCGTTGCTAAATTGTTCGCTGAGTATTAGCTGATGTGAGGATAACCATGGTTTCATGCTAAGTCTTTATTTCCTGGTATTGCTAATACAGCTATTTTACAACAGCTAGCTTTCAAGTAATGAATCAATAATGTTAATGACATCAGCTAAAACATCTTCTTTAGATTGTGCGGCGTCAATAACCTCAAATTTTTCAGGAGACTGCTCTGCTTGTTTTAAATAACCATTTCGAGCTTTAATTAAAAATTCTGATTTTTCATCTTCAAAACGATCGAGGCCTTCACCTCGACTGATAACTCTTTTTAACCCCTCTGATGGTTCTAAATCTAAAATAATATTCATCGTAGGGGAAAAGCCATCAAGTGCTAAGTCATTTATTTTAATAATAGTTTCTAAGTCGATGCCTCTGGCATAATGCTGAAAACTGAAAGTTGCTGCATCAAACCTATCTGAAATAACAACTTTTCCTTGTGCTAAGGCTGGAATTATTTTTTCTTGAATATGTTGTGCACGCCCGGCCCCAAACAACATTAACTCAGTCATGTAACTCATTTCAGGCGTGGAGGGGTCTAAAATTACTTCTCTGATTTTTTCACCTATAGGCGTACCACCTGGCTCCCTTGATAAAATGACATCGAACCCTTTTAAAATTAGATATTTTTCAACGCCCTTGATTACCGTTGTTTTTCCAGCGCCATTGCTACCATCAAAGACAAGCATGAAACCTTTTTTCATATCACTCTCATTATTCCAATTGTACTTAATATTACATTGTGATCATATCTAGCTTTTTACCGAACAACAATAGTCAACAGATCCTATAAATTTCTATTTTTTTGTCTTGCCAAAAGTTTCCGTACAGCAATATTGTGCTGTACTAGTGTTTTGCTAAACACATGTTTGCCGTTACCTTGACTAACAAAGTAGAAATAATCACTCGTTGCGGGGTTTAATGCCGCTTCAATAGCAGACATTCCAGGCATAGCAATAGGCGTAGGTGGTAAGCCATTTATTCTATAAGTATTGTAAGCCGTTTTCTCTCGTAAATGGGCGCGAGTAATATCCCCTTGATAACGATCACCTAATCCATAAATTACCGTTGGATCTGTTTGCAAACGCATTTTTTTCGCTAATCGGTTAATAAATACCGAGGCTATTAAGGGTTGCTCAGCTAAGTAACTCGTTTCTTTTTCAATGATTGACGCCATAATTAACGCTTGATATGAATTTTTATAAGGTAATCCTTGCGCTCTTCGCTGCCATAACTGTTCAAGCTGCTGTTGCATTGTTACATGAGCACGTTTTAATATGCTAATAGCAGACGTACCCTGAGTATAAGCGTATGTTTCGGGAAAAAACCAACCTTCTGGATTACTTGGTTTGATATTTAAGCGTTGGGCTATTTCCTCAACGGTTAGTGCTGACAAGTTATGAGACAAATTAGGTTGTTGTTGTATTTTTTTTAACCACTCTTTAAAGGTAGAACCTTCAATAAAAGTCACACTGAATTGATGTTCCTTCCCTGTAGAAACAAGTTCAAGTAGAGTGCTTAGCGTAATACCTGCCCTTACTTGATAAGTGCCTGCTTTTATTTTTACTTTATCAGGGTTTAAACGAGCATAGTTTCTTAACCAAAAACGATTAACTAACCAACCTTTATTCACTAATATTTTTGCAAATGAAGCAACAGAACTACCCTTTTTTATTGTCAGTAACTGTGCATGTTGAAGCAGTAATTTTTTATTAAGTTGTTTTTCAAGTAAACCAAAAAAAATAATAATTATTATTAAGCTGCCAAAAAATAAACTAAGTAGCATTTTCTTAAATAAGTTTAATTTCTTAAAGTTAGTCATCATATTGTAAACGTTGATTTTAGCTTTAGCGTGTTTATCATCCGTTGAGGTAAGGTAATTGATAAATGTTGGCCATTATATTGTTTAACAGGCATAACTCCCATAACACAATTACAAATAAACATAGCTTGAGAACTTGCTAACTCAGCTAAGGTTACTTTTTTTATTAAGGTATCAGGGTGGTTTTGCAAAATAGTTTGTCGCATAATGCCATTAACTCCGCTTTTTGCTACATCAGGTGTACAAAGCTGACCATTTAGCCAAAAGAATAAATTTGCGCTAGTCGCTTCGATTACTTCATCATTAATATTAGTAACAATTAGATCATCTTCTTTGGTGTTACCAAGTTCCTGCCGTAAAAGCACTTGTTCAAGGCGGTTTAGGTGCTTTAATCCGCTAAGCATAGGATTAATACCAATTTGTTGATTACTAATTCCTAATGTAATTCCTTCAATGGCAAGTTCATCATAATGCTTGGGATAATCATAAACCATAATAATAATATCAATAATATTAGAGATAGAGCGAGCATAACCTCTTCCTCCACTTCCAGCAGTAATAATGACTTTTAGTACCGCTAAATTATATCGCTTGGCAACTTGGCTCAATTGCTGAGTTATTTCAATTTTGTTTGGCGCTTTTAAAACTAACTTTTCACAACCCCAAAGCAAACGTTGAACGTGTGATGACAAATATTGAATTTGTCCATCGATGATTTTTGCGGTAGTAAATAAACCATCTCCATAAGCTAGACCACGATTTTCAATATCAATTTTATTGTGTTCTAAACCATTAATTGAGCAAAAATTCATATAAGTCACTACTAGAATAAACAAAAAACCTGAATACTTTTGCAAAGATACTAAGTAATCAGGCTTAATTAATTGATTTCAAGCTATACTTTTTTGAAGATCAGTGAACCGTTAGTACCACCAAAACCAAAGGAATTACACAGTACATAATCAAGCTTCACGTCACGAGCATTACCGGCAATGTAATCTAAATCACACCCTACATCAGGGTTATCCAAGTTAATCGTTGGTGGTACAACACCATGTATCAACGCTTGAATACTAAAAATACTTTCAATAGCACCTGCAGCGCCTAATAAATGTCCTGTCATTGATTTTGTTGACCCCATCATTACCTTATAAGCATCGTCACCAAAAACAGATTTCACTGCGTTGGTTTCGGCAATATCACCCATCGGTGTTGATGTACCATGCGCATTAATGTAACCCACTTTACATGCATCAATTTTTGCATCATTTAATGCATTTACCATGGCACGCGCCGCACCCGCACCATCTGATGGTGGTGATGTCATATGGTAGGCATCGCCACTCATGCCAAAACCGATTAATTCAGCGTAAATTTTTGCCCCTCGGGCTTTGGCATGTTCATATTCTTCAACAACGACCACCCCTGCACCATCACCAAGGACAAAACCATCACGGTCTTTATCCCATGGACGAGAAGCCGCTTGAGGGTCATCATTTCGTCTTGATAATGCTCTAGCAGCGCCGAAGCCACCCATTCCTAAAGTGGTTGATGCTTTTTCTGCACCGCCTGCTACCATAACGTCAGCATCACCGTAGGCAATCATACGCGCAGCATGGCCAATATTATGCACCCCACTTGTACAGGCCGTAGTGATAGCAATATTTGGCCCTTGCAAGCCATACATTATTGATAAGTGGCCAGAGATCATATTAATAATGGTAGAAGGAACAAAAAATGGCGATAATTTTCGTGGGCTAGCTGCTTTTAGCATTTTTTCGTAATTTTGCTCAATTAGGCCTAGGCCACCAATACCTGAGCCTATTGCAACACCTATTCGAGGAGCATTTTCTTCAGTAACTTCTATACCTGAGTCTTTAACAGCCTGTACACCCGCAGCAACACCGTATTGAATAAAAAGATCCATTTTCTTGGCTTCTTTTCTTTCCATATAGTCTTGTGCGTTGAAATTTTTAACCAAACCGGCAAACTTAGTGGTGAACTTTGCAGCATCAAAATGATCAATATTACTGATACCACTTTTACCAAGCAGTAAGTTTTTCCAAGTTGTCTCTGGTGTATTGCCTAATGGGCTAAGCATACCAAGGCCGGTAACTACAACTCGTCTCATCTTTATATACCTTTAAAAATTAAATAGAAGATAAAAAAAAAGCGGTTACTTAGTAAGTACACCGCTTTTTAATTTAATTCATACGCGTTTTATAGCGCGTTTAACAATTACTGGTTAGCAGTAATATAATCAACTGCAGCTTGAACTGTAGTGATTTTTTCAGCTTCTTCGTCAGGAATTTCAGTATCAAATTCTTCTTCTAACGCCATTACTAGTTCTACTGTATCTAATGAATCAGCACCTAAATCATCAACAAATGATGAGTTAATTTTAACTTCTGCTTCACTAACACCTAATTGCTCAATAGTTATTTTTTTTACGCGTTCTTCGATAGTACTCATTATTTTCCCTTTACTTACTGAATGTGCATTTTTTCAAATTATGTGTAGTGTATTCGTCAACAGCTTTTCATGCAAGCCTATAGTTTTACTTTTTTTGTGGTCTAACCTGTTAACGCAGTAAAGCTAGTAAAAAAAACATCAAATAAAACACTAAAAAAACAAGCTTATCCCTTTAAAATAAAGATTTACACCATATACATGCCACCGTTAACATGAATTGTTTCACCGGTTATATAGGCGGCTGCATCTGACGCTAAAAAGGCAACTGTACTGGCAATTTCTTCTGGTTTGCCTAAACGGTTAGCCGGAACTTGTGAGAAAATACCCTCTTTTTGCTCATCCGTTAATGTTTTGGTCATATCAGTATCAATAAAACCTGGTGCAACCGTGTTAACCGTAATACCTCGTGAGGCAATTTCGCGTGCTAATGATTTAGTAAAACCTAATAAACCCGCTTTTGATGTAGCATAATTAACTTGACCGGCATTTCCCATTGAGCCTACAACAGAGCCAATATTAATAATTCGGCCATTACGTTTTTTCATCATAGGACGAATGGCTGCTTTACTTACCTTAAAAACAGAGGTTAAGTTAGTATCCATAATATCTTGCCATTCATCGCCTTTCATACGCATAAATAAGTTATCACGCGTAATACCTGCATTGTTAACTAAAATATCGATAGAGTCATAAGCTTCTTTAATTGCCACATACATTGCCGCAATAGAGTCATCACTAGTTACATTTAAAACTAAACCCATACCTTTTGATACATCAGAACTATCCGAGTTTAAGTATTCTGATATTTTATTTGCGCCATGCTCAGAAGTTGCCGTGCCTATAACCGTCGCACCTAAAGCTTGTAACTGTATAGCAATCGCTTTACCGATACCACGACTTGCACCAGTAACTAATGCAACTTTTCCTGTTAATGAAAACATATTATTTCCTATTTGTTCTTAATTATTAAATGATCTATACCCATACAACTAGTTTACTTGCGTAAGTTCTTTTGCTTTAGTTAATGTAACAGTTGAATTAAATGACACACAAGTGATTGTTTTATTAATACGTTTCACTAATCCTTGTAATACTTTGCCAGGTCCCACTTCAATCATTTGAGTGACCCCTTTATCTCCAAGTGAAGTAATCGTTTCACTCCAGCGAACAGGACTATATAATTGCTTAATTAAAGCAGCTTTAATTGCCTCACTACTTGTTTCAACACTTACATCAACATTGTTAACCACATTAATAGTGGGTTTATTAAATGTTATTTGTTCAAGATCAACTGCTAATTTTTGAGCGGCATCAGTCATTAAAGCACAATGTGAAGGTACGCTAACAGGTAAAGGTAATACGCGTTTAGCACCGGCTTCTTTACAACACAAACCGGCACGCTCAACAGCGGCTTTATGACCAGCAATAACAACTTGCCCAGGTGAATTAAAATTAACCGCTGCCACCACATCATCTACTTGAGATTTAGCACAAGCATCAATAACGGCTTGATCATCTAACCCTATTACAGCAGCCATGGCACCAACACCAGCGGGAACACAAGCTTGCATGTACTGGCCGCGCTTCTCAACTAATTTAACCCCTTGGGTTAATGAAAGTACACCCGCACAAACTAACGCTGAATATTCACCCAAACTATGCCCGGCAAACACACTTGGCATCACATCAGATTCAGCTTGCCAAACACGCCATAAAGCCACACTCGCGGTTAACAACGCTGGTTGAGTAAAATCAGTTTGATTCAGTTGCTCTGCAGGTCCTTGAGAAACCAACTGCCATAAATCATAACCTATTGCGTCTGACGCTTCTTTAAAGGCTTGTTGAACGATATCATTTTGTGCAAAGTCACTAAGCATAGCAACTGCTTGAGAACCTTGACCGGGGAATAAAAAGGCTAATTTACCTTGGGAAGATGGGTTTTGCATATTATTTACTCTGCTTTACTTATTTATAAGTGAATTTTAGTGGAGTGACAATCCTTGTTCTAATGAGTGTTTTATTTTTTTCGGTACCTGTCGCTCTACCTCTTTAACTGCCTCCATAATAGCAGAATAAAAAGCACTAGCATTAGCATTACCATGACTTTTAACAACTATGCCACGCAATCCTATCAAACTAGCACCGTTATACTGGTCGGGGTTTACTGATTTAAACAGCTTTTTTAAACTTGGTTTAAAAATAGTTGCCATTAACTTAGCTAAAAAGTTTCGACTAAAAAGCACTTCTGATTTTTTATAGACTAAACGCGCAACTCCTTCACACGTTTTAAGCGCAACATTACCAACAAAACCATCACAGACAATAACATCAGCTTTATTAGAGAAAATATCAGAGCCTTCAATAAAACCTATATAATTAATATCATTATTAGCAGACAGCTCAAGCGCAGCTTGCTTTATATGATCGCTACCCTTCATTGATTCTACTCCCATATTTAGTAACGCGATACGGGGATTTTTGATTCCATCTACCTGTGCAGCCATTACAGAGCCCATTAGCCCAAACTGATATAAGACATGTGAATCACAAAAAACATTAGCACCTAAATCTAACATAAAAACATGCTTATTATTGTCATGGGTAGGTAAAGAAGAGATTAATGCTGGCCGCTCAACACCGGGAAGTGTTTTTAAGACAAAATGCGCCATAGAAAATAAGGCCCCGGTATTACCCGCGCTAATACATGCCTGTGCTTTACCTTCATGCACTAAATCAAGCATTTTACGCATAGATGAATTTTTTTTTGTACGTAGGGCAAAAGCAGGTTTTTCATCCATTTCCACGACTTCTGTAGTAGGATAAATAGATAGCTGTCGATGTTGTGTTAAATCTTGTTGAGTGATATTTATGCGAGCAAGCTCTGTTGTAATGATATTTTCATCACCACAAAGAATAAGGTGCAAATTCGGCAGAGAGTTTATTGCCATTATTGCAGAGGGTATAGTTATAAGGGGGCCTTGGTCACCCCCCATAACATCTAACGCTAAGGTTAGTTTATTCATACTATTCAAGCGTTACTAGAGCTTGTAAATAGGTTACTTAAAGTAATATAGCTTAACTAGCGATTACTTTAACACCTTTGTAAAAGCCATCAGCTGTTATATGGTGACGACGATGCGTTTCACCTGAAACTGGGTCTACTGATAAATGCTCTGCTGTTACTGCATCATGTGAACGGCGCATGCCACGTCTTGAACGAGACTTTTTGCTTTTTTGAACTGCCATGAGTTACTCCTAAATCGGTTATTAGTTAAGTTGCTAAATACACGTTAACTATTTGAGTTGTTTTAATGCGTCAAATGGATTCGGTTTCTCAAGCTCTTCAGGCAATTTACCCCAAACACTATCAGCATCAGCTGAACAGTCTTCGATTTCATGCCGTGGAATTAATGGACTAATGAGAATTAACTCTTCTTCCACTAGCTCTCGCAAGTTTACTTCACCATCTTCATTTAATTCTATTACGTCATAGTATGACGGAATTTTTTCAGCCGCTTCTGCATTTTTTGCCGGACTAAAAGTAAACGCTACTTCAAGCTTATGGTCAAAAAGTTTATTACACCGCTGACAAGTTAATGCAACTAATGCCGATGCAGTACCTGACATTACTGTCAAACCACGCTCATCCACATCAAACTTAACACTAACTTGAACATGCTCGCTACGTTTTTTACTGGTAGCCAACAGCCTAGTCATATCCGATAACTTATAGACACCCTCACACACGAGCCTGCGCTGTGCACTACGAGTTGGATTAATTGTTATTGGAAGCTTAAGATTCTGCATAGGTCGCGCATATTAAAGTGCTGAGGCGCATGTGTCAAAACAAAATTAGCTTATTTTGTTTAAAAACTAAATATTGTCCTTATAATACACTTAATAGTTTACTTTTTGACTAATAGCGCTCTAAGTTAGTCAATTTTATCGTATTAACACTTTACCTAAATTAGACTTAAATTAAAACCAGATCACCACTAAATCACCACTTAGCTAAATCAAAATAACACTTTCAGGATTTATATGAAAACCTTAGTATTAGGCTCCACCTCACTATTTCGACAAACTATTTTAGAAAAACTTAACCTGCCCTTTCAAACAGCCAAGCCAAACATTGATGAAACAGCGTTAGCAAATGAAACTCCGCAAGCATTAGTTGAGCGTTTAGCCATTGAAAAAGCAAAAGCCGTTTCTTCTAAATTTCCAAATGCACTAATTATAGGCTCAGATCAAGTAGCGGTATGTGAAGGGGAAATTCTAGGAAAACCCCATAATTTTGATAACGGTGTAAAGCAACTAAGAAAATTTAGTAATAAGAGCGTTATTTTTTATACAGGGCTATGTGTTTTTGATAGCGAAAACGATAAAGTAATATCATTAGTAGAACCTTTTATTGTACATTTTAATGCGCTTTCACAAGCTGAAATAGAAAGTTACTTAAAAGCAGAACAACCCTATAACTGTGCCGGTAGTTTTAAAAGTGAAGCTTTAGGTATATGCCTCTTTAGAAAGCTTGAAGGTGATGATCCTAACACCTTGGTTGGTTTACCACTTATCAAGCTAGTAGGCTTATTAAAACAACATGGCCTTGATGTACTAGCCGAGCAACAGTTGGTGTAGTTCTGCCAAAGAGTCAACGACTACTTTTGGCTTATATCGATTAAGCACGTCTCGGTCATGCACGCCAAAAGTCACGCCAATACTGTCTACACCAGCATTTTGTGCCATTTTTAAATCATGACTCGTATCGCCAATCATAATAGCCTCATGTGGGGCTAAATTTAATTCGTCTAAAATACTAAGTAACATGGTAGGATCAGGTTTTGACGGCATTTCACCCGCACACCGAGTAGTATTAAAGAAGTCACTTGTTTCACTGACCTCTAATACGCGATTCAATCCATCTCTTCCTTTACCCGTAGCGACGGCCAATAACTTATTATTTTGCTTTAACTGAATAAGTAAATTTGTGGCGTTATCGAATAAAGGGGTTGGCGTTGTATCGCCTTCAAGGTATTGATATTTATATTGCAACCGCATTATTTCTATTTGCTCATCGGTAATACCCTCAAACAACGCTTTTAGTGCTTCAGGAATACTTAAACCTATAATTTGTTTCGCGGCTTCATTTGACGGTATGGTTAAACCCACAGTTTTTGCTGCCGATTGCATTGAAGAAACAATACGGTCAACGGAATCCATTAAGGTGCCATCCCAATCAAAAATCACTAATTTATAATCTTGCATATATCTCTTCTACTTTTATCTTTATCCGAAATTATTCTCTCACTAATTTAGTCAGTAGCTTTTCTAAACTTGGCTCAAGCGGCGCTTCTATTTTTAAGCGTTCTTCTGTTAAAGGGTGAGTAAACTCAATACTTGCCGCATGTAAAAATAAACGTTTTAAGCCCTTACCCTTCATGTCAGCATCAAAATCTTCATGACCATATTTAGCGTCCATGGCAATTGAATGACCACTTACTTGACAGTGAACACGAATTTGATGCGTTCTACCTGTTACAGGAAATGCTCGTACCAAGGTAGCACCACGGTAGCGCTCTAATACTCTAAAACGAGTTTCTGATTCTTTGCCGTTAATATTATCAACAATAACTACACGTTCTCCGGATTTTAGATCATTTTTCCTTAACCCTTCAACAACGCGAGTTAATTTAGTAGGCCAATGACCTTTCACTAGAGCATGATAAAACTTTTGTACTTTTTTGTTACGTAACTGCTCATGTAAATGTCGTAGTGCTGAGCGTTTTTTAGCAACCACTAAACACCCTGACGTATCTCTATCTAATCTATGGACTAACTCTAACATTCGCGCGTTTGGTCGAAGTGCTCGAAGTGCTTCAATTAAACCAAAGCTTAAACCACTACCACCATGTACAGCCATACCTGAAGGTTTATTTATAACAATTAATCGGTCATCTTCAAACAGTATCTGTTTTTCTAAATTAGCAACAATATTTAACCCCGTAGAAACCGTATTCGTTTTTTCAGAGACGCGAATAGGCGCGATACGCAAAATATCATCAACGGCTAATTTATAAACAGGCTTAATACGCTTTTTATTGACCCGTATTTCTCCTTTACGTAATAAACGGTATAAATGACTTTTAGGGACACCTTTTAGGGTTCTTAGGAGAAAGTTATCAATTCTCTGTCCTGCATCCTCACTATCAATAGTAATAAAACGAACTTTTGGTCGTTCCTCACCTTGAACGACTGCACCTTGATTTATTGTGCCTTGAACTATTTTTTTATCTGGTTTTTGTAACATTTACTTGTACTTTTGGTTCAATTTTTTAATAGTACGAAGTTTAACACATTTTTTTTACGGCATTTCACCATTTAATCCGTTTTTTATTAGCTTATACACCATTATAGTGAGATAATAATGCGTTAGTGTTTGAATGTTAACTAGCTACACCTTATATAATTACTTATAAGTTAATAGTTAACTTAATAAGCACTAATGTATGAAGCTTTACAGAGAGTCGTAAGAGGCAAGCTGCGGCCACATTAATGTGCATTCATTGGGATTCATAGTTTTGTTATGACAAAAACTAAACTAATACAAACCAGTAAAATAAAATGACATGTTAAAGGTACGGCCTATTGCAACGTTTAACGCATGTAACTTGTTAAAAATAACATAAACAGTTTTATCATTAATAGATGATATTAGCCCTACTCCATAAAGCAATTTTATTAAATCATTTAGTAAAACTCATTTAACTTTTTTAATAAAGGTTAATTAACCGTTTAATTTAGCAAAAAATAAGACGTAAAAAATATCGTCCGCTAAAGATTAAATTACAATAAATGAGATTACTAAAAAGCACGGCACACTGTCTGGGCACATAAAGAAATATATTGACACTATTCACCGGCTCTAAACAGCCTTGTAGGCATATTTTTGAATTAACAATTAGAATTTAGGACAGCTTGATCTGGTAAAATGACAGATCAACTTTATGACATCCGTGAGGCTGACATACTGCTGTTACCAAAAAACAGATTGCTTTGTGTGTTAAAAATGGTGTGTTGTGACTAAAAGTGAGTTACACAAACTATGAAACGTATGTTAATAAACGCTACCCAATCTGAAGAATTGCGTGTAGCACTGGTAGATGGACAAAAACTTTACGATTTAGATATCGAAAGCCCTGGCCATGAACAAAAAAAATCTAATATTTACAAAGCAAAAATCACTCGTATTGAACCTTCTCTAGAAGCTGCTTTCGTTGACTATGGCGCTGATCGTCATGGTTTCTTACCTATGAAAGAAATCTCTCGTGAATATTTCCCAAAGGGTTATAGCTTCCAAGGTCGTCCTAACATTAAAGAAGTGTTACGCGAAGGTCAAGAAGTTATCGTTCAAATTGATAAAGAAGAACGTGGACAAAAAGGTGCAGCCTTAACAACCTTTATCAGCCTTGCTGGTAGCTACTTGGTGTTGATGCCAAACAATCCTCGTGCTGGTGGTATTTCTCGTCGCATTGAAGGTGATGAACGTACTGAGTTAAAAGCATCATTAAGTAAATTAGACCTGCCTAAAGGAATGGGTTTAATTGTTCGCACCGCAGGTGTAGGCAAAACTTATGAAGAATTAGAATGGGATTTAAATGTTCTATTACACCACTGGCAAGCTATTAGTGATGCTGGAAAGACCCGACCGGCTCCTTTTTTAATTCATCAAGAAACTAACCTTATTTTGCGCGCTATTCGTGATTATTTACGCCGCGATATTGGTGAAGTACTTATTGATCGACCTAAAACATTTGAAAGTGTTAGAAAACACATTGAAATTGTTCGCCCTGATTTTTTAAGTAAAATAAAACTCTATGAAAGTGATGTTCCTTTATTCACCCATTACCAAATTGAAACTCAAATTGAAACCGCTTTCCAACGTGAGGTACGCTTACCTTCAGGTGGCTCTATTGTAATAGACCCTACTGAAGCAATGACTTCAATTGATATTAACTCTGCCCGTGCGACTAAAGGTAGCGATATTGAAGAAACAGCCTTTAACACTAACTTAGAAGCGGCAGAAGAAGTTGCTCGTCAATTGCGTTTACGCGATTTAGGTGGCTTAATAGTTATAGATTTCATCGATATGACGCCTGTACGTCATCAACGTGAAGTAGAAAATCGCATGCGTGATTCTGTTCATCAAGATAGAGCACGTATCCAGTTAGGTCGAATTTCTCGTTTTGGTTTGTTGGAAATGTCACGTCAACGTTTACGCCCTTCAATTGGTGAAACTAGCCAAGGTGTTTGTCCTCGTTGTAGCGGTACTGGTCAAGTACGTGGTGTTGAATCATTAGCTTTATCTATACTTCGTTTGATGGAAGAAGAAGCCATCAAAGAAAATACTCAACATATTCAAGCACAAGTGCCTATACCTGTGGCGACTTATTTGTTGAATGAAAAACGTCGCTCAGTAATGCACATTGAAAAACAACATGGTACGCGTGTATTGATCATCCCTAATCCACACATGGATACTCCTCAATATGAAGTATTGCGTGTTAGAAATGATGAAAGCATTACTGAAGCTAGCTATGACATATCAATTAAACAGGCTGAGCTTGAAGAAGCAAAAATGCCAAAATATAATAAAGAAGTTGTCAAGTCTGATGAGCCTGTAATTCAAGCTATGGGTCAAGGGATGGCGGCTCCTAAAGTTTTACCAACTCAAGATACACCTTTAGTACCGGTGGCTGAAAAAGCAACCGGCTTCTTTGCATGGTTAAAAAGTTTATTTTCACCTGAAGAAGTTGTTAAAGAAGTTCCTACACCTGAAACAAAGCCTAAGCGTCAGGATAACCGAGGCCAACGTGATCGCCAAGGGCAGCGTCGTGGAAACTCTCGTAATAATCGAGGTGGTAATCGTAATGATGTTCGCACAAGCAGTAAAAATGCAAAACGCGATGATTTAAACAGTAATACACGTGATGACGCTAAAAAGCCTCAGATTAAATCTAAAACACAAACTCAGCCGCGTAAGCCTGAATATGATAGAAGCAAGCCGGCAAAAGAAGAAGTTGTAAAAGAACGTCGCCAACGTCGAAGTAACCGTAAGAAAATACGTGTTAATAAACCTGAAAAAACTAATACTGAGCAGGTAATTACTGCCCAACAGATAGATAAAAAAGACGACATCGATAATAATGCTACCATCAATCAACAGATAAGTAGTACAAATGAACAGGTTAACACAGCTGAGGCTAGCTCTCCTGAGGTAAGTAATTCTAATGAAGTTACTCGTGAAGAACGTCCTCGTAACAGACGTTCACCAAGACATTTACGCTCTAATGGACAACGTAAACGTCGTGAGAAAAAACCTGAAGATCAAGTACAAGAATTATCAACTGAAAATCTACAAAGTGATGATGCTATTGAAGCACGCTACCCTGCGCATAACACTACTCAAACGGAACAAGTTGCTGAAGCGGTAGATATTGAGAGTAAACCAACGGTTGAAGTAGAAAGCAAAGAAAAACAACAAGACCTACCTTTCGTTGAAGTTAAGGTTGATGTTGAAGTTGAAGAAAAACCTCAACAAGAAACAATTGCTGCGGTTGAAACACCTAGTGTTCCTTGTGTAGAGCAAAAACCTGATGTTGAGCCAACTCAAATTACCACCACTAATAACGAAGTTAAATCAGCTGAAGAAACACCTGTTGAAATAACAACTGAAATTAAAGAAGAAGTTGTCAAAACTAAGGCTAAAAAAGTGGTTACTCAACCGACGAAAAAGTCACCAATAAAAGATAAAAAATTAGCAAGGCAAGTTAGAAAAGCGAATCGTTTATCTGGTCGAGCTTCTTCACCAATAACAAAAACTGAAACTATTACTATCATGAAAGAACTTCCCTGCAGCTTTATGGCAAATGAAGATCGTATGGCACATCAAGTTTCAGGTCGTACAGCGATAGCTGCTGATGTATTAAGCAGAAGTTCAGCAAGTATGACTAAAGTGAGTTAATTTAAGTGGGTTAAGTAATTACATAAGGGCTTGCAGTTCTCACAAGCCTTTCTTATTCAACTAAAATAGGCAACCGTTATCAATAACAGTTGCCTATTTTAATGTCTAACTATTTTTTAAATATCCCACTAAAACGACTAAAATAGCTAAAAGCTACAATCAAAAAAGCCAGCTAGCTACTACGTAATCAGCTTTAAATATGGGCGATAAGCCTATTGACAGATTTACGTTACTTAACGTAAGCAAGCGCCTCATTAGCAAGCTGAGTAATCGCAGACCAATCTTTATTTTCAACCACACTGTTTGGTACTAACCAAGAACCACCACAACAAGCAACAGAAGATAATGCTAAGTAATCACGAATATTTTTTAAATTAATGCCACCGGTTGGAAAAAATTTAATATTTGGAAATGGACCACTAATTGATTTAATTGCATTCACACCACCAGATGACTCCGCGGGAAAAAATTTTAAATGATCATAACCTAAATCAGCAGCATCCATTAACTCTGAAATTGAACAGATACCGGGAATTAAAGTAATACTACTTTCACATCCCGCCTTTAAAAGATCTTTAGTTAATCCAGGGCTTATAGCAAACTTTGCACCTGCATCCACTGACTGTTGTAATTGATGGCGGTTAGTCACTGTACCTGAGCCAATAATCGCTTCAGGTAATTCTTTGGCAATGAGGCTTATTACGTCAAGTGCAGCAGGTGTGCGTAAGGTAACTTCTAGTACTTTTATATTCGCAGCTAATAACGCTTCAGCAATTGGCAAGGCATCGTCGACATTATTAATAACCAAAACAGGCACAATTGGTCCTATAGCGAAAAGTTCCTTTGGCATAATTTGCCAACTTTTTGATACTGTCATAAATACTCTTTTATCTATTGGCATCAGTCTTCACTGATATTTATAATTATTCATGGCTAGGTAGATAACTCAGGATCCACTGTTAAAATTTCTTAGGTAAGTTGAACTTTAGTCCGAAAATGGGCAATAAATTACCCCCTTCAATGGGTATAACAAGTTTTCTGAGCTAAGTGCTTAGGCTAGTTATTATTTATTCTTCAAGCTTCTATTCTTCAAACAATGAGCAGGCACCCGTCTCAGCTGTGCTCAGGTTACGGCGCATAAAACCAAAAAGTTCACGACCCACCCCTTGGTGATGTCCATTAACCTGAAATATTGCAAGGTCACGTTCAGCAAGCTCTGTTTTATCTACCAATAATGTCAATTCACCTGTCTCACCGTCAAGATTGATCATATCACCTGTTCTTACTTTTGCAATTAATCCGCCATCTAATGCTTCAGGACATAAATGAATAGCCGCAGGAACTTTACCTGATGCACCAGACATTCGTCCATCAGTCACTAAAGCAACTTTAAAGCCTTTATCTTGTAACACACCAAGTGGCGGAGTTAACTTATGTAACTCAGGCATACCACGAGCTTTTGGCCCTTGAAAACGAACCACAGCAATAAAGTTTTTTTCTAATTCACCATTGTCAAAAGCCGCTTGTAATTCATATTGATCTTCAAAAACAACCGCTGGCGCTTTAATGACATAACTGCCTTCACGCAAAGATGAAGTTTTTAATACCGACGTTCCAAGATTACCATTTAATGTTTTTAACCCCCCATCGGTTTTAAATGGTTTAGCAACGGTGACGATAACTTCTTCATTGAGCGATTTTTCAACACAATCAATCCAGGTAAGTTTACCGTTATCTAATATAGGTTTTTTGGTATAGCGCGTTAAACCACGCCCACAAATAGTATCAACATCTTCATGTAATAAACCACCCGCAATTAACTCTTTAAACAGCAGTGCCATACCGCCTGCTTCTTGGAAATGATTAATATCAGCATTACCATTAGGGTAAATTTGAGTAATTAATGGCACCGCATGAGATAAATCATTAAAATCTTGAAAATTAACAATAATACCAGCAGCACGAGCAAAAGCGATAATGTGCATCGTTAAATTAGTTGAGCCACCGGTCGCAAGCAATGCAACAATGGCATTAACGATAGAGCGCTCATCGATTATTTCACCAATTGGCATGTAATTACCTGATTGCTGAGTTAAGCGCGTTACTTGACGCGCTGCCGCTTTGGTTAACTCTTCACGTAATGGTGTGTTAGGAGCAACAAAGGAAGCACCGGGTAAATGCAAGCCCATCACTTCAACCACTAATTGATTAGAATTAGCAGTACCAAAGAAAGTACAAGTGCCAGGGGCATGATAGGAAGCAGACTCAGTTTCTAATAATGACTTTTTATCCACTTCACCTTTAGCATATTGTTGTCTAACTCGCGCTTTTTCTTTATTTGGAATACCTGAAGGCATGGGGCCAGCAGGGACAAAAACGATAGGTAAATGACCAAAAGTTAAACTAGCAATTAACAAACCAGGTACAATTTTATCACAGATACCCAGCATTAAAGCGCCATCAAACAGGTTATGTGATAAAGCGACAGCTGTTGCCATGGCAATAACATCTCGACTCATTAAACTTAAATCCATCCCTGGCTGACCTTGTGTTACACCGTCACACATAGCAGGAACACCACCAGCAAATTGAGCAACACCACCCGTTGCCTTTATTGCTTCTTTAATAATTTGTGGATAGGTTTGATACGGCTGATGTGCGCTAAGTATATCGTTATAAGCAGAGATAATTGCTATATCTGAATGAATCAACCCTTTAATCGCTTGCTTATCGTCTTTATTACACGCCGCAAAGCCATGGGCTAAGTTACCACACGATAAACTAGCGCGATGTACTGTATTTGATTTTGCTGTCGCTATTTTAGCTAAGTACTCAACTCGAGTGGTAACACTTCGAGCAATAATTCGCTCAGTAATATCTAGTATTTCTTGTTTCATTGTTTTACTTCTTAAACTTTATATTGCGGTTGGTAATGGCTGTTTTAAACTTCCTTTATAAGTTTCACTTTAGGCTGCCCAATAAACTTGCAGTTTAATATTGTTGGATTGTAGAAATATCCGAATTGGCATGGCCAAAATATCATTTCCGCTAAGTGCTTTAGCTAACACTTGCTTTTTATTTTCACCGCATAAGTGTAAAAATATACTTTTACTTTGACTTAATGACGCAAAACTAAAAGTAATGCGTTGATGTGGCGCGGTTGTCGGCTCAACTACCATTAAGGAATCTTCATTATTGATGTTTAATGCTTGTTTAATTTGCGCACTACACGGAAATAATGAAGCGGTATGACCATCTTCACCCAAGCCTAAAATAAGAACATCTAAAGGTAATAAAGTATTTTTAGCGGCAACATTAAGTTCAGCCAATGTTTCATCACAAAGTACTCCCCCTTGTTTTAAGTGAAAGAACTTTGCTGGTGAGGCTTTATTTTGTAATAAATATTCTTGAACTAAATGGGTATTACTTGCATCTGAGTTAATATCAACCCAGCGTTCATCGGCTAAAGTAATGGTGACCCTTTTCCAATCAATATCTTTATTTGATAACGCCTTAAAAAAACCTTTTGGCGTAGAGCCGCCTGAAACGGCAATACTGGCTTTGCCTTTTAGTGAAATAGCCTGTTGAAGTATTTTACTCACTTTATCAGCTAAAGCTAAATCTAATTGTTCACGGGTATCAAAATCACTTTGCTCAAACATGACTATTCTACCCATTGGCGATCATCACGCGCGATTAATGCAATTGATGATACAGGCCCCCATGAACCAGCCGCGTATGGCTTAGGTGCTTCACATGTTGCTTTCCATGCATCCATAATACTATCAGTCCACGTCCAAGCAGCTTCAACTTCGTCACGACTAACAAATAATGACTGATTACCATTTAATACTTCTAGCATTAAGCGTTCATAAGCATCAATTACCCGTTGATTTTGATAAGTTTCATTGAAACTCAAATCCAATTTATTTTCTTGAATATTCATTTGCGAAGCAATACCTGGAATTTTATTCATCATTTGTAATTCAACCCCTTCATCAGGTTGCAAACGAATAGTTAACTTATTGGAAGGTAATTCACTGTAGCTGTCTTTAAAAATATTGTGCGGTTGCTCTTTAAAGTGTACAACAATTTCACTGTGCTTAGCAGACATACGCTTACCTGTACGTAAGTAAAAAGGCACATCAGACCAACGCCAGTTATCTATTTCAGCTTTAATGGCAACAAAAGTCTCTGTTTTACTATTGGTATTGGCACCGTCTTCTTTCAAATAACTGGGGACTGCAACACCATTTAAGAAGCCATCAGTGTATTGGCCTCGAACGGTTTTCTCTTTAACATTAGTACGATTAATGGGAGAAAGTGCTTTTACCGCTTTTAATTTTTCCGCACGGATACTGGTTGCACTTAAATCAGCCGGAGGCTCCATTGCTAATAAAGATAAAATTTGCAACAAATGGCTTTGAATCATATCGCGCATTTGTCCTGCTTCATCATAAAACTTCCAACGGCCTTCTATACCAACACTTTCAGCCACCGTTATTTGCACATGATCTATACTGTTTCTGTCCCAGTTTGTGGTAAAGAGTGAGTTAGCAAAACGAAGCACTAACAGATTTAATACCGTTTCTTTACCAAGATAATGGTCAATACGATAAATTTGATTTTCATTAAAAAAACGTGCTACTTGGTCATTGATTACTTTTGATGATGCTAAACAATGCCCTATAGGCTTTTCCATTACGACGCGGTCATCAGATGTAATAAGCGTTGAATGATTGAGACCCTCACATATATTGCTATAAATAAAGGGTGGCGTAGAAAAATAATAGACACGAGTGCTGTTTCCAGCAGATAAGGTATCTGCTAAGTTGTTATAAGCAGAGGCATCTTTCATATCAAGCTGTTGATAAACTAAGCGGGCCATAAAGCGTGCTAAAATGTCTTCATCTAAGGTTTCATTAACAAAATCGATAAGGTTTTCTAATACAATACTTTTAAAGCCTTCAACACTATGTGATGGACGAGCAACACCAACAATGCGACTTTTTTCATTGATTAAGCCACAAACTTCTAACTGATATAAAGCGGGTAAAAGTTTACGGCGTGATAAATCACCTAACGCACCAAAAATAACGATTTCGCTGGCAGACTGACAATCTAAATTATTCATAAAACTTTCTGACCTTATTTTCTAGCTAGGGCTCTGATGGATTTAGCTTAACGATTAAATATTTATCATTAATGGTTTTCTTATAATTTTACATAGCTATGCTATATAGGTATATAAGTAACTCGGGATCCACTGTTAATTTAAAATTCATTAGGTAAGCTGGGCCTTAATCGACAAGGGGCAATAAATCACCCCCTACAATGAGCTTAAAAAATTTACTGAGCTAAGTGCATAGACACGTAATTTTATTACATGTTATTTAATGCCTAATTAGTTAAGCTAGCAAACGTTGTTAAACTTAGCTATAAATAA
>Ga0105358_10000147_pt1 | contig 30675 bp, 22 predicted proteins | sample GOMGulsemesocosm_5_FD_83509 | JGI IMG/M metagenome (GOLD analysis project Ga0105358, IMG submission 83509) | Methane-oxidizing microbial communities from mesocosms in the Gulf of Mexico - GOM15C Gulf of Mexico | ecosystem: Environmental > Aquatic > Marine > Cold seeps | place: Gulf of Mexico... | reverse complement strand
TATAGCCTTGTGGGTATGGGGGTTAAATACGGTGACCCAGCGACACACTTAAAGAATACCATTGCTAAGATTGACAAAGATTTTGCCGATTTGAAAAAAAATCACCATTTAGGGACAGTCATAGACGCGCTTGTAATAGAGAACGAAAAGAGCTGGAAAAAAATAAGGGCGGTTGTGGTGGCGAAGCCACAGCGCGAATCTGTTTTGCAGCTTCACGAATCTATTGAAAGGCTGGATAAAAAATGCTGGGAGATAGCGGAATTAATTGCAGAGGAAACTCATATCGATGGGGAGCATTATGTCATCGTTGCCTCCGAGCTCGGTATGGAGGTTCAGCGTTTAGCTGCACTTTACATGATGCGGGCCTGGGATGTCCCAAATACCCATTACTTCGAAGAAGTTGAATCTGTATTTGAAGAGTTCGAAAAATATTATCATGAACTTGAGGCGAAAGCTTACCCCAAGTATGTGAGTGATGAGACCAAAGCAAAGCTTGATGATATAGAGCGGTCATTTGCGGTGTTTAAATATATGGCCGCAAGTAAGTCGGGACGCTTTGTTCCCTCTCTAGGTCAGAGGTCATCAAGAAAGTTAGCCGCTAATATCGATGATGTTATTAAGGCCCTTATTGCAAAAATTGAAGAGAAAAAATAAACAATGATATATTTAAAAGATAGATTGCATCGGCGTGTGTCAAATAAGTTAATTTCATGTTTGTTGTTGTTGATTTGTAGCTTGCCTGGCCTAGTAAAAGCTCAAGAGGTAAGTTTGGAGGCGTTAACTGCAGCTGAGGATATCGGTATCCTTAGTCAAAGTATTGTGAAGAACTATTTTTACGTAGGTGAAAAGCTAAATGCTTCAAGATCTAGTAAGCAATTAGCTGAAGATATAAAGGTGATCGATTTTAGCTTGGAAGCATTAAAGTCATCTGCCAGTTACGGGAAGATTCAAGATGACCTATCCTTTATTGAAATGATTTGGGCTGACTTAAAGGATACGCTTGCTCAAGAGTATTCGCGTGATACTGGGTTATTGGTCATCGACATGGGCGAGGTATTGCTAGAAGGATCAGAAAATGTAACAAAAGTGTTATATGAAGGTGGAATAAAAGAAAGTGGCATTATTAATGTCATCGAGCATCAGCGTTACCTTGTTGAGCGTATGGCCAAACTTTACGTTATATCCATTGCAGGCTTGAAGGATTTCAACGTTGTAAAACAAACCGCCAGCACCGTAGCGGCTTTCGATGAGGGCCTCGGGAAAATCGAGCATAAAAAGTACCCAGACAATATAACCATTAAGGTAAATAAATTGCGGAAACGCTGGGACTCATCGCGTGATTATTACCTTAATGTTCAAGAGGGTGATTTACCAAAAACGATTTTCTTTAATACCGAGATGATCGAACGTTTACTGTCGAATATATTCCATTACCACAAGTAGTTGAATCGAAGTTAGTTGTTACGTTAGGTTTGTTAGTGTGGCGTTGTTGGCGAGTTGATAGCCTCGATCTATAAAAAACGAGTGGCAAAAAATGGTGTGATCAGGGGCTTTGCCCCTTTGAGTGCGGTTTTTGTTACTGGTTTGATATCCCCAAGAATAAATCTCGCTCACTCTCTGTGGTGAGCTGTTTCCCTGCAGGTATCTTAAAAGATCACATTTTTAAAATTGTAGCTTAATTTTTTAGCCGGAAATTTAATTTCTGGTGGGTTTTAATACAGCGAATTACGAACTAGAGGTAGTGATTGTTAAAGGCTTAAAGTATAGAAGCTGAGCTTGATAGTGGTCGGAGCTGGCATGCCTAAGTGATAAAGGGCGGATGATTTATATTACTTTGTGGTAGGGGTGTCATTCATCTTTCGACGGCCAAAGAAAGTAGCAACTGAATCACAGACTCTACACATAGTGTGCTTTGTAAGTAATATGAGTTGCCAAATTTCTATTGTTGATGTTTCTTTGGCCAGCTAATAATGTAAAACCTAAACAGTTAAAATGGTCTCACAATAGCGATACCAAAAACTGTAGCTGTTTCGCCGTTAACAAAATCAACCGCTATCGTGGGGGCTATTCCGAAATCACCTACGTGAAAATCATAGCTGATAGAAGCTCGGTAAAGATCTTCTGAGTGAGGGTGTCCTCCTCCGATTTTTTCTTCGCCAACGCCAGCTCCAAGCCTTAAGTTTTTCCATGGGTGTAAGTATATGGCTGCTAGCGCTACATCAACACCGTCTTCATGGTGAGCCTTGTCTGTCTTTTCGTAGACAAGGCCGGCTCCCCATTGCTTTGAAAATTTATATTCATATTCCAAACCGTAAGAAAATTCTGTCTCGCCTGCGGCGTCGGTAAAACCAATAAAGACGCCAGGAATGTGGTGAGCAGTTTCAGCGGCTGATGCAAATGTTGGTGATATGGCCAGTGTCGCGAAAAGACTTGCCGTCAATAATAGTTTGTTTTTCATTGCTACATCCTTACTTTTAAATCTCTCAGGAGAATCAGCTTAGTGATAATGGTTAAACTAGCTATAGTAGGTAATTATAGCAGGAAATTTCAAAAAGCTAGTGAATAGACTTCAGTAAATCGACAATTACAAAAAACTGAGTGGTTTTTAGGTATGCATTTGAAAACTATTTGATTGTAAGGCTCGAGAAAACGATTTAAGACGCTTGTGGCTTATTTTCTGTGTGTGGTTTTTATTGTTTCGAATGTTTTAAATGTTCTATTGTGTGTCATTTTAGTGGCGGTGAGTGGTGCGGAGATATCTCCGACTTTAGTAAAATTGTAGGTTGATCTTCGCGTCATTAGTCATCGCTTTAAGGTTTACGCGGGTTACAAATACTTTGTTTGGTTATGATTCTGCCTTTGGTACTTGAGTTATTGTAATAAGACTGATATTTCAGCGGCTGTAACAGGACGGCTAAATAAGTAGCCCTGGGCATTGTTGCAGTTTAGTTTTTTAAGTCCGGTACATTGCTCTGTTGACTCAACACCCTCAGCAGTAATTTCGTACCCAAGTTTCAGGCCCATTTCAATCATTGAATGAATTAGGATCTGAGTCTTGTCATCCGAGATCATATCGGTGACAAAACAGCGATCAATCTTCAAGCAGTCAACGTTAAGGTGCTTTAGCGATGCGAAAGATGAATAGCCGGTACCAAAGTCATCTATTGCTAGCTTCACCCCTAAACTTTTTAACTTCTTAAAGATAATTAAGTTGCGCGGATCTGTTTGCACAACGCTTTCAGTTACCTCAAGTTCTAGCTCGCCGGGTGTGATTCCAGTTTCTTCTATAATGCGAGAAATCAAAGGTACCATGGCCTCATCGAGAAAATGGCTGGGGGAAATGTTAACAGCCATTCGTAAGCCTTCGAACCCTTGGGACTTCCAGTTCATCAATTGCTTGCAGGCTGTTTTCAGAACCCACTCTGTGAGTGGTTTGATCATGCCAATTCTTTCAGCTGTATCGATGAAGTCGACTGGTGGAACGTGGCCGATGTCTGGGTGGTGCCAGCGTGATAGCGCTTCAACGCCAATGATTTCACCGGTTTCTAAATTCACTTGTGGCTGGTACACCAAGGAAAGTTGGTTTTTTTCAATGGCACCTCGAAGGTATTGCTCGACCTTGAAGCGATATTCAGCTTTAGCTGATAGCTCGGGTTTATAAAATGCAATTTGATTTCGGCCATTTTCTTTGGCCGCGTAAAGGGAAATGTCAGCTGCTTTTAGTAGGCTAGACAGATCGTTACCGTCATTCGGGAAATGGGCGATGCCGATGCTGCACGCTGGGGTGATATTCCTGGCCATAAGTTCAAATGGTTTGGCGATGGCCGCCAAGCACCTCTTGGCAATGACTTCGGTAGAGCAGTTATCGATGTGCTCAGCGATAATGCAGAACTCGTCACCGCTGAGACGGGCCACAAAGTCTGATTCACGACATGCGCTTTTTAATCGACGGGCAATTTCACATAGTAATAAATCTCCTGCGCTATGGCCCAAACTGTCATTAACATTTTTAAAACCATCTAGATCAACATATAAAAGACCAAAGCGATTTTGTTGCAGAGCTGAGGATTCTATTGCTAACTGAATATTTTGGTAAAGGTAGGCTCGACTTGGGAGGTTGGTCAACTCATCGGTATACGCTAACTTTCGGATTCTTTTTTGCGCATGATCTCTTTCCATGATGATGCTGGCGAGCGAAGCTGCTGAGGATAAATCTTTTGACTCTTCTTTGTTTGGCACCGCCGTGTGGTTGTAGTACATGCCGAAAGCACCTAAGACTTTACCCGTGGAGCTTTTGATTGGCTCAGACCAGCAGCAGCGCATTCCATGTGGCAGGGCGATATCTTTGATTTCTCCCCATTTGGGGTCGGTCTCGATGTTTTCAACAACGACTCGCTTTCCGGTGAAGGTGGCGGTTCCACATGAGCCGACGCTTGGTCCGTACTCTAAACCATGAACCGCTTCACAATATTCTTTTGGTAGGCTCGGCGCCCCTCCATGTAATAGTTTATTGCCATGGAGTTCAAGCATGGAGCAGCGCAGTCCAGGGTGGCGGCTCTCGTACATTAGTGCAATAGCTTCATAAACATCTGAGGCTGCTCGGCCAATGGCTATCATTTCAAGAATTTGAGCGTTCTTATCATTAAATGCTTCAGATTTTTTACGCAGGCTAATATCGACATGAGTACCGACTAGCCGAATAGGCGTGTTATCGGATTGGCGTGTGACTAGAAATGCACGGGATAGAACAAACGTAGAGTGGCCTTTTTTATGACTCATACGCATTTCTACTTCAAAGGCATCGGCGTCTCCGGTTAGGTAGTCTTGGACCTTGCTGAGTACTCGATCTTTATCATCGGGATGAACCAACGCTTCCCAAGTCTGGATGTTGCCCTCTAGCTCATCAGGACCAAAGCCCAACATTTTTTTCCAGCGTGGAGAGTAATAAACTTCATCAGTTTCAAAGTTCCAATCCCACAGACCAGCGTTGGCTCCCTGCATTGCTAATGAGAATCGTTCTTCACGCTCATAAGACTCACTCAAGAAGTTCAGTGGAGACATGCTTTTGGGTGGAATGATGTTGATACCTTGCTCTTCGCGAGAAAGTAAATCCTCTTCTTCATTCATATAATCCCCAACAGCGGTAGCTCAATAAGAACATCTGAAAATCTTAGTTGCGTAAAGTGAGAAATGAACCCTTAGGCCTTTTATTGTCGACGAAATAGGATCGAGGACTAAACAATGCTTTACCACTTATAGCTTAGTCATAGTTTAGTTGAATAATGCTAAAGGAGACAAATACATGTCGATAATTATTACTAACAAATAGTGGGCGGCCTTATAACAAAGCGTTATGCCTATGTTTAAAAATTATTTAATTTTTTGGCTAAAGTGATAGGAATCAATAGCTTAAAGTCTCAGGCTTTAGTGCTCGCCCTTTGGGGCATACAGAGCCGGGCGGGACTTGATCAGAGGCTTCTTAGGGAATAGGCATTATATTTGATCAGTTTCACCGGCAAAAAATAGCTAGCTTAAACCTGAAGTCATTAGCCCAGCGCAGGCTGTAGGATATTTTATGAATGGGGGCGCCTTAGTTGTGTTGGTGGTGGAGCAAGGTGTGATGAATTAATGAACGATGTAGGTCGCGGAGGCAGTGAGGGCTTTGTAAAATCTATTCACTCGATTACTATTGCTCATAAGCTTCTGTGCTTGCTAGCACACGCTGACGTTGACTAACTAATAAAAGAAGATGGCTTGTGTCAAAAAAGATAGTAATTACTTGTGGTGAGTCGATCGTCGCCCAGCATCTGTTGGCCACACTGGAAACTGAAAGCTTCTCTTTGTCAGTTCTCACTGAGTGTGATGTTGATAGCGAACAGGCCATCGCGATGGCGCTTGGGCGCGAGAAGCCCAACCTTGTGGTAAACACCTTGCCCCATGGTGTGGCCGACAGCTTAGTAACTCGCTCCAGTTTAGCAAGTCGTAGTGCTGGTTTAGCCTCTGTGTGCGCAGAGCTGGGCGTACCGCTGCTGCACTTATCAAGCCATGAGGTGTTTGGTGGTGAAAATAAAACGCACTATTCTGAGCAAGACGTCCCAGCACCAATAAACGCCAGAGGCCAGGCGTTTTGGGATGCTGAGCGTAATGTACAAATGGCCAGCGAAAAGCATATCATTTTGCGACTGAGTTGGGTGATGTCAGGGTCGAGTGATTGTGTGTTCACTCGGCTATTACAGCGATTGGTTGCCAATGGTGAGGTTCAGGTCAGCCATTTGTTGAGAGCCTCGCCTACCTTTGCTGATGACGTGGCGCGGGTCATTGTCGGGATCATCAAGCAAGTGTTCTCGGGGTCGAGTAACTGGGGTATCTATCATTATGCTAGTGGCGATACTTGTAGTGAGTATCAGTTTGCAGAGAGCCTGCAACAAATACTGGTTTCCCTTGATGTGCCCGCAGGCTTGATTGTAGAAGCTGATACTCCAACTGAGTCACCAAGCGCAGTATTGGCTTGCTTGGCGTGTCGCGATGATTTTGGTGTTCAGCAGCGCTCTTGGCGCCAGAGATTGGAGGTTCGCGTGAAAGCATGGCTTGATGCGAACGGCCTTAATTCCTGATCCTAACTGGAAGAGCTCAAATCGAGCCCCTAAACTGTTAGCCTCCGTCGGCTGTTCTTTTTTCAGCTATTTCTGTTGCGAGAGGCTGCGCTTTAGATTTTGCAACCCGCTTCGGCTGATAGAAAGCAGCTCGCCTGTTCGTAGTTTAGCGGTTTTTTTATTCAGCTCATCGCTGCAAACCTGCTCTAAATAATTAATATTAATTAAATAGGAGCGATGGATGCGGCAAAACTTTTGCGGACAAAGCCGCTTCTCCAATTCTTGTAGGGTGCTCTGTTTGATATGGGTGCTGGGTTGTTCATCATTGAGTTGATGAATGCCGACATAGTCGCCAGCAGTCTCTATATAGCTTATTTCATTGGCCGGAATAATAGTGACTTCACCTCCATCCCTTACCAATACTCTATCGATAGGGCCTGGTTTGTCCTTACCCAGCTGTTTCAATTCCGAGTTGGGCTCCTCGCTGCCACGAATCAACCGCGCGACCTTATCTATAGCTGTCTCTAACCTCTGCGGGCATAGCGGCTTTAATAAATAGTCTATGGCATTCTTCTCGAATGCTTTTAATGCGAACTCGTCGTAAGCTGTGACAAAAATTAAATGTGGACTGTCGTCCCCTAGTAATTCGAGCACATTGAAACCATCTAATTGTGGCATTTGAATATCTAAAAACATTAAGTCGGGTTTTAGTTTGTTGACGGCAGCAATGGCCTCTCTGCCATTGCTGCATTGAGCGATAATCTCGATGTTTTTATGGCTGGACAACGATCGTTCAAGTGCGTCGAGCGCGTGCTTTTCGTCATCAACAATAATAGCTTTGATTGTGTTTATCATGGCTGTGTTGGTATCGTGAGTTTGGCTGTAAAAACTTGCTTCTCAGTTGAGACTTTTAATTCGGCCGCATGCCCGTAGTGAGCACGAATTCTTTTTTTGATTGAATCAAGACCAAGCCCGCTGCGACTCTTTTTACTGGCTAAGGGATCGAATGGATTACTTATTTCAATGCATAGCTGTTGACGATCGACGCTTATGTTAAGACTTATAGTACCTCCGTCAATTAAACTATTTATGCCATGGTTGATGCAGTTTTCGACCAGAGGAAACAATAATAACGGTTGGATGGCGATGTTTCTTGCGGATTCGTCGATAATGAACTCTGTCTGTAAACGATCGCCAAACCTTTCCCTCTCTATTCCCAAATAATTTTGGATATGTTCAAGCTCATCGGCAACGGTGACCACTTCATTTTTTCCATAGGCTACGCTGTAGCGTAAAAAGTGAGAAACTTGAAGGCATAAGCCATGAACCTTTTGATTGTCGCTTAGTGCGATATTGGCAATAGTATTTAAACTATTAAATAAAAAGTGGGGGTGGACGGATGCTTTTACGACTTGTAATTCAGTTTGACTTATCAGTAGTTTGTTTTCGAGTGCTGCACGCTTTAACGTGTCGTGCTTTTGAGCAATTAGATACAGATAGTGCACCATAATCCAGAAGCCGTAGACCATTGAGCCGTGCAGAGCCAAACTCAGTAATGAGTCTTTATATATGACGTCCCATGGGAGGTCGGACAGACGACTTAGTAATTGAACCAGTGATAAACCAAACGCTAGCCATATGCAAATGGTGAGACAGAGAGCCATAAGCTGCACAATGATTAACTTAAAGAAGTTAGTTTTTTCTAAACTGAATTGCTCGCAAATGTAAAAGTTTGAAATGCTGAAAAAAAACAAAAAGAACAGCATTGGGAAAAACAATGCTGCAGCGGGAAAGAACGCAAGATCTTGTTGTCGCCCAATAGCAACGCTAAGCAAGGTTGCTAACGTAATCCATAGTCCGATTATTGAGAATAGAATTCTTGGTGTGGTGAAAACAGGATGCATTATTTTATGCTCTACTCTTTAAATTCTAGGTTTTAAACCTCGGCCTCAATGCTTAATTTTTTATGCTGATGCCTCCCATAATGGCAATCCCTTTGATGGTTAGGTTTTTCTGCGGCATGTTTAATCTGTCAGCCAAACAGTTGGACTCATTGCTAGAACCGCCTAAAATGGGGATGACTTGACAGTTGACTTGCCAGTGTAAGGGGGTTTTTATCTCGACGCCGCCCATGAATGCAAAGACATGTATTTCCATTTGATCTGCCGCCATGTCTGCGTCGGTTAAGTTAATATTAGCGCCACCCAAGATGCTGGTTATGCTACCACCGGCTAAGTTTTTTGAATGAGTTTTATTGTCAACGCCGCTTAAAAAGGAAACCGCATCAATAGAGTTTTCACTTCCGGCCTTTTGATTGTTTTTGTGGCTGCGTAAATAGTGATAACCAGCGGCGATGAGTATTGCCGGTAAAATTAAACTGCCAATATTGAAGTGAAAGAGGTTAAAACTCTTCAAGAAAAATAGCGTACCAAGGCCAATTAAAACATAGGGCGTAGTACGACTGGTGTCGGGCGTAGCGTTGGCTAGCAACGCTATACCAACGATGATCATGCCGATATGCCATTGACCTAAGATCGGGCCAATAATGTTGATTCCAAGTAGGCGAATTAAAAATAGCATACCCAGGCCGATAAGGATCCAGCCAATGATAGGTTTTTTAATCTTCTTGTTGTCGGCCATGATATGTCTCTACTAGATTGTTCAGTTTTAAACGGATAGCTTACTGCTTGTCGACAGAAGGCTTTGGGCTGCTGTCGCTCTGCTCATCTACAATAACAGCATCTTCGGCACCTTGGGTATTGTCAGTCTCACTTTTTTGTTGGCGAGCTGGGATGATTTCTGATTCTGTCTTGCCCTGTTTTACCGCGTCGTCTTTGCTAGGGTTGTGGTCGTTGGTCTCGCTTGCGCTGTTACTTTGTTTGTTGGACTCTTCATCACCGCTAGGCCAAGGCGAAAACGGGAATGGCTTGGCCTCGCTGTTGTACGTTAAAAAATCCAATGCTTGCTTGAAAAACACCCCAATTGACTTGCCAAGCTGCCGCATTTCGTCGTTGCTGTCATTGTTCATCAAGGAAAATATAAACTGCAGGGCAACCAGGGCAAATACGACAGTACCCGCGATATATAAAATCACAGCAAATAGCAGCATGTAGAGAAGTCTTTGAAAAGGGCTGTTCTGAGTATCGGTCATCGGTATCACCTTAATGTTTCGAGTTGTTAGTTTGTAGACTATTACAGCTCTGAAGCGAATACTGCTCACTATCGGCGAATGCCCGTTCGCTATCGATTAGTGGTATAACGTGTCGCTGCTCGGCGATATAGCGCCTAGGTTTGTTGTTCTGCCTATCTATTGTCATTAAACACTCTGTTGTTGAGCTCTAGAGCGCTATATTTTTCGTATATGTCTGCACGAGTGGATATTGAGTTTCATGGCGGGGCCGATTGGGCGTCGACCATTCATATAAAAGAGAGGAAATACCATGTTTAGCCATATTATGGTTGGTGCCAACGATGTTGCAGAGTCTAAGACCTTTTACGATGCCGTGTTGGGCGCGATGGGTGTTGGTCCTGGTGTTATCGATGATAAGGGCCGCTGTTTCTATTTCACTGACACGGGGATCTTTTCAATCAGCAAGCCGATTGATGGCAACCCTGCGTGCCACGGTAATGGTAGCACCATAGGTTTTGCCGCCAAAGATACCGACACTGCAGACGCTTGGCATGCAGCCGGCCTAGCGAATGGTGGCGTTGATTGTGAAGATGCTCCAGGAATACGCGAAGGCGCGGCGGGCAAGATGTACCTAGCTTATTTACGCGACCCTTCTGGTAATAAGATTTGTGCTCTTCATAGAGAGGGCTAAATCTAAAGCACAGCTACTTATCAGGTAGCTGTGCTCTTTCCTTTCTATTTGGCATTTTCCATGCCGAAGTAAATCTAGCCAAACCACGCCGCACAGGCTGATGGTACTCCCCGCCTATATAAATCATGACTTTAGTACTTGCTAAGAATACCTTGGGCTTATTATGCTTGGTGTCTTTTCTTGTGTTAGCCACGAGATAGAAACCACAGAATAATAATTCAGATCAAGGTGCACTATGCTGACTTTCTCCAATACCATAAAGCGCTCGGCTCAACTAAAGGGCGAATCACTAGCAACTATTGACGGTGACCGCCGGCATACCTGGAACCAGTTCAATAACCGTGTCGCAAAACTTGCGGCTGGCTTGGCTAAGCTAGGTTTACAGCGCCAAGGGCGTGTTGCCATCTTGTCCCTTAATAGTGATCGCTATCTTGAGTCCATGTTCGCTATTCCGTGGGCGGCCGGTGTGTATGTCCCTATTAATACACGTTTAGCGGCACCTGAGGTCGAATATTGGTTATGTAATAGTGAGTGCGAAACCTTACTGATCGATAGGGCTATGCTGCCATTGCTGCCGCATTTACAGAAGACTGTCAGCAAGCTCAAACACGTGATTTTTATGGATGACGGTGAGTTACCAGAGGGCTTGCTGTCTTATGAAGACTTAGTTGCCAGCAATGAGCCTACTGCAGCCGCTGAGGTTAGCCCTGATGACATGGTGGCCTTGTATTATACCGGTGGCACAACAGGGCGCTCTAAGGGCGTAATGCTGTCCCACCACAACATGCTGTTCAACGCGATGCAGGGCCTGGGTGTTCAAAATTACAGTGGCGATGAAACTTACCTTCACGCCGCGCCGATGTTTCATGCTGCCGATGCCTACAACGCGGTGTGCATGTGCATGTTAGGTGCGCGAAATGTATTTACTCCGGGTTTTGACCCAAAAACGACCTTAGATCTGATCGTGCAGGAAAATGTAAGCCGCATTTTGTTGGTGCCTACCATGGTTGGTATGTTGATGACGTATCCCGAGTTGAATAAGTATGACATCACCTGCCTGAAATCAATTTTTTATGGTGCCTCGCCCATGCCTGAGGCGGTGCTTCGCTCGGCAATGGAGAAATATCCCCACCTTGAATTTATGCAGGCTTATGGTCAAACCGAGGCTGCCCCCGTGCTAACAATACTGTTGAATCGTGATCATGTTGTTAGTGGTGAGCGCTCGCGCTTGCTCAAGTCAGCAGGGCAGGCAGTTCCTGGTGTAGAGCTGGCTATCTTGGATGATGATGACAATGAGGTGGCGCGCGGAGATGTTGGGCAGGTGTGTGCCCGTGGCGCCAATGTAATGCTGGGTTACCTAGGGCTTGAGGAGGCGACTCGGGAGGCATTGGCGGGTGGCTGGCTGCATACCGGCGATGGCGGTTATATGGATGACGAAGGCTATCTCTTCATCGTTGACCGAGTTAAAGATATGATCATCAGTGGCGGAGAAAATGTTTATTCGGTGGAGGTCGAGAATGCCCTCTACAAGCATCCTGCAGTCCAATCTTGTGGTGTTATCGGTATTCCTCATGCGCAATGGGGCGAGCAGGTACACGCGGTGGTTCAGCTCAAAGAGGACGCTGATTGCACGCAAGAAGATATTATTTCCCACTGTAAGGAATTAATCGCAGGATTTAAATGTCCTCGCAGTGTGAGCATTCAACGTGAGCCGTTACCATTGAGTGGCGCGGGTAAAATTTTGAAAACTGAATTGAGAAAACCATTTTGGGGTGATCAAGCTAAAGCGGTTAACTAAGCGGTCTTGCCTCAGCATTGTTAGCCCGCTCTCGCGGGCAATTCTCAATCGTTATGCTTTGATTAACTGGCCAAAGTTTGCGATGGCGCGACTGAAAGGGGAATCGTGAGGGTGAAGCTACAGCCCTTATCCTCTAAGTTCTCACAGACAATTTCCCCCTTTAGAATATTGTCAACTCGGTTGGTAATGACGTGCAGGCCTAGGCCGATATTCGATGGGCTATGCGCTGTAAACGGATCAAATATTGAGGGTAGGAGGTGGCTTGCAATGCCGTTGCCGTTGTCTGTTACCTTAATAATGAGGCTGTCAGATAAGGACGATTCATTGCTATCAGCTTTACGATAAGTTTGTACCAGTATTCGACCGCCCTCAAGCCCTGAAAACCCGTGTTGAATGGCGTTCTCGATTAGGCCAGATAGAATCTGCCCGATCAGCTCAGGGTAGCTGGTGACTTGCAGGTTTTCTTCGGTTTCGGCGGTCAATTCAATAGATTGATTCTTTGCTGTGCTGCGGTGTAACCTTATGACGCTGTCCATTAATATATTGATGTCAAATGGCTGGCTTTTCCACTCATCATCGTTGACCGATATTTGCTTAAAGCTGTTGACCAAGTTGGATAAACGCTCAAAGTTACTTTCTAACATGATCGCGCTTTTTTGGAATTTGGTAAAACGCGATAGAACAGGCTTATCCTGAATGCTGTCGATTTTAAAGGCTTGAAATAACTCTAGTGCGCTGGATTGAGCTGTTGAAAAAGCCATTTTGGCCACGCCCAAGGGAGTGTTAATTTCATGGGCCACCCCGCTCACCAAGCGTCCAAGTGAGGCTTGTTTTTCACTCGCCACTAACTTACTTTGTGTCAGCTTTAAATTGCTCATCGATTTCTCTAGATCAACAGTTCGTTTGTGGACTAAAAGTTCTAGCTCCACTTTCTTTTCACGGTAATAACGAATCCTCCAAAGAAAAAGGCCGTATAATGACGCAAGGATAATTATGGCTAGGAATACCCGAAATCCCCACGTCTGGTACCAAGCCGGTAATACAGTGATGGGGATGCTGAGTTCTTCATTGGACCAAACCCCTAGCCTATTGGTCGATTGCAAGCGAAAGGTGTACTCCCCTGGCGCCAAGTTGGTATAGCTGGCAAAGCGATTACTCGCATCCGTTTTTGCCCAGTCCTTAGAGTAACCTTCCAAAAAATAGCGATAGAGGATGCTGTCGGGGCCGGTGAAGTCAATAGCTGAAAACTTAAGGCTGAAGTCACTATTGTTGGCTTCAAGGGTGAGGCTTTCATAGGAGCCATCTGCAACTACGCCGTCGATGGAAATTTCTTGAATTAACATTTTAGGTGAATGCTGCCATAGTTCAAAGTCAGCAGTTCTAAATAACTTTAAACCACGCGAGTATGCGGCTAGAGCTGTACCTGATGCCGTTATCAAGGCGTTAGTGAATACACCATTGTCAGGTGTGTAGCCATCTGCTTTTGCGAATGGGCGAAAGATGCCTTCTTTTGCCAGACGATAACCGCCGGCTCCCCAAATATTTCCCTTATCATCTTCGTTAAATACGGCAGGATTTTGGGAGTTTTCGAATACTTTTTTAAGGTGGAGGGTGTCCCCATCTAGACTCACTTTTTCGTAGAGATCTTCGCCAGTATGAAAAAATACCTTGCCGGTCTTTGTTGTTTGAACCGCCTCAAACTCTGGGGGGAGCCCTTCGTTCTCACCGCTGATGACAACCGTTAGTTTTGTGGCTACATCGCTGCTGTTAGGGAGAATGTGAAATTCATCTGCGTCCACAAAAATAGCAGCGCTTTCGTTCAAAGCCCCTCCGCTCATGATGATTTTGTCGGAATCTATAACTACCTTTTTCAGTTGACAATTACCATTGTCATCCAGGTATGCTCGGTGTATTCCGGCAAGATATGAGTAAATAACCACACCTTTTCCGCCGGGCTCGTTTATTACCGGCATACTAAGAGTTGAAGGTTCAGAACCTTTCAGGCATATTTTTTTAGTCCATAGATTTTCTGGCTTTGAGCCATCTGAGCTACTGACTGGATTGTTTTTTAACGCCCAGATACCCTTGTCATTAGTCCCAATCCATATCACACCATCTTTACTTTTAAAGATGTATTCTATTTTCTGGCTCGGCAAGCTAGGTGTAGTTTCTGTGGATAAACTTCTTTTATATCCAGTTACAGGGTCAAATATATCAATACCCTGACTTTTGCTTGCCACCCATATTTCACCCTCGTCAGTTTCAATGACCGAGCTAACATCGGCCTTTGAGGGGGGAGATTCTTGGCTTGGTGTGTACATCAAAGAGCGAGCATAATTTCTCGATGGGGTAAGCATCCATAAAGCGCTCTTCCACGCACTAATCCAGATGAGCCCAGCTTCATCCATAAATATTTCAGTTAAATCGTTTGTCGCCATGGCTGCTGGGCGATACAGGTCGGATTGGTAATCGCGCTTGTGCTTGCCTGTCTCAAGGTCTAAAACAACAATGCCGCGGCCACCTGACGCGAGCCATACCTCATCATCAATGATTTTTAGGTCTTGTATCCATCCATAGTCACCTAAATGCACTAGAGTTTGGTCCGGGTTGAGAAGGTAGGCCCCTGAATTGACGGTGCCAATCCAAAGGCGTCCGCGATCATCAAAAATTATTTCAGCAACAAAGATACCTTTAAGATCGACTTCCCCTTTGGTTATGGCTTTTTTACTCTTAAATGTTTGAGTGTCAAAATAAAATAGGCCGTCAGTAGTGCCAAAAAATAAATTTCCAATCGGGTCGTAAGCTATGGCTTTAACCCCCTCGAGAACAACAGACTCTGGAAGGGCGTGATTTTTGAAACTGAAGTCGGCGAAATTGAGGTAGCTTATTCCTCCAGAGGAAGATACCCATAAACCTTTGTCTCCGTCTAAAAGCACGTCGGTTAGGCGGTTGGCAAGCAAGCTGTTGTCATCAGTAGGGTCGTGTAAAAAATTTCTAAAAGTACGATTTTTTTCATCGATTCTAAATAGTCCTCGAGAGTAGCTCCCAACCCATAAAATGCCATCCTTTCCTTTTGTTATGGCGGCTGCCGTATAGTTTTTAAATTTGTTACCCTGGGCGTCAGTGTAGTCGAGAGCCTTGTACTCGTAACCATCGTAATAAAATATACCGGCATCAGCCGCAAGCCATAATCTGCCACTATCCGAGATCACCATTTGATAGATGGAGGTATCATTACTACCGGTATCAATATGAGTGAAACTGGGTTCGGCCAAGTCAAACAGGTCAGATTCGGCGGCGCCTGCAGCATCTGGAGCAACAAGCGTGTGGGTAAATATCAAGAGGAGGAGAGCGTAAATTCGGGTCATTTGTAATGCTTTTGATTTGGTTTATTGTTAAGTGTAGATCTAATGGCTGATATTTCGACCTTGGGCGGTGTATTTTGAGTGATCTGTCATGTATTTGTTCTCGGCAGCCCCTAATATGCTCAATGGACTGTCATTAATCAAGTTTGGAGCAAGCTATCGCCCGGTGTTTTGGGCAGGATTTTTTTTTGTGAGATTTAAGGCTTGCTGGTTCGACTACAGAAGAACCTTGTCGTAACGAGGAGGCTAAGAGTTGGGTTTCTGGCGGTGGATTACGTTCTCTTAGGTTTCTAAGTTAACGATACTATCGTTGGCTTGCCTCAAGGAGGCGCTGATTAATTAGAGGACGGGTGGAGGGAATATTGAGTTAATTTAGCCGTCTGTGTGTTTACACGCTGCAAGGCATTTTGAGGTTATCAGTTTTAGAATTGGGGCATAAAAAAGGCCCCGTAGGGCCTTATCAAAAATACTATCGTTAGTATTTAGGCTTGGTATTTTTCCATTACTAAGCAGGCATTGGTGCCGCCAAAACCAAAGCTATTAGAAAGAGCGCGCTTGATATCAACACCTTCTCGAACTTCGGTGACAACATCTAAGCCCTGTGCTAATTCATCGAGCTCATCAATATTGGCAGATGCCGCAATAAAGTTATTTTCCATCATGAGTAATGAATAAATAGCTTCTTGAACGCCAGCAGCTCCAAGAGAGTGGCCAGATAATGACTTGGTTGATGCCAGTGCTGGTGTGTTATCGCCAAACACTTCACGAATTGCCTTCAGTTCAGCAACGTCGCCGACTGGAGTGCTGGTGCCGTGGGTATTGATGTAATCGATATCACCATCAACAGTCGACATTGCGAGCTGCATGCATCGCACCGCGCCTTCTCCGGAAGGAGCGACCATATCGTGGCCGTCTGAAGTCGCGCCATAGCCGACAACTTCGGCGTAAATTTTTGCGCCTCGAGCTTTGGCGTGTTCAAGCTCTTCTAACACAACACAGCCACCGCCGCCGGCAATTACAAAGCCGTCGCGGTTGGCGTCATAGGTGCGTGACGCTTTTTCAGGCGTCTCGTTATACTTGGTTGATAATGCGCCCATGGCGTCAAACAGCGCCGTTAGGGTCCAGTGCTCTTCTTCTCCGCCGCCGGCAAAAACGATATCTTGTTTGCCCATCTGGATTTGCTCCATAGCGTTACCAATACAATGGGCGCTGGTTGAGCAGGCTGAAGAGATTGAATAGTTTACACCTTTGATTTTAAAGGGGGTCGCTAAGCAAGCTGAGGTCGTGCTGCCCATGGTTTGGGTTACACGGTATGGACCAACTCGTTTTAAACCACGCTCTCGAAGTATATCGGCAGCTTCAACTAAATTTTCAGATGATGCGCCGCCCGAACCCATGATAAGGCCGGTGCGGATATTGGAAACTTGCTCATCTGACAGGCCAGCATCGTCGATAGCCTGCTTCATTGAAATGTAAGAATATCCGGCAGCTTTGCCCATAAAACGCAGTGTTTTACGATCGATGTTCTCTTTAAGATCGATGTCTATCTGACCAGCAACATGGCTACGAAAGCCCATTTCTTCGTATTCTGGCTGGTGAGATATACCAGAGCGACCCTGGCGTAAGGATTCGGTTACAGTGGTAACATTATTACCAAGGCAGGACACGATGCCCATGCCGGTCACAACAACGCGTTTCATCGCATTTTCCTCATTGATTGCCAGTGTTCTGGCAGTCATATTAGTATCGCATAAAAATAAGGGCCGTGCGTTGTCGGCACAGCCCTGGAAACTTGAAGATCAGCTAAGACAATTTAGAAGGCATCAGTGTTCTGAAATAAACCAACTTTAAGGTCTTTAGCAAAATAAATTTCTTTGCCGTCTACCGAAACCTTACCGTCGGCGAGTCCCATAATCAACTTACGTTCAATGACGCGCTTAAGGTTGATCTCGTAGGTGACTTTTTTAGCCGTGGGTAAAATTTGACCGGTAAATTTAACTTCGCCAGAACCGAGCGCGCGGCCTTTACCTTGGTTGCCCTTCCAAGCTAAGAAAAAACCAACGAGCTGCCACATGGCATCAAGGCCTAAGCAGCCTGGCATTACGGGGTCGCCGGGGAAGTGGCAGTCAAAAAACCAAAGGTCCGGTGTGATATCCAGCTCGGCAATAATACGGCCTTTGCCATACTCGCCGCTGTCTAGGGATATTTCAGTAATGCGATCCAGCATTAACATATTTGGGGTGGGTAATTGGGCGTTGCCAGGGCCAAATAGTCGGCCATTACCGCACTCAATCAATTCGTCGCGGTTGAAGGCGTTCTTATTCTTGAATTCCATAATTCACTCGGGTTGGTTGAAAAGTGCGCAGCTAGCACTAATTGTGAGTGCTGCGGTTATTTGCCAGAACCCTCTGGTCTTGTAAAAGGAGCCATTCTACCTTCTGTCCCAATGATGTCCAGTTTTGGCGAGGCTATCAAGCTTGGCCTTTTGAGCATCGATGATGCTGATAGGACTCGACAAGCCTTGGAGGTAATCGGTGTAACCTAGCGAGTGCAGGGTTATGGTATATTGTACGACTAACTCATTAGAATTCGATTGTGGAATAAGTAATGCTTTTAAATTCAACATTCAGCCAAAAAGGACGCTAGCGAATGTCTCAAAAACTACACTGTTTCAAAGCTTACGATATCAGGGGGCGGGTCCCCGATCAGCTTAATGAAGAAATCGCCTACAGCATTGGTTGTGCCTTTGTGAGCTTCTTGAATGCTAAAAAGGTAATTGTTGGACATGATGTTCGTTTAACGAGCACAAGTTTAAGTGACGCCTTGATCGAAGGCATTACCGACATGGGCGCGGAGGTAATACATATCGGCCAGTGCGGAACCGAAGAAGTTTACTTTGCAAGTTTCAATAATGATGTTGATGGTGGCATCTGCGTAACGGCTAGCCATAATCCAATGGATTATAATGGTATGAAGTTCGTTCGCGATGGTGCAAAGCCTATCAGTGGCGACACCGGCTTGAATGATATTCAGGCTTTAGCCGAGAAAAATGAGTTTCAAAAAGCTCAGCTTAAAGGGAAGGTAACAGTCTTAGACTCTCGGCCAGATTACATTAAGCACCTAATGACTTATACCGATGCTTCAGCGTTGAAGCCGCTGCGTGTTGTGGTGAATGCTGGCAATGGTGGTGCCGGTGAGGTGATAGACGTACTTGAGGGCTCCTTACCTTTTGAATTTATTAAAGTGCATCATGAGCCAGATGGCAGCTTCCCTAATGGCATTCCAAATCCTCTTTTGGTTGAGAATCGACCCGCAACAGCCGAAGCCGTTCGAGAGCATAAAGCCGACTTAGGCATTGCTTGGGATGGTGACTTCGACCGCTGCTTCTTTTTTGATGAGAAGGGTGATTTTATCGAAGGTTATTATTTGGTGGGTTTGTTGGCTGAAGCGTTCCTCACCAAAGAGCCGGGCGCTAAAGCGGTGCACGACCCTCGATTAGTTTGGAATACCCAAGCTTTGTGTGAACAAGTTGGCGGGCACGCTATTCAGAGTAAAACCGGGCATGCTTTTATTAAAGAGCGTATGCGTTTAGAGGACGCGGTCTACGGTGGCGAAATGAGCGCCCATCATTACTTCAAAAGCTTTGCGTATTGCGATAGCGGCATGATTCCTTGGCTGTTGGTCACCGAGATGATGTGTCGTAGTGGACAGCCATTGTCACAAATGATGGCTGAACGGATGGCAGCGTTTCCATGCAGTGGCGAAATAAACAGCAAGGTAGAAGATTCCTTGGCCTTGTTGAAAGCTGCTGAAGATAAATACCAGGATCAGGCTAATAGCGTTGACCACACTGACGGCTTGTCGATGGACTTGGGTCAATGGCGGTTTAATTTACGACGTTCAAATACTGAGCCAGTTGTTCGCTTGAACATTGAATCGAGGGGCGATGTGCCGCTGATGCAGCAAAAAAGAGATGAGTTGTTGAGCTTGATTGCCGAGTATTAATAAGCGAGAACGTAAATACGATGTGTGTGGTAGTGCAGGCATCGTAAATTAAAAAACGGCCGACAACTCGCTTAAGTGTCGGCCGTTTTTTTAGGTTGCGGGATTAGTATTCCCTACCAACCGAAAAGTCTGCAAGTTGTTCCATTGCTGTTTTAAAGGGGCTGTCATCTAGTTTTAGTAGCTCTTGTTTGGCGAGGTCGGCGTGTTTAAGTGCGCACTGCTTGGTGTAGTCTAGTGCGCCAGTATTTCTGACTACTTCTACGACATCGTTTAACTTGGCTATATCACCGGTACGAATGGCGTCGGCAATGAGATCTTTCTCTTGTTCGCTTCCGTTTGCCATAGCGTATATAAGTGGCAGCGTGGGCTTGCCTTCTGCAAGGTCATCGCCAACATTTTTGCCGAGAGCTTGGGCGTCACCTTCATAATCAAGCGCGTCGTCGATGAGCTGAAACGCTAAGCCCAAGTGGTAGCCATATTGTTTAAGACTACTACGGGTCGAAGAGTCGGTGTCGCATAGCACGGCAGTAGTTTCGCAGGCCGCTTCAAACAGCGCACCAGTTTTCTTGTGGATCACACTGAAGTATTCAGCCTCACCAACGCTGGGATCCTTAGCGTTTACCAGCTGTTGAACTTCACCTTCCGAGATAGTATTGGTGGTGTTCGACATAATAGCCATGATATCCATGCTGCCAATAGTAACCAGCATCTGAAAGGCTCGTGAGTATAAAAAGTCGCCAACTAATACGCTCGGGGCGTTTCCCCACTCAGCGTTCGCCGTCGGGCGGCCACGGCGTAAAGCGCTAACGTCCACGACATCATCGTGTAACAGTGTGGCGGTATGAATAAATTCAATGATGCTGGCCAATTCAATATGTTTCTTGCCATTGTAGCCAAGGGCGTTGGCGCACAGTAATACGAGCAAAGGTCGTAGGCGTTTGCCGCCCGCGTCTACAATATAATGTCCAATATTCTCTACAAGGCCCACATCCGAGTGAAGTTGATCAATAATAAGCTGGTTAACGTCGGCGAAATCGCCTTTAACCGCTTTGTGGAAGGGCAGCATAGATAAAACCTTGTGTTTGATTCGATTGCTCACAGCTGAGCCAAAGCCGCGATCCTAGCAGTACGGTGAGTTTTGCTCAATAGTATCGGCTAATGTAAGGCTTAATTTAGTTATATCGACTGCCTCAAATCACTAAATAATAGATGGCTCAAGATGAAGTAGGCGTGGCCGCTCACTGGCCTAGGGGGGATAAAGCCTAGGCGGTGAGTTAGTAGCTATCGAATAATATCTATACAGACTTGTTGCGAAAACATAAATGCAGTAGAATGCCCGCCCTTTATACGGCGCAAGCTCTGAGGATTACTGGAGTTAACCAGTAATTTTGAAAGCCAAAGTTATTATTAAACAATAACTTAGCTGCTTCGTGCCGTCCGATGCCTATCAGTAAAAACTGATTAGCAACAACATTGGAGCATACTATGTACGCTGTAATTAAAAGTGGTGGTAAGCAACACCGCGTAGTGGAAGGCGAAACCCTGAAGCTCGAAAAAATTGAAGTCGCCACTGGCGAGACAATTGAGTTTGATGAGATTTTGATGGTTGCCAATGGCGACGACATCAAAATTGGTGAGCCTACTGTCGCTGGCGCCAAGGTAACTGCAGAAATAGTTAGCCATGGCCGCGGTGAGAAAGTAACAATCATCAAATTCCGTCGTCGTAAGCATTCTATGAAACGCCAAGGTCACCGTCAGTGGTACACCGAGGTAAAAATTACCGGTATTACAGGCTAATACCATTCGATCAATTCGCTTTACTTTGGGCTCCGTGAGCAAACTGAGCATATAAATCTAAAGTAAGGCCTAACAGAGGAAAATTATCATGGCTCACAAGAAAGCTGGTGGTAGTACTCGTAACGGTCGCGATTCGGAAAGTAAACGCCTTGGTGTTAAGCGTTTCGGTGGCCAGGCTGTATTGGCAGGTAACATCCTTATTCGTCAGCGCGGAACTAAGTTCCATGCTGGTGAGAACGTAGGTATGGGCAAAGACCACACCTTGTTCGCCAAAGCCGATGGTGAAGTTAAATTTGAAGTTAAAGGCCCTAAAAACCGTAAATTTGTACGCATTATTGCTGCTTAATTTCGGAAGCCTGCAGGCTTTGCCTGTGCTTTAGATTGCTTGCATCGCGAGCTACCAAAAGCCTCATCCTTGGATGGGGCTTTTGCGTTTATAGTGCGGAGGTGTTTTCCCGCAATGTGTTTGCAAGGCAAACGCAGTATGATGTTTATAATTTCAGTTTTGTAATTTACGCCGCCTAAGCGCCGTTATCTAATTTGCCAGTTTTGGCTTGGAGTTCCCTGTGAAGTTTGTTGATGAAGCCCCCATATTTGTTGCTGCCGGTGATGGTGGTAATGGCTGTCTCAGCTTCTGGCGAGAAAAGTTTGTTGCCAAAGGTGGCCCAGATGGTGGCGATGGCGGTGACGGCGGCAGTATCTATCTTGAGGCTGACGAAAACCTCAATACCCTGGTGGACTACCGCTTTCAGCCCAAATATCGGGCGGAGCTTGGAAAATCAGGTCGCGGCCAAAGCTGTACTGGAGCTAAGGGCGAGGACATGATATTGCGGGTGCCCGTTGGTACCACTGCTATTGATATTGATACCGAAGAGGTTCTTGGTGACTTGCGAGTTCCGGGTGAGCGCTTATTGGTTGCTAAAGGTGGCTGGCACGGTTTGGGTAATGCACGCTTTAAAACCAGTGTTAACCGCGCGCCGCGACAAACTAGCCCCGGTAAGCCCGGCGAGCAGCGTAACCTTAAGCTTGAATTGAAAGTGCTGGCAGATGTCGGCTTGTTAGGTTTGCCCAATGCGGGTAAGTCGACTCTTATTCGTTCGATTTCCTCGGCTAAACCCAAGGTTGCAAACTATCCTTTTACCACCTTAGTTCCTAACTTGGGGGTGGTAAAAGTGGAGGAGCATCGGAGCTTCGTAGTTGCCGACCTTCCTGGGCTTATTGAAGGTGCTTCTGACGGAGCGGGCCTGGGTATTCGTTTTTTGAAGCACCTGACTCGATGTCGGATCTTATTGCACTTGGTTGATATGTGCCCCTTTGATGAGACAACACCTGCTGAAAACGCTGAAGTTATTGTGCAGGAGTTGGAGCGATTCAGCCCAACACTGGCCAAGCGCGAGCGCTGGTTGGTGTTAAATAAATTGGATTTATTGTCAGAGGAAGAGGCCGAGGAGCGGTGTCAGGCTGTTATCGATCGTCTAGATTGGAAAGGGCCGGTATTTAAGATTGCGGCTATTAATAAAACAGGCACTCACCGTATGAGTGGTAATGTCCTCGAATATCTTGAGGACGTGTGGGCTGCTGAAAAAGCTGACCTTGATTTGGTTGACGTCGAAGTGGAATTGCAGGAACGTATGCAGGAAGAGGCTCGAGACCGTATCGACGAGCTTCGACAGCGTCACTATGATGAAAGGATGGCCGCCAAAGACGGTACTGACGACGATGACTGGGATGAGGATGACTACGATGTGGAAGTTGAGTACGCGCCTTAATTAATGGCTGCGAACCAAGGCATTGTGGTGATCTAGTCGGCCGCGTTGTGAAAACTATATTTAATAACGCGTGCCGCGAGCGGAATTTTTTAAAAGCCGTTTATAAAATCGTTAGGAATTAAACTCTGTTAAGGCGGAGTTTAATTAGCAAAAAGTTTATTATTAAACTTAATTAAAAAAGCTGAATAAATCAGCATGGTTTGGCTCAGACCGAGCCTACAGAAACACTCCATAGCAAATTAAAAAAAGACTAAGATAATGAGTCGCCAACTATTGAAGTCCAGCCGACGCTGGGTGGTAAAAATCGGCAGTGCTCTGCTGACAAATGATGGCCAAGGTTTAGATCAGCGCGCTATTAAAGGTTGGGTTTCCCAGCTGGCAAAGCTGCGCGCCGAAGGCCTGGAAATTGTATTGGTGTCGTCTGGCGCTGTTGCAGCGGGCATGACCCAGCTTGGCTGGAGTAAACGCCCCGAATCAATCCACAAGCTACAGGCCGCAGCGGCCGTGGGGCAGGCTGGCTTGGTGCAAACCTACCAGCAAGAATTCCAACATTTTGATTTACAGACGGCCCAGGTGCTGCTTGATCACGATGACCTTTCTAGTCGCCAGCGTTATCTCAATGCCCGTTCAACTTTGAATACTTTACTTGATCTTGGGGTTATCCCCATCGTCAATGAGAATGATACCGTCGTGACGGATGAGATTCGATTTGGCGACAACGATACTTTGGGGGCCTTGGTGGCCAACTTGGTCGATGCCGAAATACTGGTCATTTTGACGGACCAAGATGGCATGTACGACAGTGATCCGCGCTCCAACTCTGACGCAAAACTTATTTCTCACGCTAGCGCGGAAGACAAAACTCTGGACGCCAAAGCTGGTGGCGGAGGTAAGTTAGGGCGTGGTGGGATGAAAACCAAGGTCCGGGCTGCCCGAACCGCCGCTCGATCTGGCGCGCACACCATCGTTGTTGGTGGGCGTTTGGATAATGTACTGGGTCGTTTACGTGAATCGGAAGACTTGGGCACATTGCTGACCGCAGACCGGCAGCCCGCCGCTGCGCGTAAGCAATGGCTGGCCGGGCATTTACAAGCTCGTGGCACCCTAGTTTTGGATGTGGGCGCCAGCCAAGTTTTGCAGCGCGAAGGTAAAAGTTTATTGCCGGTTGGTGTTGTGGCTGTGTCTGGTCGCTTTACTCGTGGTGAGCTGGTTTTATGTTGTGATCAGCAGGGTAACGAGATTGCCCGAGGTTTGGTTAATTACAACAGTGAAGAAGCCCAGCGTATTATGGGTATGCCAAGTGAAAAAATTGAGCAGGTTTTAGGATACAAAGATAATGATGAAATCATTCATCGGGATAATTTGGTCCTAAGTTAATTATTTGAACTTAAAATTGCTTGTTTGAACTCTAGGTAGGTCAAATATTCTTAATGAACATGAGCAGCCCGATACTTTAAAATAGTTGAGCTGTTGATGAAAAAAAGATGGGTGAGTTAATGGGTATTTTCAAATCACATATTGAAGCGATGACAGCGTACCAACCGCCGTTAGAGGGGCGTAACCCCCATGACTTCACGTTGCTGGATTTTAACGAGCGAACTATTCCTATTAGCAAACCTATTAAAGATGCTTTAGTGAATTATATTAATAGTGATCGCTTGCAGCAGTACCCCCATTACGGTGATATCAATGAGCGCCTAGCCAGTTATGTATCGGTTATGCCCGAGCAGGTAATGATTACCAATGGCTCTGACCAGGGAATAGATCTCATTATCCGAGCCGCGTGTTCAAAAGGTGACTCGATTATTATTCCTGGGCCCAGTTTTGCAATGTATGAGCAGGTTGCTAAAGTCGAGGCTTTGGATGTGATTTCGCCTCAATACAGCAAAGAAGGTGGCTACCCATTGGCTGCAGTGCTGAGCGCCATTACCGATAAAACCAAAACTATAATTGTTTCAAATCCTAACAACCCAAGTGGAACTTTGGTTGAAATAAAAGATATTTTAACTTTGGCCGCCGCGGCGCCTGAAGCGGTGATTTTGGTAGATGAGTGTTATTTCGAATACAACAAGGTAACGGTGGCGCCATATCTGGTGCAGTATCCCAATATTGTTATTACCCGTACTTTTTCAAAAACATGGGGCCTGCCATCTTTGCGCTTTGGTTATGTTTTGGCGTCAGCCCAAAGCATACAAACTTTGCTTAATGTTCGGGGGCCTTATGATATCAACCAGCTGGCGGTTGTTGCCGCTCAAGCCGCTTTGGAAAACCCTCAATATACTCAAGACTATGTCACCGAAGTGATGTCGCGCTCGAAGCCTCTGTTGGAAAAATATTTCGATGAAAACAATATAGGATATTGGCCGTCAGCGGCGAATTACCTGTGGGCGTTTCCGCAAAATCCGCAAGAGTTAAATGAGCGATTGAATGCCGCAGGTATTTTAGTTCGTCCTAAGGCTGATCAAGATGGACGTATTGGCTTGAGAATCACCTTGGGCACGGTTGAGCAAACCGAGGCCTTGATTTCTGTTTTGAGTGGTGACTAGGTTTCACGTCGATAATTAGCGATAGCCATTTTTCCATAGAGTATGGTCTACTGTCTGAGCTTGGGCGTTAAGTTAGTCCTCGTTAGCTGTTGGCGCCCAAGTACAGTTGATGCATTTAAATTCCATTAACTGGTGCATTTAAAGCCCAATAGTCGTTCGCTACCGCGTAAAACCCGAAGGAGAAAACCGTGCGTATTATATTGATGTTAGTTTTTCTTGTATTGAGTGGATTTGAGGTTAAAGCTGGCGCTGCTTTAGTTGATGATTTAAATGAAGCCGCTGTAAATAATATAGCAGGTTCTTGGTTGACTTATGAAGAGGGCAAGCCAGAATCTCGAGTTGAAGTTATTGCTCAGGGCGGTGAAGTTACGGCAAGTATCGTGGAAATATTTAATGCCCAAGACGCCAATGCGCTTTGTGACAAGTGCTCAGGAGCTTTGCACAACAAGCCAGTTGTCGGCTTGCAGATAGTCTCCGCATTACAGCTTGACGATGGGGTGTGGAAGGGGGGGAAGGTTTTAGACCCGAAGACGGGCAAGTTATATAAATGCCAAATTACTGTAGATGGCGATGTGTTGACGCTAAAGGCCTGGTGGGGATTTATTTCTCAAACTCGGGAGTGGCGTCGAGCGGTGCCTAATTCCTAATTCTTAATTCCTAAGTCGTAAGTTATCTTTATGCGGCCCTTGTGGCTGCCATTTTCTGACCGCCGTTACTGATGAGTCTGATGTAGGCTGTCACGCTGGGCATCTCTCTATCATTGTTACTCTCACACCAATAACAAATCCTCGCCAGCTAAGCTCATCCTTCAAATACCAACAGTGATATCTCGAAATACCGATAAGCACTCCTCAAATACCTGTAGCTGAGCGCCCAAATACCTAGCCCGCCTCAGAAATCCATCACTCCAGCTTAGCTTGCAACCTTTTCATCGAAATCCGCGTCTAATGGGTTAACTCGTGATTAAAGCACAGTAGATTGTAATGCGGTCGACAGCTTTCGGCGTCGACAGCTTCACATTGAGATTTAAGGGAAGTGGATAGAATGAACCGTATAGTGAAAATATTAGCCCCCGTCGCCGTTTTGGCTGGTGGCGCCGCGGTAGTCGCTTTGCTAAGTATGACCAAGCCTGAGCCTGAAAAGAAAGATGAGGTTAGTCAGGCGCCGTCTTTGTTTGTTGAGGCTGTGAAGCGCCAGCAAGTTACGCTTAAAGTAGTAACTCAAGCTGAAGTTAAGGCAAACACCGAAATAGATTTAATTAGCCAGGTAGGCGGTATTGTTAAGTCAGTTTCTTCGGAGTATGTCGAGGGCGGTAGCTTTGCAGTAGGGGAAACTCTGGTGACAATTGACGACGCCGATTACCTTTTAGCGCTGAAGCGGGCAGAGGCCCAGGTGGCTGCAGCTTTGGTTCGTGTAGAGCAGGTGCAGGCTGATGCTCAGGTGGCTAAGCGTCAGCTGCGAGGTGTGAAAAATCCCTCGGCATTGGCGCTTAAAAAGCCTCAGATAGCAGAGGCTAAAGCTAATCTGAAGGCCGCGGAGGCAGATCAAGCGCAGGCTGAATTGAACTTAAGCAGAACAAAAATTTCTCTGCCCTTTAAAGGTCGTTTGAAATCAATAGAAGTGAATATTGGTCAGTACATTACTGCCGGTAGCAACTTAGGGCGAGCTTTTGCTACTGACAAGGTCAAGCTACGTTTGGCCCTAACGGATCGCCAGCTAGCCAAGTTGCGCCTACCCATTGGCTACATTGCCAAGGCCGGTGAGGCACCTCAAGTTGAGGTGAGCGCTTTGGTTGCAGGGCGTCAGTCGACGTGGACAGGAAGGTTGACGAGAGTTGATGCCGCGTTCGATCAAAGTACTCGTTTGTTATATGCAGTCGCTGAAGTTGTTGACCCTTACGATTATCCGATGCCCTTGGCGGTTGGTCTGTACGTGACGGCTGAAATTTATGGTGAAACCTTGGAGCAGGCGTTGGTTGTGCCTCGTGCTGCCTTAAGAGAGGGTAAAAAAGTTTATGTGGTTGATAAGGATAAGAACTTAGATATAAGAGAAGTTCAGGTTGTAGATTCTTCATCGGCAACCGCTCTAATCGAAGGTGCTATTCAAGAGGGGGAGTTAGTGATTGTATCCCCTATTCGTAACCCTGCTCAGGGCATGGCTGTAAATACCATGGTTCGTGAAGAAAAGGACGCGCATTCGCCCACCGCCAAAGAGGTGAGCCACAATGGATAGAATGATTGAGTGGTTCGCCAAGAACACAGTGGCGGCAAATTTACTCATGGTGGGGATTTTGATCTCCGGTTTTTTGGGTTATTCCAATGTTGAGCGGGAGGTTTTTCCTGCCTTTGCTGCGAACCAGGTTGAGGTTAACGTTACTTGGCTCGGAGCGTCTCCTCAGGATGTTGAGGAGCAAATCGTAATTCGAGTCGAAGAGGCATTAAGTGACTTGGATCATGTCGAAAAAATAACATCGTTTGCAGCAGAAGGCTTTGGGCGCATCGAGATCGACGCCAAGGGCCAGGTTGATATGGCTGACTATGTGAACGAAGTGAAGCTTCGTGTTGATGCCGTTAACTCGCTGCCTCGGGGTATTGAACCGCCGCAGGTCAAGCAAACTATTTATCGCAATGAAATGATGCGCTTGGCAGTGCATGGCAATGTAGGTGAAAAGAAACTGACAAATTTGGCTGAGCAACTTCGTGATGAGGTTGCTCAGTTACCAAACATTTCTATTGTTGATTTGTTTGGCTCAAGAAGTGAAGAAGTGTCGATCGAGCTGTCTGAGTTGGCGATGCGCCGCTATGGTTTGACGTTTGATGAAGTTGCTCGGGTCATACGAGCCAACTCGATAAACCTGTCTTCGGGGCGGGTTCGTACCAGCACCGGCGACATTCAGTTGAGAGCTCGTAATTTAGCGAATAATCAGCAGGATTTTGAAAAAATTATTGTTCGTCAAAGTAAGGATGGCGGCGTTGTTCGCTTGAGCGATGTGGCTACCGTTATTGATGGCTATGAGGACGACGAAATTTTAGCAACCTTGAACGGTGACCCTGCGGTGCTGGTTCAGGTTCAAACAACTGATTCCATGGATATTGTCGCTGCCAGTGTCTCAATGAACGAGTGGTTGGTCGACGCGCGGAAAAAGCTACCTGAGGGTGTGTCTCTCACATTGTGGTGGGACTCTGCTGAACTTTACAATAACCGAATGAGTACGATTACCTCGGCCGCCACCTCTGGTTTGGCCTTGGTGTTCTTAGTTTTAATTCTAACCCTACGCCCCAAAGTTGCGTTGTGGGTGACCGTCGGTATTGGCGTTGCCTTTATTGGCACCTTGGCTTTTTTACCTCTTTATGATGTATCGCTTAACGTCTTGTCGACATTCGCATTCTTGCTGGTGTTGGGGATCGTGGTGGACGACGCCATTGTGGTGGGGGAGAATATTCATCATTACGGCTCCACTCATGGTGGCGGTGTCAGCTCTGCGGTCGAGGGTACTAAGGTTGTCGCAAAGCCGGTGGTTTTTGCCGTTTTAACAACTATCGTAGCGTTTCTTCCTTTTATGTTTTTGAGTGGTGACGATGTACAAGTAACCCGTATGTTGTCGATTGTTATCACTGCGGCGCTGGTCATCTCGTTAATTGAAGCTTTGTTTATATTGCCTGCTCACTTGGGAACGTTGAAACCTAGAAAAAACCTGACTGGAATTTTTAAAGCTCAGCAAAAAATTTCCGATAGATTGGTAGCGTTTGCCAACACAACTTATCGACGATGGCTTGCAACAGCATTGAAATATCGAGGCATTACCTTGTCGGTGTTCATGTCGTTGTTGATCGTTAGTTTTGGTGTGTTTGGCACTGGTTGGGTTAAATTTTCTTTCAACCCCGAGATCGAAAGTGATCAAGTTATTATTAATGTCACCATGCCATCGGGCTCGCCTTATAGTCGGGCGCTGGAGATTCTTGATCAACTACAGCGAGCTGAAAAGCAGTTGGAGAAAGAGGTTAATGAGGGTGCTGAAGGTGGCAAAGGTGAGCTGATTGAAAATTGGTATACCCGATCTCGTCGTGACAGCGTTATTGCTATCGTTAAACTGGCGCCGCCAGAAGTTCGTAGTTTGTCCGCCAAGGAAACCGCCAAGCGCTTGAGCGAGTTGGTTGGAGAGATTCCTGACGCTGAGAGTGTTTCGGTGGAGTACACCTTCAACAATGGCGGGCAGCGTATAAATTATTCTTTGCAGCATAAGGATCTAGAGGTGTTGCGTCAGGCAGTGACTGAGCTTGAAGTGAAGCTGCAGTCTTATGACGCGATATTTTTTGTTCGAAATGATTTGCAAGGCAGTGCAGATGAATTGAATTTGAGTTTGTTGCCCGGAGCCGAGAAATTAGGTGTCGACCTGGCCTCGGTCTCGCAGCAAGTTCGACAAGCTTATTACGGAGAGGAGGTGCAGCGTTTACCTCGAACCAATGGCGATGTCAGGGTTATGTTGCGCTACCCAATGTCTGCGCGTTCCAGTCTCGATAGTTTGGATGACTTTAGGGTTCGTACTGCTGATGGTCGTGAGCTTCCTCTGTTTGCGGTTGCCGAGGTGGAGTACTCGCCTGGCATTAAGCGGATTAACCGCCGCGACGGTCGCCGCAGTGCTTACATTGATGCAGAGTTGAGTGATGACGTGCGCAAAGACATTACCGAGGATATGGAAGAAAATTTCATTGAGGATTGGAAGGCTCGTTACCCAGGCTTGCTAGTAAACAAAGCTGGGCAGGCTGAGGGCGAAGCTCGTTTTATGAAGGAAATTGTGTCTTTATACGGCTTGGCGCTGTTCGCAATGTATGCCCTGTTGGCAATCGCCTTTAAGTCATACTTCAAGCCGATTATTATAATGACCGCCATCCCGTTTGGTTTTATGGGCGCTGTTTTTGGGCATTTGATTTTCGATACCTCTATGGCCTTGTTTTCATATTTTGGAATTGGAGCAGCAGCG
>Ga0105358_10000146_pt1 | contig 30710 bp, 29 predicted proteins | sample GOMGulsemesocosm_5_FD_83509 | JGI IMG/M metagenome (GOLD analysis project Ga0105358, IMG submission 83509) | Methane-oxidizing microbial communities from mesocosms in the Gulf of Mexico - GOM15C Gulf of Mexico | ecosystem: Environmental > Aquatic > Marine > Cold seeps | place: Gulf of Mexico... | reverse complement strand
TGCTGATGACGAAGCCTCTCGATTACGCCCTGGTGATACTATAGTCGTACCTCTTGACGCGGAATACATGAATAATCTTGAATTGTGGACTAACGTTACGGGTATTATTTATAACTCTGCGGTAGCTATTGCTGCAATTAGTGGTATTTAATTACCACTACCAGAGGATTTATAGAATATATATTAATCTTTTTCGGTAAGCTCAGAACTGGCAGGAATAATCTACTAGTACTGAGCACAAGCCGTTGGAGCTAAAACTAAACATAAATACCCCCTAACATACAATTTAATACCAAACGGAGGCGTTCTTCTACGGGGTTTGAAAAGCCATAAATAAATGTTAATACCCGTAGGCCGCAAACTCAATTCTATTATTAAAAAATTAAGGTTTTGTTATTTTATTACTGTAATAAAGTAAGAACTCTAGTATAATTCTTTCGAATTTAATCTGTGTGCGGTAATGCTTGATTTAAAACAAGTTATTTGAATAAAGATAATATCTAATACAACATTGAGTATATTATTGGATTAAACAGGTTAGAAGGTATATTTTGTTTATTGAGTGTTTAGTGAGTTCTTATAAAAGCTGCTATGCCTAGCAACACTTTAAAAACAGGATGCTAATTTAATATATAACAGATACATTTCTGGAATTTTAACATGTATATTTTTGCTTCGGCATTTACAGCATTTTGTTTTGCATTTTTTGCAATTAAATTTTTTAAACCCGTTGCTATTGAAGTCGGTTTGGTTGATAAACCGAATGAACGAAAACAACATTCAGGGCACATTCCTCTTATTGGTGGCATCTCTATTTTTATGGCAGTGCTTGCTGCTAGTCTTATCTGGTTACCAGATACCCTTGAACTGCGCATGTATCTTATTGCCTCAGCAATGATGGTCTTTATTGGTGCGCTTGATGATAAATTTGATTTACGCGTGCGAGTTCGCATTGTTGGTCAAATTATTATCGCAAGTCTTATGATCTATGGTGTTGGTGGTTATATTTCAAATTTGGGTGATTTATTTGGTTATGGTGAGGTAACCCTTGGCCCTATGGGGGTACTTTTTACCTATGTGGCAATCATTATTGTTATCAATGCCTATAATATGATTGATGGTATTGATGGTTTGATTGGTAGCCTGAGTATTAACACATTCACTTCTATTGCTATTTTATTTATTATGAGTGGCCAAACAGATTATTTAAGTTACCCTTTAATACTCGCTACAGCGACTATTCCTTACCTAATGTTTAATCTTGGATTGTTCAAAAAAGATACTAAAAAAATATTTATGGGTGATGCTGGAAGCATGTTTGTAGGTTTAAGTGTTATTTGGTTGTTAACTATGGGTACGCAAGGTGAACAAGCGTCGTTCAGGCCTGTAACTGGATTATGGATTTGCGCTATCCCTTTAATGGATATGTTATCTATAGTAGTGCGTCGTTATAAAAATGGTAAATCACCTTTTAAACCAGACAGAGACCACTTACACCATATATTACAACGTGTAGGTTTTAGCTCACGCCAAACGTTGGTAATTATTTCAATAATAGCAGCGACTATGTCGGCAATTGGTTTGGCTGGCGAGTATTTCAATATTGCAGAAACTGTTATGTTATTAGGCTTTTTAATTACATTTGTTTTTTATAGTTTAATTATTCGAGTCACAGTAAGATAAAATAACTGTTAGAGCCCAATAGATAATTTTGTGATGTAAAAGGTTACATTTTATTTGGTTGCTTCTCATTTTTATTATCGACACTAATCGGTTATGTTGTTAACATCTAGCATAATTATTTAAACTATATACTTGTTGATTTCATGCATAAATCCCGTGGTTTTACGATGATTGAATTACTCATCGTTATTGTTATTTTAGGACTTTTAGCTTCTCTAGTTGCTCCTAAATTTTTCTCTCAGTTAAGTACCGCTGAACGTGGTATTGCTTCTGCTCAAATGAATGCTTTTGAAACTGCTCTAGACACCTACAGACTCGACATGGGCAGTTATCCTACAAAACTTGAAGATTTACGCTCTAGCGACAAACCGCGTTGGGATGGTCCTTATTTACCTAAAGCTATTCCTATGGATCCATGGGGCAATCCATATATCTACACCACACCTGGTGATGATGGCAATCCCTATAAAATTCAATCTTATGGTGCTGATGGTAAACAAGGCGGCACAGATAATAACGAAGACATAGTGCACAAATAATGTCAGAACAAGCTAATCAATCAATGCAGTTAAATGAATTATTAGTTGAGCAGTTTCAAATAACGGCTCAAGACCTAGCAAAAGCCGAAAACTATCAAAAACGTTTTGGTGGCCGCTTAGAGCAAATTTTGGTCAATATGGGCAGTTTGCCTGATGATCAAATTGCCAAGCTTTACAGCGACTATTTACAGTTGCCATTATTGCAATTAGAGCAATTTTTAGATATTGACTTACCTCAAGTTGATGATGACGCATTATTGCTGTTATTATCGAATCAATGGGTTCCTTTAGTGGTCAATGATAAAGATTGGCAATTTGCTTGTCGTTTTCCGCTTGATTTAACTGTTAATGAATGGTTATCCCAACAAAGTATTCAGCCGACAGTTTTTCTTGCTGAAGAAGCTGATATTCAAGCATTATCGGCAAAGTTCGAACAAAATAATAGCAATATTGAAGAACATGAGCTTGTTGGTGATGAAGAAGAGCGCCTACGTGAATTAGCCAGTGAAGCACCAACGGTTAACTTGCTCAACTCGTTAATTACTCGGGCGTTACGACAAGGTGCGTCAGATATGCACCTTGAACCATATCAAGGCCGTTATCGCGCTCGATTTCGTGTTGATGGTGTCTTACATGAAGCTGAACTATTATCACCACGCATGCAATTGCCTATTGTTACTCGCCTTAAAATTTTATCAGGCATGGATATCGCCGAAAAACGTCGTCCGCAAGATGGCAAAATAGAAATGAAAATTGCCAATCAAGAATTAGATATTCGTGTTTCTGCTTTGCCGCTTAATGGTGGTGAATCGTTGGTATTACGTTTCTTGCGTAAAGATAACGTGCAATACGATATGTCAGTTTTGGGCTTGTCGAGTGATATAGAAGCATTAATTCGTGAAGATATTAAAACTACCTCAGGGGTAGTGTTATTAACTGGCCCAACTGGCTCGGGTAAAACTACCACGCTGTACACCTTTTTAAATGCGCTAAATAATGATGATGTAAAAATTATCACCTTAGAAGATCCTGTTGAGTATCAACTTGAAGGTATTAACCAAGTACAGGTTAATAGTGATATCGGCTTTAATTTCTCTGCTGGTTTACGCTCAATTGTTCGACAAGATCCGGACATTATCATGTTAGGTGAAATCCGTGATAAAGAAACCGCACAAATTGCTTTGCAGTCGGCGTTAACGGGTCATTTAGTTTTTTCAACCGTGCATACTAACGATGCTGCCAGTGCTTATACCCGTTTACTTGATTTAGGTGTAGAAGAGTTTTTACTAAATGCAGCATTAGTTTCTATTGTTGCGCAACGGTTAGCGCGTAAAATTTGTAAGTATTGCTCAGAGCCAGCTGCAGATGCCGCACAGTTAATTGAAAAGTATCAATTACAGGACTTGGCCAATAAGTTTGATTTAGCTGAAATAAAGCTTAGTAAAGGCGCAGGTTGTGAAAAATGTGGTAACTCAGGTTATAAAGGACGTATGGCAGTCGTTGAATACTTACGCTGTGACGATGAGATTAAAGCCATGCCCAAAGATTCGGATTTTATCCCTAAAGCTAAAACGCATAACCATAGCTTAAATCGTCGAACGCTGCTTGAAGATGGATTTTATAAAGCTATTTTAGGTTTAACAACCATTGAAGAAGTGGTTCGGATAGCGGGTTAATGGCAACATATATTTATAAAGCCTACGATAGCTCTGGCGCCAAAATGGATGGCCAAATAGATGCTAGCGATCAAGTCGCTGCGTTAGCAGAGCTAAAGAAACAGGGTTTATTACCGAGTGAAATTAAAGAGCTAAAAGTTGCCGGTAAGAGCATTTTCGCCTTTAATCAAAAAGTTTCCTTAAGTGATTTAGAATTTTTGACTTCCGAGCTAAGTTTATTGCTTGAATCGGGTGTGCGTATTGATAGGGGTATCGATATTATTAAACGCACCAAGGCAAAACCTGTTTTGGCTAAATTACTTACCGATATCAGCAATGGCATTAAAAGAGGCCAAAGTTTATCGCAAGCCTTTCGTGAACATGATGATGTTTTTGATAACCTCTATTGTAACTTAATAGAGTTAGGTGAAGCATCAGGTAACTTAAGCGAAATTTTTGCCGACTTAGCTAAAGACTTAAAATTTAAACGTGAACTACAACGTAAAATAATCAGTTCATTAGCCTATCCATCGGTGATCTTTTTTGTTTGTATCCTAAGTGTTTTCTTTATCTTTAATTTTATCATTCCTAAAATGTCATCGATGTTTAACGATGTAGCTGAATTACCTTGGTATACCAGTGCCATGCTTAGCACTAGTGAGTGGATGATAAATTATCAAGGCTTTTTAGTGCTCGGAATTATTCTTGGTATTATTGGTTTAATTAAAGCCAGCCAGCAGCCAGTCTTTGTGCAATGGTGGCAAAATACCAGTTTAAAACTACCCATTATCGGTCATGCGGTTAAAACAGTTGAACGCATACGTTTCAATAGCGGTTTAGCCATGATGGTTAAAGCAGGTGTACCTATCGACAAAGCGTTGGGTCTATCGGCGGGTAATATTAAAAACCAAGGTTTAAGACGTGAAATGGAAATTGCCAAGAAAAAAGTAAAAGCCGGTAGCGCTTTAACACCTACCTTAAAACAAACCTCACTTTATCCAGATTTTTACATCTCGTTATTAGAAGTGGGTGAAGAATCGGGCAACTTAGAGCGAGTCTTTGATGAAATAGCTAACCGTTCGCGTCAAGAGTTTGAAAGTTGGACTGAGCGAATGACAACCTTGCTAGAGCCTCTGATGATTTTATTTATGGGCGGCTTTGTTGGTGGTGTGGTAGTGGTTATGCTGCTTAGTATGGTGTCTATTAATGAGATAGGGCTGTAGAGCATTGGCCCCAACTTAATATTTATGAATAAGAAAATAAAAAACGGCTTTACATTAATTGAATTGATGGTGGTGATGTCAATCGTGGCATTATTAATGACTATGGTCGGGCCATTAGCAATAAATTCTGTAGAAAAAGCCAATGCTAAACAAGAAATGTTGAGCTTAAAGCAGTGGTTTCGACAGGTGAGCAGTCGTGCTTTTTATACGGGGCAAGAATACACAATCAAACTTGCAGGAAAGGAAGCTAGATTATTTCAGGGCTATGAACAAGTCACAGCGATAACTAAAGCCGAATTTGAAACATTATTTTTTAAACCTCAAATACTAAATTACAATAAAAGAGGTTTTATTGAGCCGGATAAAATAACGGCAACTTTTCAAGGTAAAGATATTGAATTAGATCTTGCAAGTTGGATTAATGGTGAAAAAATAATTGATATAGAGGCAAAGGTAAGTGGGCAGTAAAGATAACGGCTTTACCCTGATTGAGGTATTAGTTGCTGCAGTTATTCTTTTTGCCTCAATAGCAACTGTTTCTATGATTTATCGTGGTGCTTTTCTTAGTAGTGAAAAAGCAAATAAACATGTGACTATATCTGGTGTTATGCCAAGTATTATGGCGAATATTCGTGCAAACATCAGAGCACAAGGAAATTCTTTTGAATCGCAACTTAGCAACCAAGGTAATGCTTGGAATGTAGAATATAAATGGCAAGCCAACTTAGTACAACATAAAAGTGCTCCGCAAAGGTTAGATGTCGATAGTGGCGACTACGTTAATCCACCAATGAAGTATAAGCTTTGGCAAGTAGAGCTTGATGTTCAATATCAATATAATACTAAGCATTATCAATTTTATGAAATGAGTTGGTCAAATGAATAGTCATCAAAAATTACAGCCAGCAAAATCGTCAGGTTTTACTTTGATAGAATTGCTAATTTCGATATCAATTTTATCCATGTTGTTGTTTACTGCAAGTTACTCTTATAGTTTACTCTCTAGTCGTTGGGATAAAGAGTTAGGACAGTTTTCGGTATCGCAAAAATCCGCAAAAAACTTAGAGATGACGCAAAGACTTCTGGAAGGTATTCAAAGTCATATCGTGGTAGATAAAAATAGAAAACCAGTTTTCTTTTTTGTTGGCCATCAAGATAGTTTATTAGCAGTGAGTCAAGCGGGTTTATTTAGTGGTGACTACCCTGAGATCTTCCGTTTAACGGTGGTAAAAAAGGAAAATGGTTTGGTCGATATTATTTATCAGTCAAGTAGCACCGAATATACGTTATTAACTAGAGTTGAGCAAACTGTTGACTTTTCAAAGTCATTATTGCTTTTTGCTGATCTTGAGGCCGTGCGATTTAAATATTATGGTTGGCGACATATTAGCGAAAAAACAGACGATGACAAAAAAGGCTCCTCAGAAGTCTGGTTTGATCGCTATTCAGGAATTGATAGCCAGTTTATGCCTTCAAGCTTGCGATTAACTTTAGTTAAGGATGGCCAAGAACTGGTTATACCTATTGATTTACAAATTAACGTTGAAGAATGGTTGTCACCCTATTTTGATCGAGATAGTTAACGTGTATTATTATCGAAGCCAACACGGCTTAGCATTAATCCAAATTCTGCTGTTTACAGCTATTCTCTCAGTTTTGGCATTGTATATGACACAAACTGCGAAAAGCCAAATAACTCAAGCTCAATGGGGCAATGATAAAACGCAAGCGCAAGTAAATATTCACAGTGCAGAGTCTTTACTTTTATTTCAATTATTAACAAATAAAAAAAATTATGCACAGGAGCAAGCTAATAATAGTGAATATGATTTGAGCAATGTTTGGAATTTTTATGCAACACCATTTGTTATTAATAACAATGTTACTGCACAAATCCAAGACCAAAGTAGTTTAATACAGTTGCAATACCCAGATGCTAATTTATTAAAGCAACTACTGATTAACTTTGCTGTAACCGCTAATGATGCTGAAGTATTAGTAGATAGCTTGTTAGATTGGCAAGATCTTGATAATATTCAGCGGAAAAATGGGGCAGAAGCGGCTACGTATGGCGGTTTTGAGAATATCAGGAACGGTGCAATCCCTTCTGTTAATGATATTAAATTCTTAAAAACACTCTCTCCAGCTATTTTTCAACGACTATTGCCGAATGTAACCATACACAAATTTGGTACGTTTAGTGCGCTAAATGCACCTGTTGATATATTACATGCGATAACAAATAAAGCTGCGACTGAACAAGTTATGCAATTAAGAGCGACCAACTCTTTAACCCGCATTAATTTTAAAGAAATTACTGGTATCCGAGAGGATGAGGATACCTATCTGTATACGTCTAATTATTTGAAAATTAATTTAATTAGCGAAATTGGCGTATCAAAGGCAAGTAAAACAATTTTTATTGAGTTAGAACCTTATGCAGAGGGTACTAATAGGCCAATGAATATATTTTTAAACCGTGGATAACTAGTGAAGTCTAAATGCCAGAGCAGTTAAAAAAACAAACCTTTTTGTCGAAAATAAAAATCAAACTACTTTGTAATTTTTGTGGCTACTTTGACGGCACAATAAACAAATTTTACCTTAATGAAGAGCAAGAGCTTTCATTGAGAAATATTGGTGAAGGTGAAAAACCACCACTATTAATGATAATAGCGCGTCATTTTTATCACGAAATAAGCAAAACATATCCTATTAGCAACAAAGCAGAATTAACAAAACTATTAAAATTAGAGTTTGCTAATGATGCATCAACTAAACATCATATATGGCAAACTAAAGCGAGAAATGTCACAGGAGAGCAAACTTTAGTTAATATTTGGCAGTTTTCTTCCTCTTTACCTCATTTTGCTATTCAGCTACCTGAAAGCTTATTTTTTGCCTTAGGTGATAATCAAGAAAAAGCTATTAGTGTGGTAAATGAACGTTTGAGTCAAAAAGGTAAACAATTATTTGTCGCTAGAAAGCATCATTTGATTCATTCAACTATATCAAATAGTTTAATAAATAATAGCCAACGCTTTTTAATGTCCAGTGGGATTTCCGCGAGCTTAGCTGTGCATCATGTTAACGTTGATACTTTCGTCGCAGAGCTAGCTCAAGGTTTTAATAGCAGGATCGCGCCTTTAATACCACATTTTATAGTGAAAAGTAAAAGTACTGATCAGCTACAACAGGTAAAAGTAGCATCTCTGACATTCAGCTGTGTTTTTTTAGTTTACCTGTTGATTAGTAGCGGTTATCTAATAAGCAAAGAGTATTATTTACAACAAGAGTTAAGTCAACAAATTGAAGTAGTCAATAAAGCACTCTCTGAGCAGCAAAGTTTTGATAACAATGTGCAACGTTATCGAGTACTACAAACTTTTTTGCAAGATCAGGGGAATTCCGTACAGTTTTGGCTGATTGTAACGAAACTGTTTGAACATGCGCAATTTAGTAACTTTAGAATAACCAATGGCCGTTATGTTTTACGTGGCACAGCGGCCAAGGCAACCGATTTATTGGTTAAATTAACTGAGTTTTCAGTTGTTGATGATGCTAAATTTGATTTTCCTACCCGAAATGTAAAAGGGCTTGACAGATTTGTCATTGGTTTTACCATCAAAGGTGAAATGAATACTGAAGACAGAGTCGCTTTGCAACTAGCACCTGTGGTGAAAGATACAATAGTGCAGGAGAGTAAATAAGTATGGGCGATTTAAAAAAACACGGCTTACTATTGACCGTTATGGCGACATTACTTACCGTTAAATTTTTAATAGTGCCAGTGTTTATTTGGCAAGAAGTGATGCTTAGTGATATCTACAGCCAAGAAAAAAGGTTGGCGAAAGTTGCTAAAGTATTAAATAAAGATGGTCAAGTTAGTGAGCTCGGACAACAAGTCATTATTGATTTAGCAGCAGCCGAAAAATTATTCTTTCCACTCAATTCAGAGTCAAGCTTCAAATTAGCACAGCAACAATTAATTGAAGGCTTTATTACTAAACATAAGGTGTCACTAACTAACTTAGGTTGGCAAAGTGCGACAGAGTTAAAAGGGTCAGCGCTAACACGTTATCAGGTCAGTATTCGCTTTGATGGACTGTTTGTTGATATTGTCACTCTGTTTGCCGAATTGGAAAATCATAGCCCATGGCTGCAAATTGCAGAGTTTAACTTATCAAGTAAAGCGCAATCGAGCGATGATCTCGGTTATATTAAAGGTGGTCGAGCAGTAATAAACCTTTATATGAATACCACTAAAGTTAACGCTAATGTTGTTGAGTCCTCGTTATGAATAGTCAGTTCAATAAATCATTTTTAAGCAACAAAATTGTCGTTGTTACTTTTTTGATAACATTATTGTGGATAATATTTGATGTTAGCCAACGTTTTACTGGTCAGATAATAAAAAAGCAGCAAAGGCAAGAGCAAGTCGCTATTCAGCCACTACATAACCCAAGCATTAGTGCCCAAGCTTTAACTGAGCTAAAAAAAATCTATCAACAATATCGTCAAAATGAAACCACAAAAAGCACAAATACAGATGTATTAAGTGCGGAGCAGCAAGCCAAACAGCAAGGTGCACTAAAGGCTCTGTATATTGGCGATAACAAACTTGAGCTTAAAGCGATTATTAATTCGATAGTAGCAAGCAAAACGCAGCGTTTGGCTATGATAAAAGTGACTAATACTAAAACAATGCAAGCGAGTCTTGAACGATTTAAACATTTAGAGACTGTTTATGGTTATCAGCTAAATGTAATTGATAACCGTCAAGTGCAATTAAATAATTTGAGTAATAAAAAACAACTTATTACCTTATCTATATATAACCGTAAAAAGCAGTAGTTTGTCTGTTCGGTGGCGTTTATTACTGAATCATAACGAGTAGCTAAGTAGCTAAATAACTCAATAACTAAATAAAAGTACAAAATAAAGATGAATAATTATAAATATTTTAGTAGCGCCTTTTTTACTGTCATGTTATTGGCAGCCTGTACTAGCCAACCCAATCAGCAATTAGCAATTAAAAAGTCGTACTTGGAAAGCACACAAACCAATAAAAATAATGCCACCGTTGAAGTGTCTAATGCCGAGTTATTATCAAATAATACCCGTGAAGGTGCGCTGCAGCAGCAAAAGTTTCGTTTTGTTGCGCCAATGAAACTTAATACCCGTCAGGCTAAATCAGCAGATGATGTGCTCAAGCAGTTCAGTGATAGCCGAACATTAACTATTAGCACTGAAGAGTTAATGTTAAAAGATTTTTTACATCAGGTTTTTGGCGAACAATTACAGCTTAGTTACATTTTGGCTGATGAAATTAAAAATGATACGCAAACCGTTACCTTAAATATTCAAAAACCGGTGACAGAACGTAAGCTATTTTCATTAACCGAAGAGCTGTTGACGCAGCGTAATTATCTAATTCGGTTTGACGACAATATTTTTTACATCCATAAAGCCACTGCAAAGGCTGGTAAGGGGAATGTTGTTTACGGCTATGGCAATAAACTTGCAGATATTCCACAAACCTCGTTAAATATTATCCAAATGGTACCCTTTGAATACGGTATGCAAGCTTCATTGGGTAATACCCTACGACAACTCATTGGTGTAAAAGCAATACCTGATAGCAAACGTAGTAGCATTACCGTACAAGGTAAACGTAAAGACGTGGTTAAAGCGTTAGAGTTAATTCAATTATTAGATCAACCAGCGCTTAAAAACCGTAAAATTGGTTTATATAATAGTGCATTTCTTTCTACCCGTGATTTAGTCGCTAAACTAACTGAGTTATTAGCACAAGAAGGCATCTCTGTTGGTAAAGGTAAAAAAACCGGTACTGCTTTATCTATTGTTGAGCTCGATAAACAAGGTGACTTGATCTTTTTTGCTAATAATGAGCTAATTATTGAACGAGCTGTGTTTTGGGCTAAAAAAATTGATAAACCAGTGTTAACCGCAGATAAACAGTACTTTATTTATGCACCCAGTTATTCTCGGGCGGTAGATATGGGTCAAAGCCTTGAGGCACTGATTGGCAATGCCGCTGGCAGTAGTATTGGTAATAGCACTTCTGCAGCAGAACAAAATAATCAGCAACGCAGTCGAGTAACCAGCGCTAGCTCTAAAACCATGAAAATGGTGGTTGATGAACGCTCAAATATGTTGATATTTTTTACCTCGGGCAATGAATACCAACAGATACTGCCATTAATTAAGCGTTTAGATGTTTTGCCAAAGCAAGTAATGTTAGAGGTCATGATAGCTGAAGTTAAATTAACCGATGAATTTAAAAGCGGTGTTGACTTTATGCTAACTAACCAAGGTGCAGAAAAAGTGGGTGGCTTTAACTTATTTGGCAGCGGCACTGGCCTAAGTTATGTATTGTCAGGTACTAAAGGTGAAGTAACGGTAGATTTATTACAAACTAACACTAATGTCAATGTTTTGTCACGACCTTCTATTGTAGTGCGCGATGGTGTTACCGCTAATATTACTGTGGGTGATGATATTCCCACAGTGGGACAAATTATCACTGATCCGGTTAATGGTAGCCAAACCTCGGTCGTTTATCGGAAAACCGGTGTTGAACTGAGTGTTAAGCCGACCATTAATGCTCGCGGCGTTATTATTATGGAAATAAGGCAAAAAATCAGTAATCAAACACCGGGTAGTGACTCTGTTGCCGGTTCACCGATTATTTTTGAGCGCAGTATTGATACCGAAGTGATCGCAGAAAGTGGTCAAACGGTGGTGCTTGGTGGTTTAATTGCTGAGAATCGTACTCTAAATGACACTAGTGTACCTTTCTTTTCTAGTATTCCTTTTTTTGGCAAACTCTTTGATACAACCAAGGACACCAAGGATAAAACAGAGCTAGTAGTATTGGTGACGCCTAGGGTTATTGAATCAAACGACGAATGGGACGATATTAAGGCTAAATTTTCTGCTTCTATGTCTGAATTGGTTTTAAAGGATAATATCGATCAGTAACACATTATCTGTAACTATTATGTTCTGGCGTAATGAATATTTAATTTGTCCTATATATATTGTTTTTCTAAGAAGGCTTGAAGTTAGCTATATTTAGGTAAGTTTTCTTTAATTTACCTAAATATAGCGTTAGTGCTGATGGTAAAATAGCCAAGTCGCTGTTTTGCCGTAATTAGTTTTCATTTAATTTTATATAAAAGGTTGACAAGGAAAGCTCACTGGGTAAACTGAATGCCGTTAGAAGTCGCTCTGGCGACGGCCTTAGTGTTGTCATTCTAACGGAAATTAAATTGTGAGTTAATAAATAGTTTATTAACTCAGTTTCATGAAACAAAGGAAAATAAAAATGTTTAAAAAAACTCTTTTAGCATTATCTGTATCTGCTATTGCAGCGACAGCTGGTGCCGCAACGCTTTCTTCAACGGCAACTAACTCTGAAGCTGCTGATGCAAACTTCGTTGTAACTAATACTGGTGCTGGTGCACTTGGTGAAGCTTTAGGTGTTATTGCTGGTGTTAACACAGGTGCCAACACTCTTTCAACTGCTGGTTTTTGTACTCAAGCCGCTGCTGATTTGAATGTTGCTCTTTCTGCTCCAGGCGCTGGCGCTACTACAGTGGATTCAGATACTATAACATCAACTAATCTTGGTGTCGTAACTGTTGCTACTTCTGTAACTATGACAGGCGCTAATGCTTGTACTGTTGTAATTGGCACTGTAAATGCGACATCTTCAACTAAAAGCCCAATTGAAGCACCAGCTGGTACTGTGATTGTAGAAGCTACAATTGAACCAGGTATCGGTGGTTACAAAGATGAAGATACAATTACTTTAAACTTTGCTGGTGCAAATGTTGATACTGCTTTAACGACTGCTCCAACTCTAACCGTTCGTGGCGGTGCAGCTTTAGCTGTTCTAGATATCACTACTTCGACAATCCGTTTCTCTATTCCTGATGCTTTTGGTGATGTTGCTGCTAATGCAATTTTAGATCTTGCAGCTGTGACTTTAGACTCTACAGGCCTTTCTGCTGCAACTGATGTTCAACTAGATACGTTTGCAACTAACACGTCTGGTACAAAGTATGATATTGCTGGTCCAGCGAGTGTGCACGGTTTAGTACCACAATACTCAGCTGTAGTTGATGTTACTTTAAACGGTATTATCAATGTAAGTGCAGAACGTCAATCTTTAGTCGCTTCTGCTGCTACTGATACCATTATTGATGCAATCGATACTGATACATTCCGTGTTGATGTTAGCCTAGATGCTACTGATAACTTCGTTGCACCTAACGATATTACTTTTGAAGTTAAAGGTGATTTTGCATGGTTAGATGCAGCTGCTGATACATCAGCTGATGGGGTTGCTGCTACTTCTGCTGAAGTTACAGCGTACTTAGGTACTTACATGTCTGTTGATGGCGGTGTTAATGATACGGCTCCAGATTCATCTACACTAAATGAAGCGTTAACGTCTTTATTTATTGTTACTGATGTTAGTGCTTCTCAAACTGACCCTGTAAATGAGTATGATTTTACTCTTACAGTTCCAGGTGAAGCAGTTGATAACCCTGTAATAAATGAACAAAACTTCACTGTTAGCGTTTCAGTTGATGATGGCGTTGCTGCTCCAAGCACTAACGTAATGACTGCTGCTACAGATTTAGTTGCTGGTTCTTGGGTATTAAATGGCTCTGTAATTACAATCCCTTACATGCCTTTCGATGCTAATACTGCGGTAATTTTACGTCATACTAATACTGGTGTTCAAACAGGTGATTTATCTGTTCGTTACATGCTAGAAGGTGTTTCTACTGCATGGGAAACTGTTGGTGTTGTAGGTACTTCTTCACGTGGTGTTGCTAACATTCGTGATATGGTAATGAACGCAATTACTGCTGATGCTGGTGTTACTGCCGGTAAAGTTGCTATTGAAATCGTAACTAACGTACCAGATGCTGATGTTACTATTTACGCTGCTTATAAAGTACGTGACGAGAGTGATCGTGGTTTTGTTGGTACTTTTGGTGAGCACGGTTCTGCACAATAATCTTTGATTATTTGCAGTCCTAGTGACTAAAAACTAAAAGATATAAAAGCGAGCTTAGGCTCGCTTTTTTTTGTCTACTGTTTATTAGATAAAATGATAGACCATCACATATAAATTTACATATAAAGGGTTTGGGGAAAAATGAAAGTTGCTATCGTGGTTGACCAATTTCCTATTCGGTCACAAACCTTTGTCTTAAATCAAATCACGGGTTTAATTGATTTAGGTATAGAGGTCGATATTATTGCCTTGCGACCAGGGCAGTTATCATTATTCGAACAAGGGGATTATTTATCATACCAATTACAGCAACGTTGTATTTATTTACTACCAAAGCCAGCAAGTACAGTGAAAAAACAAAGTGAGCAGAGCAAGCTAAGTAAGTTAGTTTTTCGTTTGCGAATGCTGATAAAAGCCCTGTTTACAGCAAAGAAAGCCTTTCGGACATTGAAGTCATTAAACCCTAAGTTGGGCGAAGCAGCGAGAAACTTAACGCTTGCCTGTATTGTTAGTGAACAAAATCAGGCATTAAGCTATGATTGGCTAATATGCCACTTTGGTCCGGTTGGTGTATTGGTAAACAAACTACGCAAAATTGGTGTGCTGACAGGTAAAATAGCCACTTTTTTTCATGGATTTGATATCTCAGTAAAGCAGAGTGTTATTAATAGCCTGAGCGGTTATCGGGAATTATTTAATGATACGGAGTTAATGTTGCCGATTAGCCAACTCTGGCAGCAAAAATTAATAAGCTTGGGCTGTGCAAAAGAAAAAGTCCTTGTCCATCGGATGGGTATAGATTTGTCGCTATTTAGTTTTTCATCTAAAAATAACTCACCCGAAGTTGGCACCGATAATGATCAATCAGCAATGGTAGAGCAATCTACTGAGCAACGAGTATTACAAGTTTTTACCGTAGCAAGATTTACTGAGAAGAAAGGCCTGTGTTACGCTATTGAAAGCCTAGCAAAATTACCAGCAGAGATCCAAGTTAACTACCAAATAGGTGGTTACGGTGAGTTACTTGCGGACTTGCAGGCCTTGGTTTTACGACTTGGCTTAGCCAATAAAGTCACTTTTTGTGGGGCATTAAACTCTGAACAGGTAAAAGATTATATGCAACAAGCGGATGTTTTTTTACAGCCAAGCATAACCGCGAAAAACGGCGATATGGAAGGTGTACCCGTTGCTATTATGGAGGCGATGGCTCTAGGTACGCCTATTATTGCCACCAACCATAGTGGCATTCCAGAATTAATTACCCATAATTTGCATGGTTATTTGGTTGCTGAGCGCGATAGTCAAGCAATAGCTGATAGACTAGTCGATCTACATGATGACTTAGTTAAAAGAAAGTTGAAAGCTCAAATTATGACGATAAAAGCCAGAGAGCGTATCGAAGCAAACGCCGATGTTAAACGCTTAAATAAACAACTTATTTCTCTTTTAACTGAGTATCAATAACTATGCATACCGTCACAAAAAACTGGTTTGCTCCTGATAAAACAACCTTACCCGATTTTATTATTGCAGGCGCAATGAAATGCGGTACGACTAGCTTGCATACTATGTTGAATCAACACCCGGGTATTTTCATTCCAGATAAAGAGTTACATTTTTTTGATATGGATGATATTTCTCAGCACCCTGATTTTAATATTTTTAAAAATGAACGTTGGTTGAACCATAATTTATCCAGTAATGTTGAACGTTATTGGTCTTGGTATTCTACTAATTTTTCACCCGCTAAAACTGAACAGCTACTTGGTGAAGACTCAACCACATATTTCGCCTCAAATTTCGCTGTGCAACGGATAGCGATGCAAAATAAACCTATAAAAATGATCATTATGCTACGCCAGCCAACCGCACGTTTGTATTCACATTATTGGCATATGGTTAAAGCTGGCAAGGCAATGTTTAACTTTGAAGATACCTTGAGGTTTGCCCCTCATAACTTGCTCGACCGTAGTAATTATTTAACTCAGTTGAGAACACTATTTTCTTATTTACCTAGAGAGCAGGTAAAAGTGATTTTATTTGAAAGTTTTGTGGAAAATAAAGCTGAAACACTGAAAGATGTATGTGAATTTATTGGTGTTGAAGCTGCTAAGTTACCTAGCGATACGATAAATATCCATGCTAATCCAGCAAGAGTCCCACAATTTTTACAGTTGCATTTATTGAAATGCAGAATGTTTAGGGAGGCAGGAAACCAGCAGTCTCTTCGGCATTTTTGTAACGAATTTAATATAGAGCGTCTCAATATTAGTCATGGACAACGTTTTTTTGAGCGTTGTTATAAGGTAGTAAATCCGATGGTAGTAAAAAAACCACCGAAAATAAATGCTGATAGCAAAGTGTTTTTAGATAAATACTTTCAAAAGTCCCTGCAAGGTATTGATGAGTTACTAGAGCAAGATGTTATGTCTCTTTGGTTTAAATAAGCGTGAAAGTAATGATAGCTATTAATAGACGTACTTTGGCGACTAGCAGTTTACTTTTGATGATTGTTAAACTGAGCAGCGCCGCATTAGCGTTTATTTTTCATTTGTTACTGGCTCGACAGCTGTCTGTTGCTGAATATGGTTTGTTTAGTTTAGCGTTAACCTGTTTGCTGTTCAGTGTTGCTTTTGCTAAGCAAGGTATTGAGCCTGCTATTGTTCGATTTTTCGCTATAGATAATGACAATCAAAGTAAAATATCAAGGTTATATATTTACATTGTATTGTACACGTTTGTTAATAGCCTGCTCGTTGCCCTAGTTGTGGTTACTTTAAAAGGTTTTATTTCATCTAGTCTACTCAATGCCGCTGAGTTAATAAGCTTACTGCCTGTTGTCGCGGGTTTAACCGTTTTACAAACTTGGTTAGCTGTCAATGCCAGTGTATTGAAAGGACTTAAAAAACCCTTGCAAAGCATGATTTTTACTGGTTTTTTTATACATGCTTTTGGCATTTTAATATTGTTAAGCTCCCCCCCGTTAACAGGTTTGCAAGCGCTTAATATATTTTTTTATGCGGTTATTATTACGACCAGTTTAAGTTTTTTGGTAGTCAAGAAACAGCTGATTATTACTTGCTTTGTTATCAAGGCGTTTAAGAGTTCAGGGGTTAATAAACTGTATGCAACAAGTAGGGTATTGTTTGTTAGTTCTCTTGCCGCCTTAATAAGTCAACAATTTGCGGTGTTGTTATTAGCCAAATATGCCTCTTTAGCTGATATTGCGCTTTATAGCATAGCGTTGAAGGTATCATTACTGATAAGTTACCCGCTAATAGTGTTGAATACTATTACTGCGCCGTTATACGCTAAAATGTATCATCAAAAGCAGTTAGTTGACTTTAAAAATCTTGCCTGGCTGACCACTAAAAATTTGATTCTACTCGCAACGCCGTTATGTTTTTTTGTGGTGTTTTTTTCCAGTGATATTGTCAGTTTTTTTGGTGAAAAGTATTTACCATCAGCAAGTATATTGAGCATTCTGGTATTAGGGCAATGGGTGAACTTATCGACAGGTACCGTTATTTCAATGTTAGTTATGACGGGTCATGAAAAGATACATAGAAGAAACTCGGTTGTTATGTCACTGTTGACTATTGTCTTTATGTATTGGTTAATTCCTCTGCATGGTGTTATAGCTGCTGCTTGGGTTTCTGCTGTCTCTATGGCGTTGTTTAACTTAATTAGTTTATATTATGTCTATCGCTTCATTTATCGTAAATGTTAAAGAGAAAATATTACATATATATTTATGTAATATTTTCTTAATTAGTAAAAGAAAGGTTTCTAATGTTATTAATGAAAAAATTATTGAGGCGCTTTAGCTATTATAAGCAGCAAATGGCGCTTTATGCTGACGATGACACAATATTTATCTATCAAATGGGTAAAGTTGGTTCTACTACCTTAGAGCACTCTTTACCGAATGCCATCCATGTACATGCCTTTTATAGTAAGAATCATATCTGCCCAGTGAGGCAAAAGGGCTTAGCAAAGTTTGGTTTCAGTTATTTTATTGCCCGTGTTGAGCAAGAGCTTTATAGTTATTTATTGCGGAAAGCATTTAAGAGCCGTCGTAAAACAAAAATAGTCACACTGGTAAGAGAGCCACAAGCGAGAAACTTATCGCTATTTTTTCATGATCTTGATGCTTATTTGTTTGCCGCTCATACCAATTGTGTGAATACCCGTGAAAAACCTTTACTTACCCGTTGCCAGAAAACGGATATGCTATTAGATGTTTTTGACTGCGAGTTTGATCATCACTATGCATTAAACTGGTTTGATGTTGAGTTTTTCCCTATGACAGGGGTGGATGTCTATAGTCATCCATTTGACGCAGGTAAAGGTTATGCATTAATAGCTGAAAAAGGGATTGAATTACTGTGTCTTCGTACGGACATGCTAACAATGAATGTTGATGTGTTAAGTAAGTTTCTCAACCAAGAAGTGAAACTTTACTCGGTAAATAAAGCAAGTGAAAAGTGGTATGGGGATATATATCAACAATTTGTACGCTCATATAAACCAACGTCGCAAAGGCAGGCGGCAATAAAACAAAGTAAGTTTGTTAAACACTTTTTTAATTAGTGCCTTTTGCTGGCAACTCTTTTTATTATGCTATAAGAGTTAACCTGCACTTTTTAAAACAGTTGCGGGCTAAATTGGTTAGTAGTTTATTTGTGTTGTTTTGGATTTAAACCCACACTGGCTATTGGCTGCACCTGTTCATATTTTATAGCCAGCTGCTTCTTTGTCTAAGCATGCAGTTTATTATTTTTCAATATAACCAAATTTTTCTATGTGGGCTTTTACGATAGGAATAATAGTCGTTAAGTGTTCTCGGTAGTTTTTCCATTTATAAGCAGATGATGTATATAATGGCTCTTTAACTTGCTCTCGCGAAGATGTGGAGATGAATTGTTTTTTAGCATATTTGTAAAATTCTGCGTAGTTGTTATTTGACGGGATTTGTAAAAAATCTGATAACTTAGACATTTCGGCTGTGATATTTTCTACTAGGTCTTCGTAGCGAATGTAATGTATGTCTAAAGTTAAATGATCCCTATAGCTTTCAAAAAGGTTGAATACTTGGTTGTAACGGTTAGCACAATCTTTAAGGCTGATAAGGTGGTCTGTTTGATTATTTCGACTAAAATCTTGTTGGAAGCAGCTTAAACAAACATCAATGGGGTGGCGCAACGGAAATATAATTTTAGCGGCGGGAAATAATGTCGATATTAGAGGTATATCAATAGTATGAAAGGGCATGTTATCGATAACAAGGGTCTCTGTATTTATCGTTTTTTCCTGTGGTAAAGACAGCACAAAACTATAGTATTCCTCCCTTAAAAAAATTATTTCTTCGTTGGTTAATTTTGTTAAATCTTGAGGATAAGATTTGTGTAACTTAGACTCGAATTGAGCCCTTACATGTTCGATTGCACCAACCTCTTTAAGTGGCTCTATATTTTCTAGTGTGGATAAAATAGTACTTAACAATGTCGTGCCTGATCTAGGAAAACCCGCCATAAAAGCTAGTCTAAATTTCGGTGTGAAATTTTTACTTTTAGGGAGTGCTTTTAAATTCAATCTTCTATATGTTACTGCATCATCTCTGACTTTTTCTTCTTTTATCCGTTGCTTATTGAAGTTGGCCATTAATGAGTAGTCAGCAAACGCCTCGTTAAACAAATTCAGCTTGTCATAGGCAGAGGCTCGTAATTTGTACACAGCTGATAGAAGAACCCAGCTGGGTAATTTATTTATTGAATCATTGTCTAGTAGTTTTATTACTTGTAAGTAGTCTTTCTCGTTAAAGCTAATGATTGCTTTGAGACGATTGATCCAATGTGTTGTACCTAAAACAGCTTCTGTTTTATTTAGCATTGTTAATGCTTCTTCGTCATAACTGACGGATAGAAATGATTCTATACAGTGGAAAATTTGAGCTTGGTCAAGATGTCGGAAGTGCCCGGATAATTCGCGTGTTTTTTCAACAATATCATTAACATTGTTTTTTTCTTTAGCTATACATATTTGTATGTTTAATGCTTCAAAATAATATCCCGTCCAACCTTTTAATTTATTAGTAAGCTTTTCACAGGATAGGTAGTTCCTATGGTGAAGATATAATTTACACAGTAACAAAACGGTATTAGCATTATTAATGGAGCTATCTATTTCTATGTTTTGCTCAAGTGCTTTGATGGCAGGTGGGTGATTATTATTTAGTGCTTCGATTTCGGCAATGATTTTATAGGCAGTAAGTAATTGAGTATTATCTGATGATAATTCTATTAATTCATAACAAATAGTTAATGCTTTGCTATTTTTTTTCATTTTAACTAAAGAGTTTACTTCTATTTTAACGCTCTCAAATGTTTTATAAAAAGCTAATTTATTAGCTTTTTTTGCTAGAGCAATTGCTTGACTGTATTGACCATTATCAAAAAAAATTTTTGCATTTTGCATTGTTTTAAATAATTTAGTATTTTTCACTTAGTTACCAACTACATTTCTGATTATTGCAATGATATTAGTTAAATGTATGCTTGAATGCATCTTATTCTCCTACTACCTACTAATAGTTATATGGGATTTTTATAAAATAAAAGCATAACATTTTAAGGCAACATTAAACTAAGATTAATTTAATTAGTAATTCCTTATTTATCTATTTAGCGCTAACCGCCGCTTAATTAATTGCTGATAGTAAAGTAGTCTATATCGCTCAAAGAGGTTTGTAGTAAATAGATATCGTTAATAATTGTGCTTAGCTGTGCTTATTTCGTTTTTTTCAGGTAATATACGCGCGTTAATATTTCTTTGTTTTTGGTAGTTTTCTATATGTCTCGCGTTATTACATTTGGTACTTTTGATATTTTTCACCTAGGTCACTTACAAATATTAAAACGAGCTCGTGTTTTAGGGAACGAGTTAATTGTTGGCGTATCTACCGATGCACTAAATTTTTCTAAAAAACAACGTAATCCTATTTGTTGTCAAAATAGTAGAGCTGAAATTGTCGAAGCATTAAAGTGTGTTGACCGTGTTTTTTTTGAAGAGTCTCTTGAGCTTAAACGACAATATATTACAGAATTTAAAGCCGATATTTTAGTGATGGGCGATGACTGGCAAGGTAAATTTGATGAATTTAAAGATATTTGCCAAGTAGTGTATCTACCAAGAACTCCCTCTATATCCACGACAGAGTTAATTGAAATAGTAAAAGAAAGATAGTCGTTGTAAATTTATAATTGGAATATATAAAAAGGTTATTTGGAAGATGCAAGCAACAGAGCAAAAAAGCGGCAAAGAGCTTAGTTTAATTAAGTTAACTACTCGGTTATGGCAGAAAAAGATATTCATTATAAGTGTTACGACAGTATTTGCTATTGCAGGTGTGATGTTCGCATTGTGGTTGCCAAATAAGTTTCAAGCCGAGGTGATGGTTATTCCTGCTGAGGACAGCCAGGCGGGCGGTTTATCTGCTTTAGCTAGTCAGTTTGGTGGTTTAGCAGGCATGGCGGGTATTAATTTGGCAGGAAGTCAAAATAAAAAGCATCAAATAGCATTACAAATCATTAAATCGAGAGTGTTTTTAAATGATTTTGTTAAACGTCATCATCTAGAGGTCCCTATTTTTGCAGGTATGAACTGGGATGCTAAATCAGACCGATTACTTATAAATCCTAAACTCTATGATGAGCAAAGGAGCTTATGGGTGCGAGAATATAAATTCCCTAAAAAACTTATACCATCAGCACAAGAAATATATGAAGTTTTTGTCAAAATGATTGATGTAAAAATTGATACTAGAGAAGGAACATATAGGATATCTGTTGAGTATTTTAGTCCACATTTAGCCGAGAAGTGGGCGAATTTATTAGTAAATGATGTTAATGAACATATGCGTAATGTTGATATTACTCAAGCAAATAAAAGTATTGAATACCTTAAACAGCAACTATTAGAAACCAATATTAGTGCCACTGAAAGTGTTTTTTTTGGTTTGATAGAAGAGCAGACTAAAAAGGCCATGTTAGCTAAAGTACAAAAGGATTATGTTTTCTCAGTGATTGATCCCGCGCTTGCTCCAGAAAAAAAAGCAGGACCTAAAAGAGCTTTAATCTGTATACTTTTTGTTATGTTCGGTGGTTTGCTTTCTTGTGCTTGGGTGCTGCTTCGAGACCAACTGACATTAAACAAAGTTAATAGTTAATTTAACCGATGCATTATTATTTTATAGTCGGCTCATTATTCGGTCTATATTGTTTATTGCTAGAGCTTTTTAATACTGAAAAAAAGCTTACGGCACTATTACCCGCTATTACTTTAATGGCTATTTTTATTGGTTTGAGAGACTTCTCTATTGGCACAGATACACTTAATTATGTAACTATATATAAGTACATTCCGTCACTTGGTGACTACCTTAGCCATTTTGAAACGGGCTTTCATGGTAACCGAATGGAAATAGGTTTTTTTATACTACTTAGTGTTTTTAAGAGTTTCTCTATATCAGCACCTATCATGTTAGTCTTCGTCTCTTTTATTTCGTTAACTGTTCTCGCTTACGCCTATAAAAGAATAGCGCCTAATTATTACTTGGCGATATTTATCTATACCGTATCGATATTTTTCTTTTCGCTAGAATATAATATATTACGTCAAGGTTTAGCAACGTCTTTTGTTGTTTTAGCTTTGTATTTTCTTATAGAAAATCGTAAGTTACTTTATCTTTTTTTCGTAGCCATTGCTGCTAGTTTTCATGTTATCGCCTTATTGAGTTTGTGTATCTATCCATTTAAAAACTTTAAATGGCAGCGTAAATATGTGCTATTTGCTTTCTTATTGTTAGTCGCCTTTAGTTTTATTGATGTTTTAGAAGTACTCATTTTTCAACTTAGAAAAGTAAGTGTTATTTTTTGGCGTGTTTTTTTGTACTTTCAAGATAGCACTACGGAATTAAGAATAATATCATGGTTATTGCTTTCAACCATGGGATTGCTATTGACATGCATATTTTTTGTCGATGATATTAGGCATAAATATCCTCACATAGATGTTATCATTAGTTTTGTTTTTATAGGTATGTTGGGTGTCTTATTTACTCAGCAGCTTTCTATGCTATCATTACGGCTAGGATATTTATTTCTTGCTGTTGAGCCTATTCTCATTTTGGCAATTTTATCATTGGTGAAAAATGAATACCCTAAATATATAGCGATATTTATTCTTGCTTTGTTGATTTTGGCAAAAAATATATTTATTACCGCCCAATTTTTATCTCCATATAATTATTAATTCATGTCAAATAGTCCACTTGTTTCAGTTTATATAACAACCAAAAATCGGTGTGTATTATTACAGCGAGCAATTGATTCTGTCATAGCACAAACATGGACAAATATTGAAATTCTAATTTGTGATGATGGCTCCGATGATGATACCGACGAGTTAGTTAATCGTTATATCGAACAGTATAACAACATAGCTTATCTAAAAAACGACTATTCTCGAGGTGCATGCTTTTCTCGAAATAGAGCAATAGAGAAAGCTAAAGGCTTGTATATTACAGGACTTGATGATGATGATTACTTTCTACCGCAAAGGATAGAAAAGCTAATGGCAGCCTTTAACCCTGACTATGCGTTTGTTTGCTCTACCTATATTCGGAAAACAAATAATGGCGCTAAACACGTAAAGGATGGCGTCGGTAAGTTAACCCTATCAGATCTATTGCATTACAATCGAGTAGGAAATCAAGTGTTAAGCCTAACCGAGCGTTTCAAACAAGTTGGTGGTTTTGATGAATCTTTACCAGCTTTTCAAGATTATGATATGTGGGTGAGAATGTTAAAGCAATTTGGCTGTGGCGTGAAAATACTTGAGCCATTGTATGTATTTGATATATCTCACGCCAATGAAAGAATATCTGCAAGCCCTCGCGTGCAAGAAGGTTATAAATTGTTTTTAGCTAAGCATCGAGTGCTTATGAATAAAAAACACTTAGATTCAATGGAACTGCTATCGACAAATATCAATAAGAATAACCTATCTGTATATGACGCCGTTAGATTGTGCAATAGCGGTAACTATAAATCGGTGCTCAATAGCTTGTTAAAAAGAAGCTGAAATTTGACCGTATATAGGGGATAAACTACATGATTATCGAGGATTTATATGTCTAACCAGTTGAAGAAAAATATCTCATGGTTAGCATTGATGAAAATATCTAGTTATCTATTACCCTTGCTGACTCTACCCTATCTAACTAATGTTTTGGGGGTAGAACTTTTTGGTGTATTAGCTATTGGTATGGCTATTCAACAAATTATTTTCTCTTTTTGTGACTATGGTTTTTCATTATTAGGTCCTAAACTAGTAGCTGGAAATGTAGAAGATAAAAAATTATTGGGACAATTTGTTACAGCGATAACATTAATTAAGTTAGGTATTTTTTGTATAGTCTACCTAGGGCTATATTATCTATTGCCTTTATTAAAAGTACCAAAACAAAATGCGGAGCTTTGGCTGATCATGTTGTGGGTTTCGCTATTACAAGTATTGATTCCAGTATGGTTCTTTTTAGGCATTCAAAAAATGGCTAATGTAACTTTTGTTAATATTTTTGAACGGTTGCTGTATACCTCTTTAATTTTTCTAACTATTAATAGTGCTGATGATCTACAGCTCATTCCTAAGTTGATGATTACCTCTATGAGCTTGGCATTGTTTGTTTCATTTTTTTTAGTAAAACGCGCTAAAGTAAAGCCTTTAATGGTTGATTTTTCGTTAATAAAAAACTTACTTATACAAGGTTGGGGCTACTTTTATTCCCGGCTTACTATGATGTTATTTTCAAAATTTAATGTCATTATTGTTGCTAGCTTTTTAGGAGAGTCAGCAGCGGGTATTTTTTCAATAGCGGAGCGTATATATAATGCTTTTCGTTCTATGATGGCGCCAATAACTGATGCACTTTATCCCTATATGGTTAAAACTAAGAACTGGCCTTTAGCGCTTAAAATCATTAAGTTTGCGGCATTTTTTGCTGTTGTTAGTGTTTTTGTCAGTTTTGTCTTGTCAGGTTGGTTTTTTAGTTTATTTGGCGAGGGTTTCCCCCTAGCTGCTGAAATCTTTAATGTTTTGATGTTTGCCTTTGCTTTTAGCTCGCTTTCAATGTTAATTGGTTATCCTATTTTAGGGGTTGTTGGTTATGTGAAGCAGGTTAATATCAGTGTTTTATATGGCGCCTTACAACATGGTGTGGTTATTTTTGTTTTATGGCAACAAGACTTGTTATCAGGTTATAGCTTAGCTATGTCATTGGTATTCACAGAGATATTTATTTTTAGCTATCGAGTTTTTTATATTAATCAAAGCAAAGTCTTTTCAGGAACGTTAAAAGTGATAAACGAATGTAAGGGCAATAAATGAAAGTATATTTATTATTGTTCCCGCTAAAATGGTTTTTATATTTGGTTACCTTATTCATTCCAGCTCGAACAAATTTATGGGCTTTTGGTAGTCGAAATGGTCAATTTGTTGATAATCCTAAATATTTTTTCTTATATATGAACAAGTATCATACGAATATTGATTGTATATGGGTTTCGTCCGATAATAAGGTTTTAGCTGAGTTGTCTTCGTTAGGTTTTTCAGTTTGTAATAAATGGAGTGTTAAAGGTGTATGGTACTCCATTAGAGCATCACGTTTTATCTATGCCTTTGACTCTGATGATGTTAATTTTTTCTGCTCAAGTAATAGTAAACTGATCAACTTGTATCACGGTATCCCTTTGAAGAAAATTGAATTTGATACTAAGGTTGGTAGCTCTCATCTGATTTACCACCCACAAACGCTATATCAAAAAATTAGATCAAAGTTATTATATAACGCTAAATGGCAACAGATTGATATATTCCAAGTGCCTTCTCAGTTTTTTATTCCTATTCATGATTCGGCTTTTAATCAACAAATAACAAAGTATCATTTTGGTGTTAACCCTAGACTTGCCCCTTTATTAAACCATGAACCGTTAGCTAACTTGATAACAAGTGATATGCAAAAGGCTACAGAACTCGTTGCTGGTTTTAACAATGTCATGATCTATATGCCAACGTGGCGCGCTGGTGCACCTGATATTTTAGGTGAAGCTTTCCCTGATATTGAACGTTTGAATGAGTGTTTAAAAGAAAATAACATTTTACTGATCTTAAAAATGCACTTGTATAGTGATAGTAAGCTCACTGCGTTATCACATATTAAAACTTTTCCTATCGAGCTTGATGTTTATCCATTTATGTCTGTGGTTGATGTACTTATTACTGACTATTCTTCAATTGCTTTTGATTTTGACTTGATTAACGGTAACACCATTTTCTATCCGTATGATCTAGAGAGCTATTGTTTGAATTCGAGTGATGGTTTCTATTTTGATTATGAACAATTTACTAATAATGCAATGATCACTGGTTTTGAACAACTTCTTGATAAAATACTATCTAATAACTTCGATGATGATCGATTAGGTGATAATATTTCTCAGCAGGTCTGGCCGAATAAAAGCCAAGCTTCTGTGTTTGAATCCAATAAGCGCTTATATAATGCTATTGTTGAGTTGGGAGTATAAATGTGACCCAAGTATCTGTTATTCTGCCAGTTTACAATGCTGAGATCTATATAGAAGAGGCGGTTAACAGCATCTTAGCGCAAACCTTTAAAGATTTTGAGTTGATCATTATTAATGATGGTTCAACTGATGCTTCCCTTGATTTGTTAACTAAACTAGCTGCGCTAGACCCTAGAGTTAGGCTTATTTCAAGAGGAAATAAGGGCTTGATTGCTACACTTAACGAAGCTATCGCTCTTGCAAAATCAAAGTATATTGCACGTATGGATGCTGATGATGTTGCTCTTAGCACTCGTTTAGCAAAACAGTATGAATTTCTCCAAGCTAATCCAAAAGTTGCGGTATTAGGCACTTGTTATCGTTATATTGATGTACAAGGTAAAATCGGAGCTAAGCGGAATACTTTTACATCGCATGACGATATTACGGCAAGTTTCTATTTCTGTAATCCCATTGCTCATCCTTCAGTTATGGTAAATTATCACCTTTTAGGTAGCGATTTTTGTTATCTTGAGCAGTATAAAACCATTGAAGATCTTGAGTTATGGTCAAGGCTCTCTACTAAATACCAATTGGCTAACTTATCAGAGGTCTTATTACATTATCGCGTATTAAATTCGAGTATTTCTGGAAAAAATTTAAAGCGACAAATTAATTCAGCAGCAAAAATGTTAGCTCAATCAAGCAGTATTGATAACCTTGAACTTTTTAAAACAACATATAGTTACACCGCCAATTCGACTACATATACGCAGTTCATAAAAGCTTGTTTGAAGTTAAATGTTATCAACTTTAAAAGCAGAGATGTTAGTCGGTTAGCGCTATTTAAACGTTCATTGATCGCTATTGTTTTATGGTATAGAAGTAATATTAGAGGGCAGGGATAATAATATGAACCTTTTACTCTTGCTAACTCATGGTGGATTAAGCTTTGGATAATAAATACTCTTTAACATTAGCATTTTCATGTTTAGGTGAGAGATTACCTGCATTATTTGAAAATATTTCAGCTTTAAATGAAAAAGTAAATGAAGATATTCGGTTTTTGGTTGTCGTGCAAAAATGGCGGGATGAACAAAAAGGTATGATTACACCAAAGTCAGTTCAGCTTTGTTTTTTACCCTCTATTGGATTGAGTAAAAGCCGTAACGCTGTTATTGATAATGCAAAAACGAGTCATGTTTGGTTTTTGGATGATGATGTGCAGCTAACCCCCGAAAACATTATTGCTGCTGAAAAGTTATTGGACTCAAATCAAGCCAATTTTTATAGGGTAAATATTGGTTGCATTGAATGGTATGACAAAACTTTTAAGCAGTATAAGAAAGTTAAAAATGTTTCACGATTGAATCTTTTACAGGTTAGCTCTATTGAAATTATTGCTGATTTGGACTTTATCAAAAAAAACAATATTCGTTTTAATGAATATATTGGTTTAGGTACTGATTATCAAGGTGCAGAAGAGGTTCATTTTTTACTCGATGCTTGGGAGGAAGGCGCAAGTTTTTCTTTTGTTGATACTGTATTGGTTAGGCATACATGTATTTTTGAAAAAAGAGTATTATCTAATAGAAATATTTTTACAATCCGTGGTGCTACGGCTTCGCGTTTTGGTTTTTTGGGTTACTTATTATTAATTAGGTGGACGATACGCTACTTAATTAAAGAACGTAATCTACTTAATGTTTTTGCCATGTTCAAAGGTTTTTTTCGTGGTTATACACCATTTAAGTAACCTTTATTTAAACAATATTTATTCAAATAAGTTATGCATATTCTATTTTTAACTGATAATTTTCCTCCTGAAGGAAATGCACCTGCTACTCGTACTTATGAACATGCGAGAGAATGGGTGAAGCTTGGACATAAAGTTACTATTATTACGGGTGCACCCAATTTTCCTGAGGGAAAAGTATTTGATGGTTATAAGAACCGTTGGTATTCAAAATCTGAGTTAGACGGTATAGAAGTGCGTCGAGTGAAAACTTATATAACAGCTAATGAAGGTTTTGCTAAACGTATTTTAGATTTTATGTCTTTTATGGTAATGAGTTTTTTTACAGGTTTATTTGTTAAAAAACCAGATGTTATTATAGGGACTTCTCCACAGTTTTTTACTGCTGTAAGTGCTTGGGCTTTAGCTGCGATTAGATTTAAACCATTTGTTTTTGAATTAAGAGATATATGGCCGGCCTCAATAACTGCTGTAGGTGCCATGGGACGTTCTTTGCCTATTCGTATACTTGAGAAAATTGAGATGTTTCTTTATCGTAGAGCCGATAAAATTATTTCAGTTACTCATAATTTTAAGTCAGAATTAATTGAGCGTGGCGTTGATGGGAAAAAAATTGATGTAGTTTTAAATGGTGTCGATTTATCAAAATATGAGCCTGTATCTCATAAAGATGAAACGTTTGCAGAACAATACAATTTAAAAAATAAGTTTGTTGTTGGTTATGTTGGAACTCACGGTTTAGCGCACTCATTAGATAAAATTGTTGAAGCGGCTGAGTTATTGGTCGATCTGAAAGATGTACGTATATTATTTGCCGGTGGTGGTGCAGCAAAATCAGGTGTGGAGCAGCTCGTCAAGGAGAAAAACCTTAAAAATATTGTTTTAATACCAAGGCAAGATAAAGCTCTAATGCCTAACTTATGGAGTTTATGTGATATTTCTCTTATTAGTTTAAAAAATACCGACTTATTTAGAACCGTTATACCTTCGAAAATTTTTGAGTCAATGGGGATGGGGCTCCCTATGGTTATGACTTCTCCAGTTGGTGAAGCTACAGGTATTCTAGAGGATAGTCACTCAGGAATTATTGTTAAACCTGAATCACCTAAAGAACTTGCTCGAATAATTCGGGAGTTACATGGTGATCGCTTAAGGTTAGCCAAATTAGCTTTGAATAGCAGCAAAGCAGCGAAAGAATATGATCGCAAGCAACTTGCAGAGTTAATGTTAACTAAAATTAAGGAATTAGATTAGCTTAAGTTGCTGATGTGACTTTTGTACAAGATAACTGCATTCTTATCTGGGTTACAAATGTCCAAATGATTATGAAAGTGAAATGATGACATTGAAAAAAAAGCAGCTTAACTGGGTGTCTGAAGACCCTGTACGGTTAAGGTGTACTCTTAGAGGCCGTCATTCCATTGGTTATTGTATACACCTTTTTTTGGGGGTTACTCGATACTTATTATCGAGCTTCGAAATTATTCTGCGATAGGCTTGTGCACTTTCATAAACTCCACGGCTTTGCTAATGGCTGTTTTAACTTTAGTCTCCATTTCAAAGCGCTCTGAAGCAGGTAAATAAAAAGCCATGTCAACTTCGTGACGAATATAGCGGGTAGGAAGCTGATTTAACACTACACAGGTTAGATCAGCAATAAAGTCTTCGTCATACTTTTCATCAAATTTTGCCGTTGAAAAATGTTGCATGACTAATTTTTCATAATAATTGTGAATATCGTCAGATATTTTCATGAGTTTCTTCGCTATAAAAGAGTGAATATATTCAAAGGTTAACCTGAGTTTAGCTAAAATGCTAATTTAAAAGTAATATTTTGAGATTCTATTGTCCATGATGGGTGTGGGCTTGTTTTGATAACCTCTAGATAAGTAGACAGTAACCCTTTAGGGTAATTTATATCATAAAGGGTAGGTTTGATTAATTCAGCTTAGCGGTATTAACTTAGCTGCGCTTTTCAGCCAATTCAATATCACGTTCAATGGTAGAAATAGCTTTTCGGCAACGTCCTAATCTCTGATGTAATGCCAGAACTTCAGTTGAAAGTTTGCTGCTGTCACTTGCTTTACTCTTTACTCTTTGTAATTCTCGTTCGGCAACCATGTCCATCAATCTTCGTTCAAATTCGTGGTGCTCATTAAGTTTTTGGTAAAGC
>Ga0105358_10000144_pt1 | contig 30918 bp, 27 predicted proteins | sample GOMGulsemesocosm_5_FD_83509 | JGI IMG/M metagenome (GOLD analysis project Ga0105358, IMG submission 83509) | Methane-oxidizing microbial communities from mesocosms in the Gulf of Mexico - GOM15C Gulf of Mexico | ecosystem: Environmental > Aquatic > Marine > Cold seeps | place: Gulf of Mexico... | reverse complement strand
TTTGGTTTAGATACTTACATTATTAGAGGTCGAGTCAAATGGCATTATTTACTGTTAATCTAAATGTTGTTAGTGCACAAGTAAACTTGTTTTCAGGCAGCATTAAATCATTACAGATCACAGGTAGTGAAGGTGAGTTAGGTATTATGCCTGGTCATGCACCTTTATTGACCTCACTAAAACCTGGTATGGCATTAATCACCAAAGAAGATAATAGCGAAGAAGTTATTTACCTTTCAGGTGGTATACTAGAAGTTCAACCAAATCAAATTATTGTACTTGCTGATGTCGCTTGTCGAGCTGTTGATTTGGATGAAGAAGCAGCCTTAGAAGCCAAACAACGTGCAGAAGAAAATATGAACGCGCATGGCGCTGATGTTAATTATGCAGCTGTTTCCGCTGAATTAGCACGTGCAGTAGCGCAATTACGTGTTATTCAAGCGCATACTAAGAAAAGCTAATATGTAGTTAATTTATTATCTGCACTATAAAAAGTTTTAGTGAATAAACTAAAAACGCCCTGTTACTAAACTAACAGGGCGTTTTTGTTTGTTAATAAATAGTATTATTGGTTGCTGTTACAATAACCAGTAGTTGAAATGCTGATAATCCCAATTTCATCAGTAGGTGAATATTTCTACGGATTAAGTTATTGGAGATTAGTAAGGGTAAATTTCTCTCTGTAGTCCTAAAATTCGCATCTTGAGGTGGTAGGTAAAGTGTATTATTTACCTATACAAAAAGAGCTAAAAATTTTACCTAATAGATCATCACTGGTGAACTCTCCAGTAATTCGGTCCAGCTCTTGTTGGCATATTCTTAACTCTTCTGCGAGTATTTCGCCAGCAACATAAGACTCAAGTTGATCTAATCCGATAATCAAATGTTGATGTGCATTGTTTAAAGCGGTCAAATGACGTCTTCTTGCCATAAACCCCCCTTCAGTGCCACCCTGGTAACCCATAATATCTTTTAAGTGTTCTTTTAAGCTGCTAATACCTTCGCCAGTTTTTGCTGATAGAGTTACTACGGTATGTTTAATATTTTTATGATCGGTAAATTCTGTTAAACCTATGTTGGCATTGCGGGTAGACTGGTTAATATCAGCTTTATTTCTTACTAACGTTAGGCCTATGTTATCAGGTAATTTTTCAAAAAATTCAGGGTAGTAATTCTTGATATCTTGTTCATCTTCAAACACGCCATTATTTTCACTGGCATCTACCATTAATAAAACGCGATCAGCTTGCTTTATTTCCTGCCAAGCGCGTCCTATGCCAATCTGCTCAACTTTATCATCACTGTCTCGTAAACCGGCAGTATCAATAATATGTAGTGGCATACCGTCTATATGAATTTGTTCGGTTAAAACATCACGAGTAGTACCGGCAATATCAGTAACTATTGCCGTTTCTTTACCACTTAATGCATTTAATAGGCTTGATTTTCCTGCATTGGGACGCCCAGCAATAACTACTCGCATACCTTCACGAATAATACTTCCTTGTTGTGCTTGTTTTTGAACACTTTCAACTTGGTTAATTATCGCTTTAAGATCGGTCACTATTTTTTTGTCAGCCAGAAAATCAATTTCTTCTTCTGGGAAATCAATTGCTGCTTCAACATACATACGAAGGTGAATTATGCTTTCAACCATTTCATTAACAAGTTCAGAGAAGACACCTTGAAGTGAGTGTAGGGCAGATCGGGCTGCCTGTTCTGAGCTACAATTAATTAAGTCGGCAATTGCTTCTGCTTGGGTTAAATCGAGTTTGTCATTGAGAAAAGCCTGTTCGCTAAACTCTCCAGGTTTAGCCATTTTTATTTTGGGTAAGGCAAGAATAGCATTGAGTAGCATATCTAAAATAACAGGGCCGCCATGACCTTGAAATTCAATAATATCTTCGCCAGTAAAGGAGTTAGGTGCTTTAAAAAATATCGCGATGCCTTGATCCAAAATTTCGTTGTTTGCGTCAATAAAAGGTAAATATTCTGCTTTTCTTGTTTCAGGTATTTTACCTAAAATAGCTAGTGCAACATTTTTTGCTTCGGGTCCTGATACACGAATAATACCAACACCACCTCGACCGGGTGCGGTAGCTTGAGCCGTTATAGTAATTTTTTCATTAAATGATAATGTCATGGTGGTGTCTTGATAACTGAATAACTAATGTTAGCCATTTTACTTTATTTCATTGCAACTAACAAAAAAGCGATTTCTCTTTCAAGAAATCGCTTTTATTTTTACCTAACTAATTCGAAAATTAGAATGCGTTATTGGCATTTCCTAACTTGTTTCAGCTAATTTTTTCTTTTCAATACCACTGAAAATAATTTTCATTTGAATTATTGATATTAAGTTACTTATAAACCAGTAAAGCACTAATCCAGACGGGAACCATGCCATAAAGATAGAGAATGCAACGGGCATATATTGCATTATTTTTTGTTGCATTGGATCTTGTATTGTCATGGGCTGTAGTTTTTGCATTACAAACATACTAATACCCATTAAAACAGGTAATACAAAGTAAGGGTCCATTGCTGATAAATCTTGAATCCAGAATATGAATGGTGCATGTCGTAATTCTACACCTTCTAGAAATACCCAATATAGTGCTAAGAAAATAGGCATTTGTAAAATTAGAGGTAAACAACCACCAGCTGGATTTACTTTTTCTTTACGGTACATTTCCATTGTAGCCTGAGACATTTTTTGTTTATCATCACCAAAGCGTTCCTTTAATTTCGCCATTTTAGGTGCTAATTCACGCATTTTTGCCATCGATGTATATTGTGCTTTGGTAAGAGGATACATACCACCTTTAACAATTAAGGTGATTATAATAATGGCAAGCCCCCAGTTAGAAACAAAGCTTTGAATCGTTAATAATAGCCAAAATAATGGTTGGCTTATCATCCATAAAAAACCATAATCAATGGTTAAATCTAAATTAGGTGCAATTTTTTCTAGTACTTTTTGATCTTTAGGACCAACATAGAAAATTGCTGATGTATTACCTTGTTGACCTGCATCAATAGTGATTGCAGGTGCTTTAAAACCAATAACTGCTTCTTGATTGTTGCTATAACTAGTATAAAGTTGGTTGTTTTCTGTCGTATTTGGTACCCAAGCTGAAACAAAATAATGTTCAAGCATAGCTATCCAACCACCAGAAGTTGTTTTATTTAAATTAGCTTCACTAATGTCATCAAAGTCATATTTTTCATAACGGTCTTCGCTAGTCGAAAAAGCAGCGCCACGGTAGGTTGGTAACAAACCAGATGAGGTATCTTTAAGCGTTGATTGCTTTAATTGTCCGTACATTTGCACAGAGATGCTGTTTGCAGTGTTGTTATTAATAATATAATTAACATTGACACTATAACTGTCAGGATTAAATGAAAAACGCTTTATAACGAATAAGCCTTGCTCATCTTGAAAAGTTAAATCTACAGTTAATTCATCAGTAGTTATTTTATAGCTTGGTTGCGTACTGTTATAAATAGGACGACCTTTAATGACTCTATCAACACCATTAGCACCCGTTAAACCACTTTGAGCAACGTATTTTTGCATGCCATTTTGTAATACAGTAAACGGAATGCCGTTACCTTGCTCTGTATCGAACTTACGTAGTTTTACATCGACAATATCACCACCTTGAGTATTAATTTTAATAATTAACGTGTTAGTGGTTACTGTAATTAATTTTGCACTAGAATTAGTTTTAGTTATTGATGGTGCGGTAGAATCTGATGATTCAGGCACAAAATCTGCTGTATCATCTTGCTTTGTTGTCGTTGCTTGGCTGAAGCTTGATTGTTCAACTGCTGGAGCATTTTCTAACTGCCACTGACTAAATAATAAGTAAGTAACAACCATTAGCGCAATAAATAGCAGACTGCGTTGAGATTCCATAAGGTTTATTTCTCTTCTTTTTGTGTTGATAGGAGGTTATAACCCCCTGCATTTAAATAATTGCAAGGCATTTTAGTATACGTAAGCGGGTTAACCAACCACATTAAAAATATATAGACTAAAATCTTTTATTATTATAGAGATAGTATAAATTTTACTTATCTTCATCTTTAGGTGGCACTGGATCTGTACCACCCTTATTAAGTGGGTGACATTTCAATATACGCCTGCTTGCTAACCAACTACCTTTAATTACGCCAAAGCGATTTATTGCTTCACTAGCATAACTAGAGCAACTTGGGTAAAATCGACAATTTGAACCTATCATTGGGCTAATAAAGCGTTGATAAGCTCTTATACAAGTTAACGCTAACTTTTGTGGCGTTGATTTATTTTTCGCCATATCTTTGATAATTGTTGGTTGATTTCATTATTGTCTAAATGATCAATTCCTGACTTTACCATAACAACCATGTCGATAGCAGGTAATTCATGCTGATTTAAACGAAAGCTTTCTCTAATAATCCTTTTAATTCTATTTCGTTGTACGGCAAGTTTTACTCGTTTTTTAGCAATTGCGAGGCCTAAGCGATTATTTTTACCTGAATTATCTGGTAAATTAGAAGGTGTAATTAGAATAGTAAAGTGAGGTGAGCCAAAACGCATTGGTTTTTTAAAGACAGATTGGAATTGACCGGGAGTCAACAGGCGTGACTCCCGATTAAATTCATAAGTAACTTTATTGGTTACCATATCTTAAGTTTAATTTCTTAGTTAGAAAAATAATTAAGATTAAGCACTTAGGCGTTTACGGCCTTTAGCACGGCGACGAGCTATAACAGCACGGCCATTCTTAGTTGCCATACGAGCACGGAATCCGTGGTTACGCTTACGCTTTAATACGCTAGGTTGAAATGTTCTTTTCATTACGCTAATCCGTCGGTTATTGTTGCCCTGACAAAAAAGCCATATGAGCACACAGGTCTAAAAAATGAGGGCAAATTTTAAGGCTTAACTATGCTATTGTCAATATATAATATTTCCTTATTTATAAATGATCTTTCTCAGGATCCTTATCTCTTGCTAGAGAGCAATAAAAAGCACTTACCTGTTCTATACTCTATTAAATTAAATATCCACAGGTTTTGATAATATTATTTCAATCTATAATTATTTTCTTCATTAGTTAATATCTTATTCAAATTTCAGTTATTTTATAATATTTTTTATTATACAATAACGATTAATTACAACGTGTTAGGTTGTTAATCTAAATATACATTATAATACTTGTCCGACATTATTGCACTTGTGGATAAGTATAGAGATAATAGCAGTACATAATAAAAACTTTCACTTGCGCTAGCTCCTCAAATTCACTATTTTTTGTTTATTTTGACATTAAATATTATTATGATTCTGCATTCATTTGTTATAATTATTGGATTTAGTTTGCAAGCTGATTAGCTAACTTTCCTTTGGAGTTTTGGTTGGAACATTCACTTTGGCAACGTTGCCTATCTGTTCTTCAAGAAGAATTGCCTGCTCAGCAATTTAGTATGTGGATTCGACCATTACAATGTGTCGTAACCGATAATGTTTTAACACTATTTGCACCTAACCGGTTTGTCTTAGATTGGGTGCGTGATAAATATGTTAACCGTATTAATGAATTAATAACCATGACAGATGGAGAAGATTCTTACCTGTTAAAATTTGATGTTGGCAGTAAACCATTAACATCAACAGTGAAAAAAAACTCTTTATCTCCACCCTCAAGTGTTAATTTTAGTAAAAACAACAAAGTACCAACTGTGAATGACGTTAGTACCGGTTTGTCTAAAAAAGCGAATGTTAGAATAAAATACACTTTTGATAATTTTGTTGAAGGTAAATCTAATCAATTGGCACGTGCTGCAGCATCACAGGTAGCTGATAATCCTGGTACAGCTTATAACCCTTTATTTATCTATGGCGGAACGGGTCTAGGCAAGACCCATTTATTACACGCCGTTGGTAATGCAATTTTGGAAAATAATCCTAACGCAAAAATAGCTTATATGCATTCTGAACGATTCGTTCAAGACATGGTAAAGGCGCTTCAAAATAATGAGATGGAAAAGTTTAAAAATTATTATCGAAGTGTTGATGCCCTGTTAATAGATGATATCCAATTCTTTGCCGGTAAAGATAGAACTCAAGAAGAGTTTTTTCATACCTTTAATGCTTTATTAGAGGGTAATCAGCAAATTATTTTAACCAGTGATCGTTATCCAAAAGAGGTTGCTGTTGAAGATAGATTAAAATCCCGCTTTGGCTGGGGTTTAACTATTGCTATTGAACCACCAGAATTAGAAACTCGCGTCGCAATTTTGATGAAAAAAGCTCAAGAAAGTAATATTAATCTCGCTGATGAAGTTGCTTTTTTTATTGCAAAGCGTTTGCGATCCAATGTACGTGAATTAGAAGGAGCACTTAATCGGGTTATTGCTAATGCTAATTTCACCGGACGTGCAATTACGATTGATTTTGTACGTGAAGCCTTACGAGATTTATTAGCATTACAAGATAAATTAGTAACTATAGATAATATACAACGCACAGTTGCCGAATATTATAAAATTAAAATAGCTGATTTATTGTCTAAACGAAGAAATAGATCTGTTGCCAGGCCTAGACAATTAGCAATGGCATTATCTAAAGAATTAACTAATCATAGTTTGCCTGAAATAGGTGATGCTTTTGGTGGAAGAGACCATACTACTGTGCTTCATGCCTGTCGTAAGGTTAAATCTTTACGAGAAGAACTTCACGATATTAAAGAAGATTATTCTAATTTAATAAGAACCTTATCATCTTGATATATATAAGTTAAGTGTTAAAATATCTACATTTTTCATTTAGCTATTTTTAAAGTTATAAATATGAGTAATAAGCTGGAATATAAATGAAGTTTTCAATTAATAGAGAATTATTACTAAAACCGCTTTTGTTAGTTTCGGGTGCGGTTGAACGTAAAAGTACATTACCTATCTTAGGAAATGTACTTTTTGAGGTACGTGGGCAGTCACTTACCTTAACTGCCACTGATTTAGAGCTTGAAATGGTTGCTTATACTGAAATAGACAATCAAGGTGAAGATGGTAAATTAACAATACCAGCTAGAAAGTTACTTGATATATGTAAAAGCTTACCTGAAAACTCATTAATTACTTTTACTGCTAAAAACGATACAGTAAAGTTGAGTTCAGGTCGTAGTAAATATTCTCTTTCTACTTTACCCGCCGGTGATTTTCCTAACATTGAAGAGTGGCAGGGTGATGTTGAATTTAAGTTATTAAAATCTGAATTATTACGTTTAATTGAAAGTACGCATTTTTCTATGGCGAACCAAGATGTCCGTTATTATCTCAATGGAATGTCTATTGAAAGCGAGGGTAATGAAATTCGCTCAGTGGCAACCGATGGTCATCGTTTGGCTATTTGTAAAATAACCAATGATTCATTAGCATTACCTGCAAGACAAGTAATCGTTCCTAGAAAAGGAATTTTAGAAATAATTAGATTATTATCGCCTGTTGATGAAGAGGTTACTATTTATTTAGGCTCTAATCATATCCGTATAATTGATACTGAGTTTTCCTTTACTAGTAAATTAGTTGACGGTCGGTTTCCTGATTATCGACGAGTGTTACCTCGTAATGGTGATAAAATTTTTATTACCAATAAAGAGCAGCTACGACAAGTTCTATCCCGTGCATCAATACTCTCTAATGAGAAATTTAAAGGAGTACGATTAAACTTCTCTCACTCTCTGCTAAAAATAACCGCAAATAACCCTGAACAAGAACAAGCAGAAGAGGAGTTAGAAATTGATTTTCCTTATGAAAGCTTAGAAGTTGGTTTTAATGTCAGTTATGTACTTGATGTACTTAGTGCAATAAAAGATGTTCAAGTAAAATTTACCTTAGCGGATGCTAATTCTAGTGTTGTAATTGAGGGAGTTGATTCTGGTGAAGCTCTTTATGTTATAATGCCTATGCGATTGTAGACATTATTTATTTAGTTTATTTTCTCTGATAACAAATTGAAAAATATGAAATGAGTGTTACTAAATTAATCACCCAAAATTTTCGTAATTTAGATAGTTTATCGATCGATTTTCATCCTCAATTAAATTTTTTTGTTGGTGATAATGGTAGTGGTAAAAGTAGTTTACTTGAAGCTATGTTTTTTCTTGGTCATGGTAAATCTTTTAGAACTAGTAAAGTAGACTCACTTGCATGTCATAACAGTAAAAATTTTGTCGTCAGTATAAAAGATAGTAATGACCGTCAGTTAGGTTTGAGTCGAGATATAAACTCAGGTTTAACAACTATAAAAATTGATGGTCAACGTTATAGTCGATTATCTGTTCTAGCTAAGAATATTGCAATACAGATTGTAACACCCGAGAGTTTTAAACTTTTTTTTGGTGGACCAAAAGAACGCAGACGCTTTATTGACTTAGGTATGTTTCACGTGAAACATGATTTTTCTACTTTGTGGAAAAGCTTTAATAGGGTACTAAAACAGCGTAATGCTTGTATACGTTTAGGTGATAGAACAAGCAGAGTCAATAATAAGTCAATGTTGAGTTATTGGACTGAACAATTTTGTAAGTTATCCATTGAAGTATCGATATTAAGAGCTAATTATGTTTCTGAAATTATTTCGGAATTGAATTACTGGTTAGCTATTTTATTACCTAGCCTAGATGGAAGAGTCACTGTTCAATATATACAAGGTTGGTCTCAAAAAAAATCGCTTATTGATATACTTGCAGCTAACCAAGAAAGAGAAATCAGTTTTGGTTATAGTCTTTATGGTGCTCATAAATTTGATGTAAAATTTCTTCTTGATAACAAAGCCATCGAGACACAACTATCAAGAGGACAACAAAAGTTGTTTTTACTAGCATTAACTTTTGCACAAGCATGCTTTATTGCGAGAGTAAAATTAGTAAAACCAATTTTATTAATTGACGACATAGGTGCTGAATTAGATATTAATTCACGTACTGCACTGTCTAAGGCTATAGAAAAGTTGGATTGCCAAGTTATTATTACGGCAATTGAATCCACTGTATTACAACCATTTTTAGGTGTATGTAACGAGAGAAAACACAGTATGTTCCATGTGAAACATGGTAAAGTATCAGAGGTATATCCAGACGATTCTGAAAGTAATAAATCAGAAAAAGCAATGAATGTAGAGTGAATAGGCTAAAACTATGACAGTAGAAAATGAATATGGCTCGTCCAGTATTAAAGTACTAAAAGGACTTGATGCAGTACGTAAAAGACCCGGTATGTATATTGGTGACACTGATGATGGCTCAGGTTTGCATCACATGGTTTTTGAAGTTTTAGATAACTCAATAGATGAAGCTTTAGCGGGTCATTGTAAAGAGATAATTGTAAAAATACACCTTGATGGCTCTGTTTCTGTAAAAGATGATGGTCGAGGTATACCCACTGAAATTCATCCTGAAGAGGGTGTGTCAGCAGCTGAAGTTATTATGACGGTATTACATGCTGGCGGTAAGTTTGGTGGTGAAGACTCTGGTTATAAAGTTTCAGGTGGTCTTCATGGTGTTGGTATTTCTGTTGTTAATGCGTTAAGTCAAAAATTAAAATTAAATATTCGCCGTCAAGGTAAGCTGTATGAACAGTTTTATACTAAAGGTGAGCCGGATACGCCACTAGCAGAAGTTGGTGAAAGCGACCAAACAGGTACAGAAGTTCGCTTTTGGCCAAGTACAGAAACTTTTACTGACGTATTGGTTCATTTTGATATTTTAGTTAAGCGAATTCGAGAGTTGTCCTTTCTTAACTCGGGTATCTCTATTCTATTGGTTGATGAACGAGATGGTGGCAGAGAAGAACTTTTTTGTTACAAAGGTGGTATTCAAGCGTTTGTAGGCTATTTAAACACAAATAAAACACCGGTAAATCAAGAAGTTTTTTACTTCGATTTAGAAAGAGAAGACGGTATTATTGTTGAAGTGGCTATGCAATGGAATGACGGCTTCCAAGAGAGTATTCATTGTTTTACCAATAATATACCACAACGTGATGGAGGTACTCATTTAAGTGGTTTTAAAACCGCATTAACGAGAACTTTAAATTCATACATGGTGAAAGAAGGCCTAAATAAAGCCAAGAAAGGCAGTAGTGAAACGAATGCAACAGGTGATGATGCTCGTGAAGGTTTAACAGCAGTAATATCAGTGAAAGTACCAGATCCTAAGTTTTCTTCTCAAACTAAAGATAAGCTTGTTTCTTCTGAAGTTAAAACTGCAGTTGAACAAGCAATGGGTGAAAAGCTAGGTGAATATTTATTAGAAAACCCGAGTGTTGCTCGTACTATTATTATGAAAATTGTTGATGCATCAAGAGCGCGTGAAGCAGCGCGTAAAGCTCGTGAAATGACACGACGTAAAGGTGTGTTAGATATAGCAGGCTTGCCAGGTAAGTTAGCCGATTGTCAGGAAAAAGATCCAGCCCTTTCTGAAATTTATATTGTGGAAGGTGACTCTGCTGGTGGTTCAGCCAAACAGGGGCGTAACCGTAAAAATCAAGCAATATTGCCATTAAAGGGTAAAATTCTTAACGTTGAAAAAGCACGTTTTGATAAAATGATTTCATCACAAGAAGTAGGTACCTTAATTACGGCATTAGGTTGTGGTATCGGTCGAGATGAATATAACCCAGAGAAACTACGTTATCACAGCATTATAATAATGACAGATGCTGATGTTGATGGCTCGCATATTCGAACCTTGTTACTTACTTTCTTCTATCGTCAAATGCCAGAGATAATGGAACGAGGACATATATTTATTGCTCAGCCTCCTTTATATAAAGTTAAAAAAGGTAAGCAAGAACGTTACATTAAAGATGATGACGGATTAACAGAATACTTAACTACATTAGCATTAGACAATGCGACTATTCACGTAAATGAAGAAGCGCCTGCTATTGCAGGTTTAGCGCTTGAACAGTTAGTTAATAAATACCGTACAACGATGGATATTATTAAAAGAATTTCAAGACAAATTCCAAGTGATATTCTTCAAAAAATGATTTACAGCGTAAATATTACCAAGGAAGATTTCACCGATAAAGTGACAGTAGACGCTTGGTCAAAAGATTTAATAACTCAACTTGAAAATCAAGATGGTAATGGTTCTATTTATACCGTAAATGTTGAGCATGATATTGAGCGTAGTATTTACTATCCTCGATTTAACGTCCGTCAGCATGGTATTGATAAAGTTTATAATTGTAGTTATGACTTTATTCAGTCGAGTGAGTTTGCGGCAATTATTGCATTAAACGATGCTATCAATGGTTTAATGGAAGAGGGTGCTTACGTCAAACGTGGAGAGAAAACTAAACCAGTAGAAAGCTTTGAAGAAGCATTAAATTGGTTAATGGCAGAGTCTAAACGTGGTCAGTACATACAACGTTATAAAGGGCTAGGTGAAATGAACCCGGAACAACTTTGGGAAACTACTATGGATCCTGACACACGCCGTATGTTACAAGTAACTATTGAAGACGCAATTGCTGCGGATCAATTGTTTACAACCTTAATGGGTGATCATGTAGAACCGCGTCGTAAATTCATTGAGGAAAATGCTTTAAAAGTTTCAAATTTAGACTTTTAATCAATTGCCATACACAGTATCAGTGTAGTTAACACACAAATAATATACCCGGTCTTCATTACTGGGTTTTTATTTTTAAGCGTTACAGTTAAATCAAAAAATTGTAATAACATTTAAATAAAAGTGAATTTCAACACCCATGACTAGTTCCAATTGTAAAACGTTTCAAGGCCTAATCTTTCAATTGCAAGATTATTGGTCACGTCAAGGTTGCGTTATTGTACAGCCGTTAGATATAGAGGTTGGGGCAGGAACATTCCACCCAATGACCTTTTTACGTTCAATAGGGCCTGAGCCTATCAGTAGTGCTTATGTTCAACCCTGTCGACGACCAACTGATGGAAGGTATGGTGAAAATCCAAACCGTTTACAACATTATTATCAATTTCAAGTAATGTTGAAACCATCACCAAAAAACATTCAAGAGCTATACCTTAATTCTCTCAAAGAACTAGGGATTGACACCCTAGTTCATGATATTCGTTTTGTCGAAGACAACTGGGAATCACCAACATTAGGTGCATGGGGTTTAGGTTGGGAAATATGGCTTAATGGGATGGAAATTTCTCAGTTCACCTATTTTCAGCAAGTTGGCGGTTTAGAATGTACACCGGTAACAGGTGAGATAACTTATGGACTAGAACGACTAGCCATGTATATTCAAAATGTAGACAGTATTTACGACCTAGTATGGGCAGATGGTCCTATGGGTACGGTGTATTACGGTGATATATTTCATCAAAATGAAGTAGAGCAATCTACTTATAACTTTGAACATGCAGATGTTGACGCACTTTTTAAGCAGTTTGATCAATGTGAAAAAGAGAGTATAAAATTGATTGATGCAAATTTACCATTACCTGCTTATGAGCAAGTAATGAAGGCTTCCCATGCTTTTAATTTACTTGACGCTCGCCACGCCATTTCAGTGACTGAACGTCAACGTTATATTTTGCGCGTGCGAACTTTATCAAAAGCCTGCGCACAAGCTTATTATACAAATCGAGAAGAGTTAGGCTTTCCTTTATGTAAAAACGTTAAAGATAAAGAGCATAAAAACAACACTGATAATCCAGCTAAAGGAGAAAAATAATGTCTAACGAAACTCTCCTGATTGAATTAGGTACAGAAGAATTACCACCGAAAATACTTAAACTATTAGCAACAACATTTTTTGAAAATATTAAAAGTCAGCTTGATAACAACAATCTAACTTATGCTGAAATTAAGTGGTTTGCTACGCCGCGTCGTTTAGCTGTGCAAGTAAGTGACTTGAACGATAAACAAGCAGACAAAGTAGTAGAAAAACGTGGACCTGCAGTGAATGTTGCTTTTGATGAGCAAGGACAACCAAGTAAAGCGGCTATGGGTTGGGCTCGATCTAACGGTATTACTGTTGAGCAAGCAGAGCGGTTAGTTACAGCCAAAGGTGAATGGTTACTACATAAGGCAACTGTTACAGGTAAAACTATTTATGAGTTAGTACCTGATATGGTTGTTATGGCGTTAAATAAATTACCTATTGCCAAACCTATGCGTTGGGGTTCAGAACGTCTTCAGTTTATTCGACCGGTTCACACGTTTACACTGATGTATGGCGAAAAAGTTATTAATGGTTCTGCGCTAGGTGTAAATTCAAGTAATCAAGTACAAGGTCATCGATTCCATCACGAAGGTTTAGTTACCCTTAAGCATGCAAATGATTATCAAGCTGAATTATTAAAAGCGTATGTAGAAGTTGATTACCAAGTACGCCAAGATAAAATTATTGAACAAATTAAACAAATAGAACATGATATTTGTGCTATTGCGTTAATTGATGAAGAATTACTGGAAGAAGTTACCTCGTTAGTTGAATGGCCAATAACATTAGTAGGTACTTTTGATAAAGACTTCCTTAATGTTCCTGCTGAGCCATTGATCTACTCAATGAAAGATCATCAAAAATATTTTCCCGTTACTAGTCATGACGGAAAATTAGTTAATAAATTTATTTTTGTTTCAAATATAGAATCAAAAGAACCGCAACAGGTTATTTTTGGTAATGAAAAAGTTATTCGACCTCGTTTAGCTGATGCTGAGTTTTTCTTTAAAACAGATAATAAGAAAACGCTTGAATCCAGATTATCAACGTTAGAGTCTGTATTGTTCCAAAAACAACTAGGTACTTTAAAAGAAAAATCGATGCGTATTGCTAAGCTAAGTAGAGTTATCGCAGAACAGCTAGGTGAAAACAGTGATGATGCGTATCGTGCTGGTTTATTGAGTAAAACAGATTTATTGTCGGATATGGTCTTAGAGTTTCCACAAGTGCAAGGCACAATGGGGAAATACTATGCGCTCAATGATGGTGAAAATGAAGCCATAGCCCAAGCATTAGAAGATCAATATCGTCCACGCTTTGCGGGTGACAGCTTACCAGAAGCTACTATAGGCTGTGCAGTTGCTATTAGTGACAAAATCGACACTTTAGTTGGGATATTTGGAATTAATCAACCACCTAAAGGTGATAAAGACCCCTTTGCTTTGCGAAGAGCAGCCATTGGCGTGATACGCATTATCATTGACAAGCAACTTGATTTAGATCTTTCGACATTGATTGAGGAAAGTATTTCTTTGTTTGGAAGTGTCACGGGTGATAAATTAGTTAATCAGAATACAGCTGACAATGTACTTGATTTTATAATGGGCCGTTTCCGTGCTTTTTATCAAGAACAAGGTATTGCGCTTAATGTAATTCAAGCGGTGCTCGCCAACAAACCAAGTGCGCCATTAGATTTTGACAAACGTATTAAAGCGGTTAGCTTCTTTGGCGAACTGGCCGAAGCAGCAACGTTAGCAGCAGCAAATAAGCGTGTTGGTAATATTCTTGCTAAGTTTAATGGGCAACTTTATGATGAGTTTAAAGTCGAGTTAGCTAGTGAACAAGCAGAAAGAGATCTTGCTGAAATTTTCAAATGTATCAGCTTGAAAGTGGAACCATTAATGAAAGATAAAAACTATCAAGCTGCTTTATCTGAACTTGCTCAGTTAAAAACACCTATTGATACTTTTTTTGATAACGTAATGGTGATGAGTGATGATGAAGCCGTTAAAATCAATCGTTTAACATTGCTCAATGAAATACGTGATAGTTTTTTAGCGATAGCTGATATATCTTTAATGTAAAAAAATATAAAAAATTTAGTGTATAAATGAAAGGGCAGATAACATCAATTAGTATAATCTGCCCTTTTTTTGTTAAAAAAACTAAGAGCTTATTGTTACCTTCAAACGCAACTTAATAACTATAAATAAACAATAATAAATCCTACTCTTGTGCTAGATCAAATATTGGCATAAATAAAGGCGTAAAGTATTAATTAAGACAGATAAAACTTAATTAATACTTGGCACAAAGGATAATTTTATGACTATTGAAAGACATGATCTACACCACGAGTTTCCAGAGTTTAATGACGAGATTCACCACTTAAAAATGAATGATAATCACTTCTCTCGCTTATTTACGGAGTACCATGAAGTTAATCAAGTAGTACAGCGTATAGAACAGGGTGTTGAAAATACAAGTGATGATTATATTGAAATGAAAAAGAAGCAACGGTTAAAATTAAAAGATAAGTTGTTTGTAATGTTAAAAAAAGCAGAGTTACCTGCATAATAAGTTATCCACATTTCCACCTATCGAACAAGAAGAGCTAAAAAAGTGCTTTAGTTCTTCTTAATTACAAAGAGATAAGGTTTATCGTCTACTTTCTTTGCAATAAGTTCATGCTCCATAAATCGGCAAAAACTAGGAATGTCACGGGTAGTTGAAGGATCATCACACTTAATTAGCAACGTTTCACCTGTGGCTATTTTTCTAATTTTTAGGCGTATCATCATTACAGGTTCTGGACAACGCAGCCCCATAGTGTCAAGAAAATGATCAGTTGTTTGGAAAATTGTGTATAACATAAAGATAATTAAAGTAGTTAGATAATAAAACTAAGATTATTGTACTTTATATTGCTTAGATTGAAATAATAAATGAGAAAATTAACAAGTTAATTACTAACTCTTGAAACTCGCATCTTGAGTCGAATTGGGTATCAGCCGCGTTATTGATTATAACGAGGATAAATGAACACATACTTAATGATATTAGTATTTTTTTTCTTCTTTTAATGCTTTGCTTATAAGCAGGTAAATTAACGCTGAAATGAATATTTAGCGGTAACATCAGTATATACTGAGTGACATTGAACAATTGAAAAGTATAAAATCAATGACGGGTAATTTAGGGCAAAAAATTTTATTAGTTATATTGGTTTATGGATTTGCTCTAGGCGCATTTGCCAGTGAACCATTGAATATAGCAGTAAATAAAATTCAGCAACAACGATTTATTAAGGCAGAAAAATTAATATATAAGAGTCAATCTGTAGAATATAAATCACTTTATAATCATCTTCATTATTACCCGTTACAACCCTATTTAGATCAGAAGCGTTTGTTGAATAATATACGCTTGTCTAGTGCTGTAGAAATAAAGCAATTTCTACAAAAATTTAAAGCAACTCCGCTCGACTGGCCGTTACGGAAAAAGTGGTTGAAATATTTAGCTAACAAAAAACAAAGGTTATTATTTTTACAAGCTTATAAACCGACAACTAATGTAGAGTTAAGTTGTCACTACCTTAAGTTCAGACTAGCCTCGGGTTTACCTGAAAGTGTTGTATTGCCTGAAGTAACTAAGTTATGGAAGGTAGGTAAATCACAACACAAAGCTTGTGACCCGCTTTTTGAACGCTGGGCAAAGGCAGGTTATCGAACAAATACAGTGATTTTGCAACGTATTATTTTAGCGGCTAATGGTGGTAAGCACACACTAATTCCTTACTTAACTAAATTATTACCACCAGAGCAACAGTACTTAGCTAAGTTGTGGCTTAAAGTTCGTCGTGATCCGTCATTAGTTAGTCAGTTAAAATATTTTCCAAACAAGTCGAGACAAGAAACTGAAATATTAGTTTATGGTTTTAAGCGCTTTATTTGGCGTGATCCAGATAGGGCTATTCGTAGTTATGAGAAAGCGCAGCAGAGGTTTGGATTTACTAGTATACAACAGCAACAGATCAATGAAAAATTTGCTATAGCACTGTTGGCAAAAAACCATCAGCAGGCGCAAATTTGGTTGGATAAATTGGAATTTAGATCTTTAAATAAAAACCTTTTGCAGTTGCACTTATCGCAAACCTTAAAACAACAAGACTGGCAGAGACTTATTGTTGATATAAAACTATTATCCAGTGAGCAAAAAGGTGATTTAAAGTGGAAATATTGGTACGCGAGAGCATTAATTGCAACAGGTGCAGTAGAACGTGGTCAATATTTATTACAACAGCTAGCAAATGAGCGACATTACTATGGCTTTTTAGCAGCAAGCTATTTACGAACACCAGTGAGTATGCAGGATAAACCGTTGGCATTTTCTTTAGCGGAAAAGCGACGTGTTATAAGTTACTCTGCCGCAAAAAGAGCCTTTGAATTTTATCACTTAGGGCGTTATTACCAGGCACGTTCTGAATGGAATTATTTAATTAGCCAATTAACTAATAGAGAAAAACTGATTGCAGCTAAAGTAGCTAATGAAAATCAATGGTTTGATCGAACCATTTTTACGTTAGCTAAAGTAGGTTATTTAGATGATATCGCGCTCAGATTCCCTAAAGCTTTTGATGAAGAAATTAATCGTCATGCCAATAATGAAAAAATAGTACCAGCGTGGGCGTTTGCTATCACCCGTCGAGAAAGCTCTTTTATGACAGATGCAAACTCGCCTGCCGGAGCAAAAGGTTTGATGCAATTAATGCCTAATACGGCTAAATCACTAAGAAAAGGCAAAATTAATCGTAATTATTTACTTAATGCGAACAATAACATTCAACTCGGTACGCGTTATTTGAAAAAATTACTTGTTAAAAATGGCGGAAATCAGATTTTAGCAACAGCAGCTTATAACGCTGGTCCTTATAGAGTAAAAAGTTGGTTAAAAAATTTAAAGTCTATTCCAGCTGATATTTGGATAGAAACCATTCCTTTTAAAGAAACACGAAATTATGTAAAAAGTGTTTTGGCATATCAAGAAATATATCAGCATGAGCCGGGGCAGGTAAGCCAGCTTTTTGAGCAAGTTATTAAAATGAGTATCGGTGATTAAACTGTCTGTACTTATACGCTGTGTTATCATAAAAATTCAGGGGCGCCTCAATGAGTAAACTAACAAATAAGTTAAAAGCAGAGTATCCTCAGCATTTAGAACAGTTACAACAAAGAACTAAGCAAGTGTTGTTGCGCGAAAATATTGAAGGTATCGTGATTCACTCTGGTCAAGAGGTTAAAGCTTTTCTTGATGACAATACTTACCCATTTAGAGTAAACCCTCACTTTAAACATTGGTTACCTTTAATTCATGCATCTAACTCATGGCTTATTATTAATGGTGAAGATAAACCAACGTTAATCTATTATCAACCTGTTGATTTTTGGCATAAAATTACACTATTAACTGAAAGTTATTGGGGCGAATTTTTCAATATAAAAATACTAAAACAACCGAGTGAGGTTGGTAAGTTCTTACCATATGATAAAAAAGGTTTCGCGTATATTGGCGCTCATGTTGAAGTTGCTAAAGCACTTGGTTTTGAGGTGATTAACCCGGAACCATTGCTTAATTATTTTCATTATTACCGCGCTTATAAAACCGCTTATGAACAAGAGTGTTTACGCCAATCTAATCATTTAGCGGTATTAGCACATAAAGTCGCTAAGGCGGCTTTTTTAAGTGGAGACACTGAATTTGATATTCAAAATGCCTATCTTAATGCAATCGGTTATACCGCTAATGAAACACCTTATGGCAATATTGTTGCATTAAATAAAAACTGTTCTATTTTGCACTATATGCATTTAGACAAAAAGACTCCGCGAACTCATCAATCCTTTTTAATTGATGCAGGTGCTAATTTTAATGGCTATGCCGCTGATATTACGCGTACTTACTCTTTTAAACAGGATAAGTTTTCACAATTGATAGCCCGAATGGATAAGCTCATGCTAAATGCAGTAAAGAACATAAAACCAGGGCTCTGTTATGTCGATTTACATATTGCCGCCTACCAAGAAATAGCGCAAGTACTGGTGGAGTTTGATTTTATCAATGTTAGTGCTGATACTGCGATAGATTCAGGTATAGTGAGTACGTTTTTCCCTCATGGTTTGGGGCACCACCTTGGTTTACAAGTACATGATGTAGGTGGTTTTATGGCTGACGAGCGTGGTACGCATATCAATGCACCAGAAGCATATCCATTTTTGCGTTCTTCAAGAGTTATTGAAGCTGGCCAAGTATTTACTATTGAACCAGGTTTGTATTTCATCGACTCCTTACTGCAAAACTTAAAAGAGTCAACTAATAGCGATCAAATTAATTGGCAAAAGGTTGATGAAATGCGCCCCTTTGGTGGCATTCGTATTGAAGATAATATTATTGTTCATCAATCACATAATGAAAATATGACTCGTAATTTAGGTTTGTAGTATATTGTGCGTAAAAATTATCAAATAGCGGTTAATAAGGTTGAGCATGAAACGGTTGTTAATCGTAGCCGTTTTATTTGTTACCTATCTCCTTGTCTTAGTATTGAAGAAGCTAAAGCTCAGGTTAAACGTCTTCAACAGGCACATCCGCAAGCGAGCCATTATTGTTATGCATTTTTAACTAAAGCTGCTAACGATAGTTTAGGTTATGGTTATTCTGACGACGGTGAGCCAAGTGGAACAGCTGGCAAGCCAATGTTGGCAGTTTTACAAGGTGGTGGTGCTGGTCAAGTATGTGCGGTAACAGTACGATATTTTGGTGGTACTAAACTAGGCACAGGTGGTTTACAGCGAGCTTATGCTGACAGTGTTCGCCAAGCACTTGTTTTTTTACGCGCGAAAGCTAAAATAGCGATGGCGGCAAAAACTTTAGCATGTCAATATAGCCAAGTAAATGATGTGTTACATATGATTAGCCAAGTAGAAGGGCAGATTGTCGAACAAGAGTACTTGCAACAAGTACAGTTTAGTTTATTAATACCTGAAGCTAAATTAACGATGGTTGCGCAAAAATTACAAAAATTATCAGCAGGAAAATTAGTTTTAACTAATTTGAAGCAATAGCATTTAACTACTCAAAAAAATAATAAAACGTGCAATATAAAAATATTATTCGAATTTTAGGTTTATTGGTCGCATTACTTAGTGTCACCATGTTACCGCCAGCTTTAGTCTCCTTGATTTATCGCGATGGTGGCGGTGTTCCTTTTCTATTAGGCTTTCTTTGGTGTCTGTTTACAGGATTTGCAGCTTGGTATCCTAATAGGCATCAAAAAAAAGACTTAAGAGCCCGAGAAGGCTTTCTTATTGTGGTGTTATTTTGGCTTGTATTAGCGAGCTTTTCTGCGATTCCTTTAATTCTATTAGAGCAACCCTATTTATCTATCACTGATGCTTTTTTTGAGTCCTTTTCTGGCTTAACGACTACTGGCGCAACTATTTTAAATCATATAGAAGGCCTACCCCATTCCTTTTTATGGTATCGCCAACAATTACAATGGCTTGGTGGTATGGGGATTATTGTTTTAGCGGTGGCAGTATTACCTATGTTAGGTATAGGTGGCATGCAATTATATCGTGCTGAAACACCTGGACCAGTTAAAGAATCAAAAATGACGCCTCGCATCGCTGATACAGCTAAGCACTTATGGTACATTTATGTCTCTTTGACTATTGCATGCGCCACTGCCTTCTGGTTAGCTGGTATGTCGGGTTTTGACGCAATATGCCATTCATTTTCTACTATCGCTATTGGCGGTTTTTCTACTCATGATGCTAGCATAGGATATTTTAATAGCCCAACAATTAATTTAGTGTGTGTTTTCTTTCTGGTCATTGCGGGTGTTAATTTTGCCTTGCATTATGCAGTGGTCCAAAGTAAATCGCTTAAAAATTATTTTTATGACCCTGAATTTAAAGTTTTTATTGCTATACAAATCATACTAACGCTAATTTGTTTTACTGTTTTGATGGCTTCTGGAATATATCAAGATGCGGATCAGGCTTTTGATCAGGCATTATTTCAAGCTGTTTCTATAAGCACAACGGCTGGCTTCACTACAACGTCATTTGCTGACTGGCCAACTTTGTTGCCTATTCTACTTATTTTTTCTAGTTTTATTGGTGGTTGTGCGGGTAGTACAGGTGGCGGTATGAAAGTAGTACGTGTTTTGTTGTTGTATTTACAAGGGTTGCGTGAACTAAATAAACTAGTTCATCCTAAAGCGGTATTCAGTATTAAAATGGGTAAGAAAGTTTTGCCTGACCGTGTTGTTGAAGCAGTTTGGGGTTTCTTTTCTGCCTACGCGGCGGTATTTGTTTTTTGTATGTTATTGCTTCTTGCCACTGGTATGGATGATATTACTGCCTTTACCGCGGTTGCTGCGTCTATTAATAACCTTGGTCCTGGATTAGGTGAAGTCGCCGCAAACTACTCAACAATAGGTGACGCCAGTAAATGGGTATTAATTATGGCAATGTTGTTTGGCCGTTTGGAAATATTTACCTTATTGGTGCTTTTCACTCCTGCATTTTGGCGTACTTAAGTGTGAAATAAATATTGCAAATGCTTTACTAAAAATATATTGCACTAACTTGGAATAATTTTTCAACATCACCGATGTAGCGTTTATTTACTAAAAATAAGATAACATGATCTTCTTCCCTAATCAGGGTGTTCGAATGGGCAATTAATACTTCAGATCCACGAACAACGGCACCAATAGTTGTTCCAGGTGGTAGCCTAATATTTTTGACAGTACGACCAACCACTTTAGATGATTTCTCATCACCTTTAGCGACTATTTCAATTGCTTCTGCCGCACCGCCGCGTAAGCTATAAACGTTATCGATAGTACCACGTCGAACATGGGTTAATAATGCTGAAATAGTTGCTTGTTGAGGTGAAATAGCAATGTCGATAGCACCACCGTGTACTAACTCTATATAAGCGTCACGTTGAATAAGTACCATGGTTTTACGAACACCAAGCTTTTTCGCCAGTAGTGATGACATGATATTGGCTTCATCATCATTGGTAACGGCAATGAAAACATCAAATTGATCAATGTTTTCTTCGGACAGCAGTTCTATATCAGACGAATCACCATTGAAGACAAGTGTTTGATCTAATTCAGAGGTTAATAGTGCTGCACGCTCTGGTGAGCGTTCAATTAATTTTACTTGATGGTTACTTTCTAAAATTCGCGCAAGTCCTGCACCTATATTACCGCCGCCAACAATCATAATACGTTTATAAGGAGGTTCTAGTTTCTGTAATTCATTCATTATGGCGCGTATGTGAATACTTGCAGCAATAAAAAACACTTCATCATCTGCTTCTATAACGGTAGTACCTAAAGGCCGAATAGGTTTACCATTACGATAAATAGCAGCAACACGAGTGTCAATATTTGGAATATGATCTCTTAACGTCGACAAGGCGTGCCCAACGAGTAAACCGCCATAATAGGCTTTAACAGCAACTAAACTTACATTTCCATGAGCAAACTCTAATACCTGTAATGCACCTGGGTACTCTATTAAGCGAGCAATATCACGGGTAACTAACTCTTCTGGGGCAATTACATGATCAACGGGAATATGGTGTTTATGGAATAACTGTTGAGAGTATTTCAAAACTTGATTGGATCGAATTCGAGCAATTTTTTTATGCGTATTAAATAACGAAGAACAAATTTGGCAGGTAATCATGTTAGTAGCATCGTCTGAGGTGACGGCGATAACCATATCAGCATCTTCAGCACCAGCCTTTTTAAGTACATCGGGATGGCAACTTTGGCCAGTAACAACTTGTAAATCCATTTTATCTTGGAGTTCGCGAAGTTTTTCACCGTTAATATCAACAACCGATATTTCGTTGTTTTCACCAACAAGGTTTTCCGCTAAGGTTCCACCTACTTGACCAGCACCGACTATGATTATTTTCATTTGTTGTTTTTATTCTCAAAGAATGAACATTACCCTCGTAGTAGCTTAATCAAGGGTCTATGGTTTTTAGTAATAGTTTTTAATAAAAATAATAAATTTTATTATTTTGTTTTTAACAGCTTAGCGTAATAAAAACCATCCATATTTTTTTCACTAGGTGTTTTTTCTCCAGGTAATATTTGCCAACCAATAAACTCTTTTTCCGGTTTTTCTTTACAATCAATAGTTAACAATTGGGCATTAGTGTTATTTTTAATAAATTGTTTTATTTGTTCGCTATTTTCTTGTGGTAAAACACTACAGGTTGCATAAAGTAAAGTACCACCGGGCTTAAGCAAAGACCATGTTTCTTTAAGTATTTGCTGTTGAAGCGTTACTAGCGCATCTATATCGCTGGCTTTACGCAGCCATTTTATGTCGGGGTGTCGGCGAATAACACCTGTTCCAGAACAGGGAGCATCTAATAAAATACGGTCAAATTGTTGTCCATCCCACCAGGTTTTTGAATTGGTTGCATCAGCGGCAATTACTTTGGCTTTTAATCCTAAACGGGCTAAATTTTCTTCAACTCTGACTAAACGGCTCTCTTCAACATCAATGGCAGTCATGGAGGCAATATCAGGATTTTTTTCTAAAATATGACATGTTTTTCCGCCAGGTGCAGCACAACAATCTAGCACTACATCTCCACCTTGGCAATCAAGCAGCCTAGCCGCTTGTTGAGCCGCAGCATCTTGAACTGAAACCCAACCCTGAACAAATCCGGGTAGTTTAGTAACATCCGTTGGACGAGTTAGCTCAATAGCATGACTGAATGGCTCAATAGTATTAACGTCTATTTCTGCTGTTGTTAATAGGTTTTGATACTCAGTGCTAGAATGATGTTGTTGGTTTACTCTTAACCACATTGGCGGTTTTTGTTGGTTAGCTGCTAAAATTTGTTGCCATTTGGTTGGATAAGCATGCTGTATTTTTTTAATAAACCAGCTTGGGTGATTGTATTCTATTGAGGCAGGCAGAGTTTCTTGTTTCTTAAGCGTGTTATTTTCACTAATGCGGACAAAATTTCGTAACACACCATTAATTAAGGCTTTCATCTGGCGGTTTTTTAAAGCGCCAGTAGCCGCAACGGTTTCACTAACCGCCGCGTGATCAGGAATGCGCATATACTTAATTTGATATACACCTACCAACAGTAAAAAGTGAAATACTCGTTGTTTACCCGTTAACGGTTTTTGCATCAAGGCACGAACATCATGCTCTAATTCGGGTAAATACCGTAATACGCCAAAGCAAACTTCTTGTAATAAGCCTTTATCTTTTACATCGGCCTTACTTTGTTGTTTGGGTAATTCATCATTAAGGCTTCGCCCTTTATCAATGACGCTATAACAACATTTTGCAGCCAGGGCGCGAATATTGATAGGTTTTTGTTTGTTTATTTGAGCAGTATTAGTTGTCATTTAATTCACTATACCATTAATATTAGCGTCTACTTTGAACCAATCAGCACGACCATTAAGAATATCCTTTACTGGTAGGGCTTTTTTCCCAGGTAATTGCAGTATCTCTAAACAAATAGCGCCATTTTCTGTGGCAACTACAATGCCATTTTTATCTGCAGAAATTATAGTACCAAATGGTTTATCACTGTGTTCATTTAGTATTGAAGCTTGCCAAATGCGAATTTTGTGCTGCTTATTAACGGCATTATTTTCAGTAAAAGTAAATTGGGCTACTGGCCAAGGAATATAAGCTCTAATTTTTTTATCTAATGCTACGGCGCTTAAATGCCAATTTAATTCGGCGTCGGCTTTATCAAGTTTATGCGCGTAAGTGGCTAGGCTATTATCTTGGGAAGTATTATGTTCATGAGCGTTAAAATTATCTTGTGCCATTAATGCTAAGGTATCAACCAATACTGTAGGTCCAAGCAAGGCTAATTTTTCATACAGACTCGCACTTGTGTCGGTGTGCTCAATAATACATTCGGCAGTTAATATCATATCGCCAGTATCTAAGCCTTTATCCATTTGCATAATGGTGACACCCGTTTTTTCATCACCCGCCTCTAAAGCTCGTTGAATAGGCGCCGCCCCCCGCCATTTTGGCAATAATGAGCCATGCACATTAATACAACCTAAACGTGGCGCATCTAATATAGCTTCAGGTAAAAGTAAGCCATAGGCAACAACAACCATAATATCGGCATTATATTGAATTAACTGGTGTTGGTCGTTAAGGTCTTTAAAGTTAATGGGTTGCTCAACGGGAATGTTATGTTCAAGTGCTAATAATTTAGTGGTACAGGCGGTGAGTTTTTTTCCTCTCCCTGCAGGTTTATCTGGTGGGCAGTAAACAGCAACTATGTTGTGTTCACTCTTTAGAAGCGCGGCTAAATGTTGGGCAGCAAAATCAGGTGTTCCGGCAAAAATAATATTTAGGGATTTTTTAAAAAAATTAGACATAAATTTAAATATTTTCCTTAGCTAACTTTTCTTCTTTTTCTAACTTAGTTTTGATGCGTTGGCGTTTTAATGGGGATAGGTAGTCAACAAATAAAATACCATTTAAATGATCAAGCTCGTGCTGAATACAAATACTCAATAGTCCTTCACCATCTAGAATAAATTCTTTCCCATGACGATCAAGAGCCTTTACCATACAAGTTTCATGGCGATTTACTTTGGCATATATCCCTGGCACCGATAAACACCCCTCCTCATTAATCAAAGTTTCATCACTTTTAGCAATGATTTCTGGATTAATTAAAACAATAGGTTGATCGCTATTTTCAGAAATATCGATAACAACGATTCGTTGATGAATATCAACTTGGGTGGCGGCAAGACCAATACCTTTTTCATCATACATCGTTGCTAACATATCATTTATAATGATTGAGGTAGCATCAGTTATGTTAGTTACAGGGTTAGCCTTTGTTTTTAAACGAGGATCTGGAAAACGTAATATAGTTAAAATAGTCATAATCTTATAAATGTTTGTTAAAAGAATTAGCGATAATTCTATTAGAGTGTTATGTTTATCATTATAGCAATTAATAATGCTGTATTTCTATAACGCTGTATTTCTATCACAGTTATCACAGTGAATAAAAGCATGATCAATCATGATACAGGAACAAAACACATGCTAAAAAAAATAATTATAACACTTACTTTATTCGCTTGTTCTTTAACATCACAGGCAGAGCAGTTAAAAATTAATGATGATGCACCTACAACTCACGTTGTTGTTAAAGGTGACACTCTTTGGGATATTTCTGCTATTTTTTTAGAACAGCCATGGTTGTGGCCTAAATTGTGGCGTTTAAACCCTGAAATTAATAACCCTCATTTAATATATCCCGGTGATATTATTACCTTAGTGTTTAATGAAAAAGGCGAGCCTATGCTGGTGTTAGCGCCAGTTAAAGTGAAAGCAAGTTATAAATGGTCGCCTAAAATACGTCAAAAGAATAAAGATAGTATGGCTATTAGGTTATTACCATTAGAAGTGATAGCCCCATTCATTAAATATGATCATTTATTTAGTGCCGAACAACTTGAAAAATTACCCTATGTTATTGGCAATGACGAAGGATATCGTTCTAGTATTAATGGTTTTAAAGTTTATGTGAATAAAAATTTAGATTTAGCAAAAACATATGCTATTTATAATAAAGGTGAGGAAATTTTTGATCCTGAAACCACCGAATCTATAGGATATTATGTTGATTTAGTGGCAACAGGACAAGCGCTTCGTACGGGTAATCAGAGTGGAAATATTCCAGCAACACTAAAAATATCCACGGCGAAACGTGAAATACGCCCAGGGGATATAGTTGTGCCTGTGCATGAGGGGCAAATGTTCCCTTCAGTATTCACGATGAAAGCCGCAGACAAATCACTAAGGGGCTCTATTATTAAAGCCTCTAGTAATGGTAATGAGTTTGGTAAATTAGAAGTAATTATGATTAACCGTGGCAGTGAACATCAGGTAACAGTAGGCGATGTTATGGCAATAAAGCGCCTAAGCCCAGGTGTTGTAGACACAAGCAGAGGGCCAGAATATACCTTAGAGACATCTCGTTGGAACCGAATGCTAACATCGAATGGTTCAGATTATAAAATGCCAGAAGAGCTTTTAGGTGAATTAATGGTTTTTAAAGTATATCAAAAAGCAAGTATGGCACTAATTTTACGTACAGAGAAACCAGCTCGACTACAAGACGTAGTGACCGCACCGTAATATGCTTATGATGAACAAACTTATGACGAATAAATAAAAATAATAGAATTTAAACATAGTATTTAAATTCAGTCTTATGGAGGAGACAAGTGAAAAAAAGTAATATTCATTACTGGCTAGCGTTAAAGCTTGTTCCTCGTCTAGCCATTCATAAAAAATTAGCGCTTGTTGATACATATGGAATAGATGCGCTTTTTTCTTTGCCTGCATTATCGCTATTAACCTCAGCGCAGAGTTTAACGCCTAAGCAAATAGCGGCATTTTATCATCCCAATTGGTTATTCATCGATGAGGTTATTAACAACAGTAATCTCTGTAACAGTGAAATAGTAACTTTCGACAATCCCTTATATCCCTCGTTATTAAAACAAATTTATGATCCGCCCCTTATTATTTTTATACAAGGCAATAAGCAGTTACTAAATCAAAGTCAATTAGCGATTGTTGGAAGTCGCTCCGCTAGCGTAAGTGGTCGTGAAACGGCTTTTAACCTAGCTCAACAGTTGAGTGAAGTTGGTTTGATTATTACTAGTGGTTTGGCTTTAGGTATTGATGCAGCTGCGCATAAAGGGGCGCTAACCTCTAATGCAAGTACTATTGCTGTAGTAGCAACTGGATTAGATAAAGTATACCCAGCAAGGCATCGAGCGTTAGCACAACAAATAATATCTCAACAGGGGGCAATAATAAGTGAATTCTTACCTGGTACGTTACCAAAAGCCGGACATTTTCCAAAAAGAAATCGCATTATTAGCGGTCTAAGTCTAGGAGTGTTAGTGGTAGAAGCTGCGTTGAAAAGTGGCTCTTTAATTACGGCTCGTTGTGCATTAGAGCAAAATAGAGATGTTTTTTCGATCCCTAGTGTTATTAATAATCCTCAAGCTAAAGGCTGTCACTGGTTAATTAAGCAAGGCGCTAAACTAGTGGAAGAGGTGGGCGATATAGTAGAAGAGTTAACGTTTGTTAATAAATCGGGTCTATACTTTAAGCAACAGCAAGCTAAGCAACATGAAGTTAAGCAGCAAAAAAAATCACAAAGTATCGTAAATAAAGATACTGATCAAAAAAGTGAAAATAATAACTTGTGTGTCGATGAATTGTTGGCTAGTGTGGGATTTGAAATTACTCCCGTAGATAAAGTCGTTTCCCGAAGTAATCTTCCCATTGAGGAAGTGTTAACTCGGTTAATAATGTTAGAGCTTAGTGGTTTGGTAGCTGCGGTACCAGGTGGCTACCTTAGATTGTAGTTTTTAGCATAGGTATAAAAATATTCACCATAGGTATAAAAGGGGGTTAGTTATGTTTGATATATTAATGTATCTTTTTGAAAATTATATTCATAGTGAAGCTGAAGTCATGGTTGATCACGACATATTAACCGATGAACTTACGCGTGCAGGTTTTCACCAGAACGAAATATATAAAGCACTTAATTGGCTAGAAAAACTTGCAGCATTGCAAGATAGTGATGCGTATCCTTATTTAACACGCGTTGGTAATGAATCTTTCCGTATTTATACTGAAGATGAAATGCAACTGCTAAATACAGAAAATCGAGGATTTATCCTATTCTTAGAACAAGTTAATGTGCTTGATTTTACTACGCGTGAAATGGTAATCGACAGAGTGATGGAGCTTGATACTTCTCACATCTCTATGGATGACTTAAAGTGGGTAATATTGATGGTATTGTTTAATATACCTGGTCAAGAAAATGCTTACTCGCAAATGGAAGATCTTATTTTTGACGAGCAAGAAGGTCTATTACATTAAGACATTCTATTAAATAATAGTTTTTTAAAGTAGGGTTGTGGCATAATATGTCACAACCCTACTGGTAGTATCCTGCTTAATTGAACAAACTATAACTTATTTTATGTCTAATCTACCCGATAAAAAGCAATCAACTCTAGATAAAGAAAACCCTTTATTTTCTCAACATGAACATGCGCTTGAAAAAGCTTATGAAGTTTGCCCTGAATGTGGTTCTAAGTTAGCGATAAAACAGGGTAAGTCGGGTGCTTTTTTAAGTTGCTCTAATTATCCAAATTGTCAATACAGGCGCTCGGTGATCGAACAAGAGCGTGTTGAAGAGACTGTTTTACCTAACAGTGAATGTCCTCTGTGTACCTATCCCTTAGCGGTAAAGCAAGGGCGTTATGGTATGTTTATTGGCTGTACAAATTATCCAGAATGTCATCATATTGAAGATAATCAGCATCATGAAAATATTGGTGTTGTTTGCCCATTATGTAAAAATAAAGGTAAGGTTGGAGAGCTAATAGAAAAAACTAACCGTTTTGGTAAAACATTTTATTCTTGTAACCAATACCCTAAATGCAAATATGTTTTAAACTATCACCCTATAGAGCAAACCTGTCCAGAGTGTCATTGGCCTGTGCTAATTAAGCGAAAAATGGCAGGCGGAGAGGTAATAAGTTGCCCACAAAAAAAATGCACCTATAAAAGCAAAACGCTATAATTTTAACCGTACATATTATTTCGTGCCTATGCACTTAGCTCAGGAAAACTCGTTATACCTAGTGTAAGGGGTAATTTATTGCCCCTTATCGGATTAAACTCCGACTTACATAAGCATAAGGAACTTTAAATTTAACAGTCGCTCCTGAGTCACCTACATAGCCATGTACTATTTTAACCTTTAAGAGAAAACACTATGACTGCACCATTTGTTGCTATTTTAATGGGATCAGATTCTGATCTACCGGTAATGCAAGCCACTATTACTATTCTTAAGCAATTTGACATAAATCATGAAGTTCGTGTGCGCTCAGCTCACAGAACTCCTGAAGCAGCAAAAGCTTATGTTAAAGATGCTGAAGAACGAGGCTGTAAAGTATTCATTTGTGCAGCAGGTTTAGCTGCCCATCTAGCAGGCGCTGTTGCAGGTATGACAACACGTCCTGTTATTGGTGTGCCAATTGATTGTGGTCCATTACAAGGGCACGATGCTTTATTGTCAACCGTAATGATGCCCGGCGGCATTCCTGTTGCAACAGTTGCCATTGGTAAAGCGGGCGCTAAAAATGCGGGCTATTTAGCGGCGCAAATTTTGGGGGTTGCGGATCAAAGTATGGCAGACAAGGTAAAAGCCGAGCGTGAAGCAAATGCTAAAGCTTTACTTGCAAAAGATGAAGTAATGCAAGCTAAATTAGCTTAATTTATTGTAATGTTTCAGTATTTAATTGCAGTATCAGTAATGGCACTCAAGAAAAACTAAAACAAATACAAATGCATGCCTATACACTTAGCTCAGAGAAACTCGTTTTACTCACTGTAGAGGGTAATTTATTGCCGCCACAGCGAGTAAAGCCGGACTAAAGTCGAACTAACTTAGTGATATTTTATGACTAATACTTCAATAATCAAACACGCTGCTGTGGTATTTTCTCAAGGCGGTATTATTGCTTACCCAACCGAGGCCGTTTTTGGCCTTGGTTGTGATCCCGATGATGAGAAAGCGGTAAACAAGCTACTATTATTGAAGAGGCGTAGCGTTGACAAAGGGTTAATCTTACTTGCGGCGTCTTACACTCAACTATTGCCCTACCTAAATAATAGTGCAATAAGCCAAGATAAATACGTTACTATTTTATCACGTTGGCCTAATGCTATAACACAGGTGTTACCTGCCAATAATAATATTTCACCATTACTTTGTGGTGTTTTTAACTCTATCGCTGTTCGCATTACCAATCACCCTGATGTAGTGGCACTGTGCAAACTAACAAATAAAGCTATTGTGTCAACAAGTGCAAACTTAGCGGGGCAACCACCGGCAACCACTTGGCAGCAAGTTGAACAACAACTGGGTGATAAAGTTGATTGTATTATTAAAACCAACACCTTAGGGTTTTTAAAACCAACTAGAATCATTAATGGCTTAACGGGAGACATTTTACGTCAATGAAAACTCGTC
>Ga0105358_10000141_pt1 | contig 31109 bp, 38 predicted proteins | sample GOMGulsemesocosm_5_FD_83509 | JGI IMG/M metagenome (GOLD analysis project Ga0105358, IMG submission 83509) | Methane-oxidizing microbial communities from mesocosms in the Gulf of Mexico - GOM15C Gulf of Mexico | ecosystem: Environmental > Aquatic > Marine > Cold seeps | place: Gulf of Mexico... | reverse complement strand
ATTAAGATTATGGTTAAGTGTTCCTGATGACCGAGAATTACCAGAAGTTTTTAGTGAAAGATTTGGTAATACTACTGTGGGTGATAGAGGCGGTATTATTTTAGAAAATACGCAACCACATGTACCTTTAGATTAGGATAGGTATCTGCGTTTTAGTTTTGTACAAAGTACACCAGTGATGATAGATGAGCGGGTGTACTTTTAAAGGTTCTTAAAACGAGTGGAAACAAATGTTTTAAAAGATTCAAACAATTTACTATGGTACTTTTGTTTATGATAAATACAATAAAAATTTCTTTTAATATTAATATTTTTTAGTTTAATTTCTTTTAATTGTTTTGCTTTAAGCTCTTTGAGTACAGCTACTTTTGAAATACAAGTAATGATCTCAGGATTGCTCTCCAATAACATTTTAATCTCTTCAAAATCAGAATACTCCATAAAAACGTCAAGGGAAGTTGTTACATCAGCAATGTCTCTTAAAAAAACATCTCTTGTTCCTGATCCTTTTTCTCTTAAAATCCATTTTTTTGAAAATAGTTCATCTAAATATAACTCATTTGCTAAAGATTCATCACAAGAAACCACAATTAAATCATCTTCGCATAGGACTTCTTTAATAACATCTTCATCTTTACATATAATTTCAATAAAACCCATATCCAACTGTCCATCTTTAACCATTTGCATAATACGAGCTGAGTTAGTAATTTCCTTATTTATACTAATATTTTTGTACATTGAAAGATAGTCAAATATAATTTGTGGAAGGATAAAGTTACCTATAGTTTTACTAGATGCAATATTTAATATTCCAGAAATCTTAGCTTCTTTAAAAAAATTCTCAGCATCTCTTAAAGACAAAAAATGTTCATAAGTTTTGTCTTTAAAGATTCTTCCTCTTTCATTTAAGACAAGTTTTTTTCCCAACCTATCAAATAATGGTTCATCTAGTTTTTTCTCTAAAGATTTGATTGCCAATGAAATTGCCGATTGGCTTAATTCCAATTTACGTGAAAGCTGTGATACATGGGGATTCTCACACAATAAATAAAACAATTCCAACTCTTTTAAAGTCATCTTATTTCCTTATATATTTTATATATTATTATAACAAGTTTAATATATTTTACTTATTAAAATATTTCAAATACAATTCTTTATATTCAAAATAAAATAAGGATTTAAACAATGTTGAAAATAGCCATCTTTAAAAAAGACTTCATACCAAAAATACTTTATGGGCTAAGCTTAGTTGCATTATTTGCATTTAGTGCTACATTGATTTCTGAATTCTCTTGGTTTAAAAACATTGGACTTAGTCCACTAATTATTGGGATAATACTTGGCATAATATATGCCAATACGCTAAGAGTTCACTTACCACAAGAATATTCAAAAGGTATAGTATTTTCAACAAAAAAGCTCTTAAGAATTGCCATAGTTTTTTATGGTTTTAGAATCACTTATCAAAGTATTTTTGAGGTGGGAATATCTGGTTTTGTAGCAGGAGCTTTAATCGTAACGCTGACTTTTACACTTGGATACTTTATTGGCGTGAAACTATTAAAACTTGACCTGCACACAACTATCCTTATATCAGCAGGAAGCTCTATATGTGGAGCAGCTGCAGTTCTTGCCACTGAATCAGTTTTAAAAAGTGAAGCACATAAAACTGCTATTGCAGTATCTTCAGTGGTAGTTTTTGGGAGTATATTAATGTTTTTGTACCCATTTTTATATAAAACTGGATATATAAATTTAGATGATAATAGCATAGGAATATACTTAGGGGCTACTTTACATGAAGTTGCCAATGTGGTTGCAGCTGGAAATACTCTAGGTGAGGATATATCAAATGATGCAGTCATTGTTAAAATGATTCGAGTGATGATGCTTGCACCTTTTTTAATCTTTTTAGGATTATTCTTAAAAAATTCAAGCAAATCAAAAAATAAAAGGTTGCATATAACTGTTCCTTGGTTTGCACTTTGTTTTATTGCAGTTGCGGGTTTTAATTCTTTAGAGTTATTACCCAGTCATCTAGTTCACAGCATCAACCAAATTGATACCTTTGTATTAACTATGAGTATGTGCGCACTTGGAATGGAGACGAGTTTTACTAAGTTTAAAAATGTGGGTCTTAAACCTCTATATCTTTCAAGTATTTTATTTGTTTGGCTGATTATTGGAGGTTTTTATATCACAAAACTGTCAATGAACATATAATAATGGGTCTTTTAAAGATGCTTTGATACCCTTTAAGGTATCATCTTGTAAATTATTAATTAAATTATAAGATGATAGGGACGAATATGATTGAAAAAGAAGGCTCAATACTAAGTGTTAGAGAAGACATAAAAGTTTTTGACTGTACGATTAGAGATGGTGGATTAGTAAATAATTTCAAATTTACAGATGAATTTGTAAAAGAACATTATAATACATGTGTAGCTGCTGGAATTGATTATATGGAAATTGGTAAAAATAACTCTCCAAGCATTATGAGCGAAGATGAATTTGGTTGCTGGAACTTTAGTAAAGAAGAAGATATCAGAAGAATTGTTGGAAACAATGATACAGGGATGAAAATAGCTGTTATGTCTGATATTGGGAGAACAGTAAAAGAAGAATTAATTCAGAAAGCGGACAGTGTAGTTGATATGGTACGAATTGCAACGTATATTCACCAAATACCTGCTGCTATTGAGTTAATAGAAGATGCTCATGCTAAAGGTTATGAAACAACAGTAAATATTATGGCTATTTCAAAGTCTTTTGATGACGAATTAGATGAAGTATTAAATGCTTTAAGTAAAACTCCCGTAGATGTTATTTATATAGCAGATAGTTTTGGTTCATTTTATCCAGAACAAATTAACAAATTGACTGAAAAGTATTTAAAAGTGGCAAAAGCATCTGGTAAAAAAGTTGGAATTCACACACATAACAATATTCAAATGGCTTATGCAAATACAATTGAAGCTATGGTATATGGAACAAGCTTTTTAGATGTTACTATTTCTGGACTTGGTCGAGGTGCGGGAAACTGTCCAATGGAATTATTAATTGGATTTCTAAAAAACCCAAAATATAAATTAATGCCAGTATTAAAATTTATTGAAAACTATATTGTACCACTTGAAAAAGAATTGGATTGGGGATACAGTATTCCATACATGTTAACAGGTCAACTCAATGAGCACCCACGTCCAGCTATGAAAGCAAGAGATGAAGGGGATACAAATTATACTCAGTTTTATAGAGACTTATTAAAAGAATAATTGTATTTGATAATAGGATATCTTCAAAGGGGTTCAAGAATTTTCTTGAATCCCTTTTTTATTGGATAGGTAGTGTAATTGTAAACTGCGCACCTGTGTAGGAACTACCTTCATAGTCAAAATTGACATTTTGAACTTCAAGTTTTCCAAGCATGTTTTTTTCAATCATTTCTTTGGTCATGAACAATCCAATACCTGTGCCACCAAATTTATCTTTGGTGGTAAAATGTGATTCAAATATTTTATCTATGATATCATCAGAAATTCCACCTGCGTTGTCTTTTATTTTTACTTCTACGCAGTTATTTGATGTTGTACTCATATCAATAAATATAAACCGTTCTTCTTTATCAATTTCCATAAGTGCATCTTTTGAATTATTAAGCATATTTAAAAAAGATTGAATAAAATCATTTTTATACCCAAGAAGACTCACTTGCAAACTATTTTTTATGACTTTGATATTTTCATTTCTAAATTGAGAGTTAACCAAGATTATTGACTGAGTGATTGCATCATCAATGGTAAAATCAACCTTTTCTCTATCTGGTTTTAAATAATTACTAAAATCATCAATGGTATTACCTAGATGCCCAATAACCATCATCATATCCGATAAGGAACTATTTAAAGTCTCATCATCTAAAATATCCAGTTCTTTTTGAAGCTGAACACTACTTACATTGGTAGACATTGCAGAAAGGGGTTGCTTCCATTGATGAAGAATATTTTCCATCATCGTACCCATTGTTGCCATTTTGGATTGTTGCATTAAAAGTTTTTCTTTTTGTTGATTAATCTGTTTTTCTAAAACAATTTGCTTCTCTAATTTCTTTTTTTGGTCTTCAATAATAATTTTTTGTAATCCCAAGCTTTTAACGCTATTGATTATTTCACTTTCTTTTCGTTTATAATCTGTCCATAAATCAACTTTTAAAACAATCTCTTCTAAAACATACGGTTTGGTTAAAACGTCAACCGCACCCTCTTTTATCACATCTCTTGTGATTTCTGAATTCACATGTCCTGATACAACTAAGACTGGTATTTTTTTTATATTGATAAGAAGATTGTTATTTCTTCTCAAGAAATCAATACCATTGCCATCTTTTAAAACAAGATCTAGCAAAATAAGATCTACGGGCATTTCGCTTAAAATCTGCTCTGCCCTTAACGAATCAGATGCAACTTGAACCTTGTAGTATCTATTTTCTAAAACATCTTTTAATTGTTCTTGAATAACCAGTGAGTCTTCCATCACCAAAATAGTATTATTTCTATTTTTTTCAATATTTTCTATGGTTTTAGTAATTTGGTCAAGTTTATGAAAGAAATTTTTATCCTTAACGATAAAGTCCAATATACCTTTTTGATAAGATTTTTCTCTAAACTTCTTGTCACTTTCAGAAGTCAAAACAAAGATTTTTACGGAGCTCTTTTCCAATAAAGTTATCAGTTCATAGCCATTTCCATCAGGAAGGTTAATATCTAACATGACATAATGTATCTCATTGTTAAGCAGAACTTCTTTTGCATCTTTAATGGTAAATACGTTAAAACAGTTATAACCTTTATCTTGAAAGGTTTTGGTCAAAATTTGATTTACTGATTTGGAATCATCTAAGATAAGAATATTATAGTTTGAGGTAACGAACTCAAACATAGAATTTATTTGATTATTTTTTAGATTCATTATTTGCCTTTTACATTACAATCATTATACATCAAAATGATTAAACTTTATTTATCTTAATGTTATTTGTAAAAGAAAAAAATTACTAAATTTAAATCCACTTATTACTTATTCTAAGTGTGTGAGGTGAAAATAATTGCTTGGATTTTTGCAGATATCGACGTGAATCCAAACTCATCTGCAACAGCTTGATCAACAATATCAACAATTTTGTCCAAAGGTTCATCTGAGTACTTCTCTATTTACATCCTCACATGCGCACCTAAATACTTTTCATAATATTTTGGAATTTCACCTGTAAACTTTGAATGAGAACTTGACATATTCTACCTTTCTACTATTTAAACTAATGCTATTTTTTGAGAAGTTCTTGTATATAATCTTTTTTAATTTTTTCAATACTTCCCTCTTCTTCCATTTGTTTCAAAACTAAAGTTAATCTATCAACCAAGTGCGCATTTTTTTTGTGTAAGTAATGATACATCTTATAAGTTTGAACGGGAGGTTCTAAAATATCAACTTTTATCTCAGGATGAGATTGTAAGTATTTTAACGCACTCATACGTGTCATCACTACGATATCAATCTTGTTATTGTCTAACATATTAAATAGCTTTTCATTTGAATTAAAAAGAACTCTTTTCATACCTCTAGTACCATTTACAGTAAAAACAATACCACGTCTTACACCAATCACATATGGTTTTAAACTCTTCCAACCTTTGACATCAAATGCAATACTCTTACTAAGAACAATGCCGTCTAAATAATAGATTGGCACGGGTACGGGGATTAAATTCGTAAACTTTTTTTCAATTCCACTTATTCTATGTAACTCACCGTCATATTTTTTTCCACCGTTTGATAAAAGTAAAGATCTCTTTGCAGGATACTGATCCATCGTTATTTCTATCCCAAGTTTTGCATAAGCAATTTCGAGTATCTTTTGGGTCATATTAATAAGGACAGAGTTTTGAACCGTAGAAAACTTTAATGAAGTGTTCGAAAATATAGGAGTTACTAGAAAAAAAAACAAGCAAATTATACTTTTTATGTTCATAAGATTCTCCAAAGTGAATAATCTTTATCTAATTATAGAACAAGTACAAAACACTCTCATGAGGAAAAAGACTTAGTTCTTAAATTAAAGATAGATTAAGTCAATTTTTTTTGACCATCAATAGGGTTTTCTAGATTCTTATTAGAAAACTTTAGTTATACTCCAATAAAAAAGGTAAATAATGTCAGGAAAAATTGTAAAACTTCTAATTGCACAAGATATCCAAAGTCCAATGCACAATGTTAATCAAATTGTGTTAGAAGAAGGCAAAGGTATCTTTGGAGACAGATATTATTATAAACGTGGTACCTTTTCAAAAGGAGGAGAGATTGAGCCTCATAGAGACGTAACTTTAATAGAGCAAGAAAGAATAGATACTTTTAATGAAGAGTTTCAATCAGAAGTTCCATATGAAGATTTTAGACGGAATATTGTTGTTTCAAATTGTGATTTAAATTCTTTAGTGGGTAAAGAGTTTCAAGTGGGTGACGTTATTTTAAAAGGTATAAAGCTATGTGAGCCGTGTAAATACTTATCCAAACAACTCAACAATGATAACTTTGTGAAAAAAATGCTTCATAAAGCAGGATTAAGAGCTCAAATAATAAGAAGTGGGAGTATCAATCTTTCTTCTCAAGTTGAAATAGAAATCGACTAAGCTCTTAGTCTTAATTTTACATTTTATCTTGAAAGTAAAAGTCTTTATAATACTTTCGTAAAATTTTTCGACTTGATTCATCGTACCATCGTAATCTAAATTCTAAAAAATCAGGGTTTTGGCTCTCTTTTTTTAGAATCCTGTTAATCTTTCCAATAACTTCTCTTCCCCACTCATTTTTTGTACACCCAACAACAACCATGAGTTTTGACTTATTTTGAGTTTCTTGAATCACCAAACTTTTTGTGGGATTAACTTGCTCTAATTGTTTGGCTCTATAGGTTATTATAGGAGAATACTCAATAATATAATCTATTCTATGCGCGAATAACATTTTAATAAGATTGATATAAGTAGGATTTTTAATGAGATGGTTTTCTTCTTTGTATTTCTCAACCAAATCATTTAATTGTTTCGTATAACGCCCAAGGGTTACCCCTCCTTTTAAACTACTTCTTGATAATAATTCTTCTAGGACTACATCTTTTTTCATAAAAACCCAACTTGACTGTTATGCATAATAACTTGATAGGGAAGTAAGATGCTATTAACGTGTGAGTGAATACTATAGTTTTCGGGTATAACAGAAGGGTGACATACATTTTCACCAAGAGCCCATTGTTTTCTTGCTCGAGCTGTGTTCATGGAAACTCGTTTATGAGTGTACTCTGGCATACTTCTAGCTAGCATAGAAATAAGTTCATCATAAATTCCTGTACCCTTTTGAGCACCTTCCAAAATATAAAAAGGCGGCCAATCAGTCACTCTCCAAATAATTGTCTCTTTAGAAGTAAGAGGACTTACTATAAAAAATATACTTAAGATAATAAGAACACATTTTTTTAAGTAATAATGCTTTTGCACAGAAATCATATCACTCCTCTCACATATATAAAAAGTCAAAAGAAACTACATAAATCACCAGACTATCACCAAAATTTATTCTTATATTATCTCCAAACAATTCTTAACTGTATAGCAATTTCAAAATGAGAGGTACTATCTTAAGAGTATTTTAAACTTTATGTAAAGTATTTAATTGTAAATCTTAATCTACATGTTATTTTTTGTTATAATAAACAAACACAATATTTTAAAGGCTCTTACGATGGAAAGTATTATCGCTTTAGAAGAACTGATCAAAGAAAATGAAGCCAAAGTTACTCTGCAAAAACGTCAGCTAGAGCAACATGAATCAGGTGAAAATAAACTCTCTCGTATGGCACAAGCCTCAACTGAAAATACCTTAGAAATAGCCAATGATCTTGTAGTAAAATACAAAAAAATGCTAGAAGAACTTCAAACTCAAGATGCACAAGAGCTGGCAGAAAAAGAGAGACTGCAATTTATTGTTGAGAGGAAAAAATATTTTGACGCCCAAGACTCAAGAATAAAATTAAACAAAGAAGAAGAAAACGATAAAAAACTTGAAGCAATGAGAATTATAGGTGAGCTGCCAACAGATGTAAAATTTGAAGATAATGAGCTCTTTGAAATAGCGACAAAGTCTATCGAGCTGTCTTTACCCGAGCTCAATGAATTGTCTCAGATTTTAGATGGCATCAAACAAGAATTTCAAACGCTACTTAAACAATCAGAAGAAAGAGATTTACAAGAAATAGGAACCATTGATTTTCTCATACCCGTAATCGCACTTCATGCCCATGTCTTGTTATCTAATATTCTTGAAAATATTGAAGACAAAAACAATAAAGCATTGGATGAGCAAAAAAATGCACTTAAAATCAAAGAAGAAAAACAAGAATCTTTAGTAAAAAACTTACAAGAACAAGAAAACCTAAAAAAAGAAGATGAAAAAAATGAAAGTCTAAATCAAAATATTTTAAAGATAAAAGATGCACTTCAGAAACTTGAAGAAGAACTCATTCCTCAAGTAAAAGAAGAAACTTTTTCGGGATTTCCAAAATTTCATGATTGGTGGATAAGAGAGCTATGGCTTAGCCATCAAGCTTATTTTGCACTTTTTAAATGGAAAGACATCGTCTCAAACTTATGTATTACTACTGAACAAAAAAAAGCTTGGAGTATAATCTTTGATAGATGGGTCTTTATTAAAAAACTTCTCAATGATAAAGGAGAGTTGGCATTTAACTATAACTTTGCCTTTGATTCTCTTCTTGAAAACCATGCCAGAATGCTTGAAGAAACTGAAAGTGAAAATATACTATCCATGGAAAAATAGTTAAAGAAATCACAAAAAAAGAAGACTTTACCATAACAGCTCCTTTTCATAATACCAATACTCCCTATTTAAAATTTAAAAAAGGAAAAGTTGCATTGGAAAACAAAACGCAAGTGTAGTTATTTACGGACTTTGTTTTTCTCCTTCTTCCCCTTTTTCTTCTAAGTACACTTCTTCAGATTCTTTTTCAATCTCCTCAGTTTTTTCTTGAGAAGCACACTCAATTTCAGTGAGTTTATCTGCATATAGTTTCAACTGGTTTAAATACTCTAGGTTTCTCTTTTTTTCAAGCTCATAATCTAGAGCCATTTCTTCATATTTACCCAGCTCATCTTTTAAATCGCCTATTATTTTTTGTGCAGCATTGGTTTGTTTTCTAGTTTCTTGTACATTCTCTATAACTCTTTTTTTAAAATCTCTTTTTTCTAATTCATAATTAGTGATTGAAAAGCTGATGTGATAATACTCTAAGATATTTGTTTCATTGTCGTCAAATATTGGGATGAGCGTAGTATTAACATAAAAAATTGATTCATCTTTGGCTTTGGATTTTAACTTTCCATTCCAGCTGCCTTTTTCTTTTGCTTCGTCCCACATCTCTCTTAAAACCAATGCTGGTACATCAGGGTGATTTATAGAATTGTATTCTTGTCCAATTATATCTTCTTTAGAGTATTGCGATATTTCAAGAAAAGCTTTATTCGCATAAGTGAGGTTTCCATCTTCATCTGATTTTAATACAATGGCAACTTGATCAATATTACTTAGATGATTGTTTAACTCTTTTTTTTCTTCTTTGTGTTTTTTTTCTTTATGTCTTTTTTTTGTACACTCAAGAATCTCATCTAATAACTTTACAAAATCAATAGGTTTTACCACATAACTTGTAACTTTATACTTAATAGCATCTAGCAATATTGGGGAATCTGTATGAGCGGTGGTAAAAATAAAGGGGATATTTTTAGATAATTCTCGTATTTCTTCTAACAATGCTATACCATTTTTATGGGGCATGTTTATGTCGCTAATTACTATATCAATACTCTTATTTTCATTTAAATAATTTTTATAAGTATTTATTGCTTCTTCACCGTCATTGGCTTCCAAAACTTCACTAAAATAATTTTTAAAAACATCTACAATTTCTTTAGCGCTGTCTATATCGTCCTCAACGTATAATATTGTAAGCTGTTTCAAAAAGTTTATATCTTTTTCATTCATAGTCAAGTCCTAAGATATTTTGAGTTTTATTATATGTAATTGAAAAATAATTATACAAGTCAAAAGATTTAAACAACTTTATTTTTTGAAACTAACAATCAAAATTAAAACTAATTCTAAGAATCTCTTAAACCAGTACATACATAAAAAATAGTACTTATAATAAAGTTTAAAATTAGTCAGATTCTTATTGAACTTTTAATCCTTTTTGATTAAATACATTAAAATTTCAAGAGGATGTAATGATGAAAAATGAATGAGATGAATATGCGCAAGACTGGGATAAAGACGAATCAGTGCAAGAATATGCCCAAAAAGCTTTTACTCAATTAAATACAATTATTTCTCATAAAGACTTACATATACTAGATTTTGGTTGTGGAACTGGAAGTTTAACTACATTGTTAAGCCCAGAAGCCAAAAGTATAGTTGCCCTTGATACTTCAACTCAAATGATTGAGTTATTAGAAAAGAAACAATTAAACAATGTAAGCACTATTTCAGATGTATTAAATAAAAACCTTATTCAAAATGACTCAAATTTAAATAAAAAATTTGATTTAATCCTTGCATCTTCTGTATGTAGTTTTTTGCCAAATTATGAAGAAACGATAGTTCAATTAAAATCTATGTTAAAAAAAGATGCTATTTTTATTCAATGGGATTGGCTAGCAAAGGATGAAAATCAAGATACAGGCTTAACAAAGGAAAGAGTGAACGATGCATTAGAAAGTGCAAAATTTCATGATATTAATATTACTACACCCTTTATAATGACCAGTTCAAAAGGTTCTATGTCAGTCATTATGGTCTTAGGGAGAAACAATTAAGCTCGGAGTATTCTATATAAAATATGGATAATCTAATTATTACTTATAAGGATAGTCCATTTGTACAGCTATTTTATTTCTAATCTCAGCTGTACTTAAATACTCACAAATATATAGTCCTAAATCTATGGAGGTAGATACACCACCACCAGTTATTACACTACCCTCGTCAACTATTCTCTTGTTTTGAACATTGCTACAATATACTTTTAGTTCTTCAAGTGCATTTGGATGGGTAGTTGCTTTTTTATTTTTTAAAAAACCAGCAGAACCAAGTATTAGTGAACCAGTACAAACAGATACTTTAAGTGGTGCATCATAAGCTGTTTTAATCCAGTTAATAAATGACTGCTCATGTTGAAGTGTCCTCGTACCCATGCCACCTGGAATAAATAACATGTCATACCCTTCTAATTTAGTATTTACTTTTGTTGCATTAACACTTAAACCTCTGTCATCACTAACTGTTTCGCTCAATGCACACATATCCCAAGTCATGTCTTTTACAAATCCCATAGTTTTGAGTCGCGTAACACAATCATAAAAACCAATCAGGTCTAAAAAAGTAAAATTATCAAACATTATAAATGCAATTTTCATTAAGATTCTCCATTGGAAATTTTAAAACTATATCTTTTATTTATGTCAAAATCGTGTAGTTTAGTTCTGTTGAATATCCATCAAGGATTGAATATTTCCAATCATATTGTGAGGAATAAAATAGTGAATAACCAAGCCATCACGCTGATTGACTAAGATACCCGCATCTTTTAATTTACGCAAATGCTGAGAGATGGGGGATTGTTTCATATGCAAGATATCACTTAGATCACATACACATAATTTTTCATGCTTTAAAATTAAGTAAACTATTTTCAATCGTACCTCACTACCTAATAAGGAGAAAATTCGTGCTTGGGTTTTCAAAGAGACTAGATTTTCTAAAATATCTTCTTTAGCTTTTGTTAACAACTCATCATCAACATTTTCACGAGTACAAACAGTAGTATTTTTCATTTATACTCCTTTCTTAAAATTTGTAGACATATCATTTTTGCAGCAAGTTTTGTTCTGTTTCATTAAAGCGTAAAGAGTTAATAAAATAAAAAACCCTAAAGATGGAAGTAAGATATAGTCTAGATACCCAATAAAAGCACCAAGTCCAAGCGTAGCAAACAGAACAACTAAAACAGGAGTGAAACAGCACAGTGCTAAAATTACTGCTCCTGTAACTCCTGTTTTCAATAGATTTATTTTCATATATCTTCCTTAATAAGTTTGTTTTTTAACTCAATGATTGTTTTTTTAACATCAGCCATACAACACCGTCCCTTTGGGTTTTGAACTTCGCAAGAGCAAGATTTATTTTTAACATGCTCCTTTATTTCTTCTAGAGCTGATGTATCTCCTGTACTCTCAATTTGTTCATAGATTTTTTCTTTTGTCCAATTAAAACAAAAACATACTGTTGCTGGGTAAGAGTTATCTTTAAGTCCAATACTATATTTCACATCATCAAGAGTAATTGAAAGATTGTCCTTAAAATAAACAACCTGACAAGAAGGTGTTGAACAAAAATAAAAATTTTCAAGTGAGCTTAGTTTGGTTTTAACTTCATCTTTTAGAAAATGATTGATGGCACTTGTTGGTACCTGCTTCGCTTTATTATTACAAAAGCTACATCTATCACTAATACTACTTTTGACAACTGTAAAAAGTGGCTTAGTTTTTAAAGTAGAAAATTCATGAGAGTTATTCATAAAAACACCTTATTTCATATATTAGCATATGCTAATATTCTAATAACTTAAATGAAATTAATAGGAAGTAATAATAAGGAAGTATATAAATATTCAATAAAACCTATTAGCTATTTTGCTCTATAACGTCGGATTCATTGTCTTGTCTAGCTCCTCTTTGAGGTACGGGTTCAGGTCGTATATCTTCTTCAAACTCACGTCTAACTTCTTGTTGTGCTTGTGTTCTTACGTCTTCTTGTAATCCAGGTCTCAATTCTTCTTCAAATTCAGGACTTTTATCAACAGAAAATTCAGGTATTGCTACTTCTTCAAATTCAGGACTTGGTGCTCTTTCAAGTTTAGGTTCAAGATTAGGTTCGCTATTTCGTACAAGTTCTCTGTTAAGTTCTGGTTCACTATTTTTAAGAATTTTTTCATATGCATCAATATTTGTAAAAGAAATTTCGTTTGTACTTTCTTGATTGGAGGCATAAGTATTTAAAATATCCCTTGTTAGTTGGCTATCTTGTCTATTGAAAAATATAGCTTCCACTTCTTCTTTGGGTAGTTCTTGTCTAACTTGTGGTTGAGTATTGTTTGATTGTTGTTTTTCTTCTTGAGGGATTTGCGTATTTGTAGTGGCATCAACTTTATTTACATTTTTAACTGAATAATCTAAAGCTGCTCCACCAGAGGAATCTATAGAAATAGGCATATTATCTCCTCTATCTTTATTGTAAGACTTTCTGTATTTAATTATAAATCCATAGGTATTAAAAAGAGATGTTATTTTAAATTAGATGAGAGTTAAAAGCTTTAGATTATTATTACCAATAAATAGTCTTCTATACTTATGTTTTTTATTAAAGAATTTTTTAATTTATTTTATTTATTGATAACAAAACATTATTATGTGACAATTTTCAAAGATTGTATTAAAAGTAGGACATTATGAAAAATAGCATTGATGATAAGCATATAAATCAAGAAATTCAAAAACTAAAAGAACAACTTCGTGAGTGCCAAGAAAACTCTAAAAGACAACTTGATCTTCTAGAAAAAGTAGTATCCACTGCGAAACTTAATAATGAAGGAGAAATACTTGATGTTAGTTTGGCATATGAAAAACTCACAGGATATAGCAAAAAAGAAATCATTGGTTCAAAAGCAGATATGCCAAGTGGCATAGAAAAAATACTCAAAGATGTCACACAAGATATCTTAGAAGGAGAGCTTGAACAAGTAACAAAAGATGGCCATGAAAGTTGGGTTAAAAGTGTACTTGTACCCATGCATGACGACAAAGGAATTAAAATTGGAAGCATGAATGTATTTTTTGACATTACAGATAAGAAAAAATTCGAACGTATGTCCATAAAAGACGCGCTTACTAATCTTTACAATAGACGACATTTTGACGATGTACTAAGTAGAGAGATATTACGTGCTAAAAGAGATAGAAAAATACTTGTATTTTCTATTTTAGATGTAGATAATTTTAAAAAATACAATGATTCATATGGACATATGGCAGGTGATTCAGTATTAAAAACAATTGGTCTGGTGCTAAATGAGTCCATGCATAGAAGTAGTGATTTTGCCTTTAGACTTGGAGGTGAGGAGTTTGGACTTATATTTAGTGATACTCTTGAAGAACGTGTTTTACCTTTTGTAGATAGTATAAGAAGTAAAATACAAAGCCTAAATATCGATCACTCATCAAATGGAAGTGTTAAAGTTGTAACAGCATCCTTTGGATTAATAATTGTTGATTTCTCAAAAAACGATGTGGATAAAAATGGTTTTTACTCTATGGCAGATCATGCTTTATATGAAGCAAAATCAAATGGTAGGAATAAAGTAGTGATACATTCGGATTCTGATGAAAACCTTGACTTTTTCTAATCACAGATAATATTTGCATAACAAAATGAGTTACATCCAATAAATATTTTTTTGTATATGCGTACCCATTTTCTCAACAGTACCAAAGCTCTTATAGATAATTTCTTTCATTTTTTGCTCATTGAAATTTCCAACTATTTTTAATACCATATTAGATGGTTTATAGTATTTGTTATAGTGCTTATTTAGTTGTTCAAGAGTAAATTTTTTGTTATTTTGAATAAAGTAAAAATCAACAGGATAAATATGTTCTTCTTCAAGAGAAAAAGCATAATGATACATATCTATCACCGAAGGAAAAATAGTCGATGCCCAATCCACAAAACTGTAAAAGTAATTTAAAGGTTCATGATACCACATGATATTTCCTATTTCAATTTGAAGTGCCCTTCTTTCAACTTCTAAATCATATTCATCTATTTTTTTATCAAAAATCATGTTTGAAAAAGTTTCAACCAACCAATATGATTTCTTGCTCTCAATAGTTGCCAAATATTCTGTCAGATATCGACTGGTAAAACCATATACATAGGTAGCACCATGATGCTGTAAATAATGAACATATTTGTTTTTTGGCACTCGCTCATCCCTGAAAATGAGATGCTCTAAAAGATGAGATATTCCAGCGTTATCATTGTTTTCTAGACGTGTTCCCACATTTACTTCTACGCTTATTTTTGTTTTTGAGGAATGTTTATCACATAGCATATGTACTTTCATACCATTTGATAAAGTGAAAAATTGCTGACTTTTGCTTGAACCAGTCACATTACTAGCAAATAATTCTGAAGCCATAAAAAAAATAAATAAGATAGCTTTTAAGTAAATAGTTGAGATACTATTTGTAATTGGAGTAGGCATAGCGATATTAATAGATTTTGTTTTCATTACATATCCCCTAATTGAATATCTAAACTAAAACATTTGTTTTCATTAAAGCAGAATTTGTATTCTAGTTTGTGTGAAACTCTCATTGCGATTAATAATTAATAGTATGAAATATAAGCTTAAGAATTAAAAAATATTATATTTAATATTTTTCTTTAAATAAAAAAGGGTGTACGGGTATTCAAAGCTTAGCTGTTAAGCATTTGTAGCTTAAAGCTTAGCTTCAAAAAAAGAGAAGTTAATTACGAGGCTAAGGTTTGAATATACTTGACATAATTCGCAGAGGCAGTTTCAAGTTGTTCATCACTTAATACAAAAGTTTCGTAAGTAACAAAGGGATCTTGATAATCCATTTTTGTATAACTTGCAGTTCCTATAAAAGGATTTAGAAATTCTTCAACTGGCAATTTATTACTTCCTTCGTGATGATACTCTTTTGTACCACTTCCAGCAGTTGTTGCAATTGCAAACTTCTTACCTTCTAATAGATACTGTTCACCAAATGCAAAATTATAAGTCAATGTTGAATCCAACCACTCTTTTAAAAGAGAAGGCGAACTTAACCAATATAATGGAAACTGAAATAAAACAACATCGTTTTCGAGTAAAATTTTCTGTTCTTCTTCAACATTGATTTTATAATTTGGATATTTTTCATATAGATTATAAACTGTAACGTTTTCTAAGTTTTCAACTGCGTTTATAAGCGCTTTATTGACTCTAGATTCACCATAATTTGGGTGTACCAATTGTATTGCAATCTTCTTCATTTTTTAATCCTTTTGTTTTTACAGCAGAAGTATATTCAATTTGGACATATTTGTCAAGTAGTAGCATTTTTGTCTAAATTGACTTTTAATCTATAGTGTAGTACACTACAAAAAAGGAAAGTAATGATAGAACTAAATGGATGCAATTACCAATGTGCCAGTAAAATTCCAATGAATCTTGTAGATGATAAATGGAAGTTTTTAATACTTTGGACTCTATCTTCAAAACCAATGAGAATTAGCGAACTCTCAGAAATGATACCTGATACCTCTCAAAGAACCTTATCTCGTAAAATAAAAGCGCTGGAAGAAGTCTCATTGATTAAAAGAATTGTATATGCAGAAGTTCCACCTAAAGTAGAATTCGCACTTACTGTTCATGGAGAAAAGCTTTTAGAAGTATTTAATGCCATGGAAAAATGGGGTATGCAGTATGCAAAAGACATGGGTGCAACTATAGATGATCAATATGGGTTAAACTAAACGCTCTTACTCTTCTCAGACTAGCTAAGCTGTTCCCGTAACATTTATACTAAAACAAATTAATCAAAAAAATATCCTTCTCAGCCTTACTCACAAGAACAAATTTAAGGATATGAATCCTTTTTATCATTATTTTAATAACACGAAATAACAAATTGGCCATATTAAATAATTTTATAACTTATTTAATATTAATTCAGCTATAATTATTCTACTTTTTTGAATAACATTATTGAGGAGCTAATTATGGAAGTAAATGGATATAGTAATTTAACCACATCAAGTGTATCTACTGACACTGCAAGTAGCAGTTCACTTAATTCTAATTCATCACTATTTGATAAACTAATGGCTCAAAATGTAAATCCAAAAGAAGTAGATCAAGACTTTTCAAAGTTGCAAGGACTTGCAAGTATTTCACAAGACCTAGCAACTATCAATAAAAATGCAAAAGATACTGTTCAGGACATAAAAAAAGATATTGAAAACTCATCAGAGTCAAGTAATACTCACGACGCATTAACTCTTATATTAGAACTTAGAGCACTTCAAGCATCATAGAAAATAAACCAAGCTAACTAAAAAGATCTTTTTTATTGAGGTAAAGTAACCTCATAAAAACTCGGACTCGGTAAATATGATTCAAAATCACCAACTAAGTATATGTTTCCTTTTTTAATAGTTATTCCTGATGATTCATGTATGTTTTCAATTCCATAGATATTATCTACTTGCTTTGTGTTGGGATTAAACTTAAAAATAGTCGAATAAGCTTCACTAAATATATACAAGTAATCTTCATTATAAGTCATGCCAGAAATTGTATAGTCATCATCTATACTTGCAGTTTTGTTTGGGGTATTCTCCTGAACTTCAAGATTGAAGCTATCAAGTAACTTTCCATCTCTGTTCATTAGATAAACAATCTTTTCACCCTCTTTTTGCGCAGTATATAAATATTTGTTTTGAGAATCATATGCCAGTGAAGAAACTTTGTATGGATGATTTCTCCTAGGTAAAGAAATTGTTTTTGTAAGTTCCCATTGTTTGTTTTTCTCTTTAAGAAAATAAAGCGTGCCAACTTCAGAGATAATAGCAATCTCATTATTTCCTAAATATGTAATACCTTCAAGATCACCATCAGTTTTTAAATCCATTTTATATAGAACTTTTTCGAAACTTTCATTAAAAATATAAAAAGAAGCTGTTCCATTGTGAAAAAGTTCATGGGGTTGATCTGTGGATACAAAGAAACGATTATTGTCCCAATCCCAAGAAATACCTGCAGCCAGTATGTCTACTATTTGTTTGGTCTCGTTTGTTTTTTGAATTATCTTGCTGATAAATGGGCCATTTACTGCTTTATCATCCAATTCTTTTTTTGTTAGCATATAAAATGTCAACATGCTTATAAAAATAATCCCAAGTAAAATATTTTTTTTCATAATCAATCCTTTTTTTCATCCAATAATTATCTTCAATTATTATGTGAAAAAAATGAGATAGTTGAAAATGAAATTATCACGAAAGTACTTTAACCAATTTAGAACAATATTTATACAGTACTTCCACTTTTTATTTTTTTAATATATCTATACACAGAGGGTTCAGACATGGAGAGTTTTTGGGATACTTCTTGAACAGAACCTCTTAACATAAAAACTCCAAACTCTTGAAGTTCTGAAATAATTTTTGTTTTTTCATCAATGGTCATTCGACTAGGGCTAATTCCGAATTCATCGATAACTGAATCAATCTTGTTTAAGGTAATTTGTTGAGAATCACTGCTTAGATTTTCTTTGACTTCTGCATGATTATTAGTCACTATTTGACGATTGAAGTTTGGAAGAAAAGAAGAAATCAGTGAGAAAGATTTCTCAATCTCCGTGTAATCAGAATTTAAACATAAAGCACCAATCACTTCATTGTTTTCATCTCGTATAAAAAAAGTTGATGAATATAGGACTTTATTATTATTTGTTTTAGAATTATAATTAAATAAATACTGAGTATTTCCTTTAGATTCTTTTTTTAAAAATTCCAAAGCTAAATCTGTAATTGAGTCACCAATAGCCCTGTTACTAATGTTTCCATTAATTATATGTACAATAGATTTTTGAAAGTTTGTGAAATCATGTATAAGAACTTCGGTATTATCTCCAATTACTTTACTCAAAAAATCTGCGATTGGAATATATTTTTGTATTTCTTTATTCAAAATATTGCCTTTTATATTATATGGCTGATTATAGATAAATATGATAATTATGTCAACTTTTGATAAATTTTTAAATTTATAATAAAAACTCTTTACAATGATAATAAGTTATTATACACTACGGAACTAACATTAACTAAAAGGATAAAAATGAAAGCTATAAATACAAACTATGCACCAAGTGCAATTGGACCCTACTCTCAAGCAATAAGTAATGCAGGCATGACATTTATTTCAGGACAACTTCCTATTGACGCAAAAACTGGAGAATTTGCAGGAGATGATATTGTTTCTCAAACTGTTCAGTCTTTGGAAAACATCCAACATATAGTTGAAGAAGCGGGTTTAACTATGGCACATATAGCAAAAACAACAATTTTACTGGCTAATATTGATGATTTTGCCCAAGTAAATAAAGTATATGCTGAGTTTTTTGAAGCCCCTTTTCCTGCAAGAGCCACATATGAGGTTTCAAAACTTCCTCTAGGTGCTTTAGTAGAAATAGAATCGATAGTTTGTCATTAGAATAGTTAAGTAGCTCAAATTATAAAACTATATAAAATGATTGGTTTTGTATGGCCTTATAATATATTATTAATGCCATGAGGAGAATAATATGATTAATACAATAAAAGTCGATATTGCAGGTATTAAACCTACAGATGTGAATACATTGGTTCACAAATATAAAAATGTAAAAGTAAATATTAAAGGTGGAACACATGTCTTTAAACTTCAAATAGAAAAAACTTTTCCAGAAGATTATTTACTGAATATTTTAGATGATTTTATGAATAATTTCAACACACAAAGAAGCTATGAGTTAGTGCCTTATTGGTCCTTTGATGAAACCAACTCTTTAGTTAATGGACCCCAAGAGAGTTTTAGCTTAACTCATAAAGAAGTACTCTTTATGAAGATTTTACTAACAAGTAATAAAATTGTCACCTATGAAACAATGACAAATATTTTATGGGATAATGATAAAAATGTTTCAAAAAATGCCCTAAGGTCATTCATAAAAAACATAAAGAAAAAACTTCCCGAAAATATAGTTAAAAACTATCCCTCAAAAGGTTATAAACTGATCTTAGACTAGATCAAAAAGGACTTTATGAATTAAAATATTTAATGCTTAAACTAAAGTAATATTTCATCTTATTAAAGTTTTGTTAATATAGATGTAATAACATTTTGCTATTCAAAGGATAACCATGAACAGTAAAATTATATTTTTAATAACATTAATCTCCACAGTATTTATTCTATCTTCAAATGCAAAAGAGATGGAAATAACTCTTAAACACAATCTTGATGGGTACTTAGATGCTTATTGCCTTGACATTAAAGGTGGTGGTAGAAACATTGACCCAAAAAATGGATTACAGGTTCATACTTGTTATAGTTACAAAGGAGCTTTAGGTAAAGATCAAATTTTTGAAACCAATGCTTTTTCAAAAAATATTTTATATATGCCAAAGTATGATGTATGTGCACAAGTAAGTGACTACGAAACTGGAACAAAAGTATCTCTTGCTACTTGTAACGGTAGCCAATTTCAAAGTTTTGTTTTTAAAGAAAATGGTGAAATCAGTCCCTTAATCGCAAATAACATGTGTCTCACTGCATCATTAGATACAAGACTAGGTCGAAATGGAACATCAAAACATCAAATTAAAGGCTTAAGTCTTCAAAAATGTAGTGAAGATTATAGTATTTTTCAAAATTGGACCACCAATAATAAAGTAAAATAAATCCTTGTAGATTCCTTGAATTAGGGATTTATCCACAATAGATATCAAAGAAAAACTTTTTAATTATTAATATATATAATTTAATAAGTTATTATTTACTTTGTATTTACTTAATTACGCTACTATTTCTTTTATAAAGGAGATTTCATGATAGATACCACTAGTATGAGTATTATGGCAAACTACGTACAACCAAGTTCAAGTACTATGGCCAGCAACATGATCTCAAAAAAAGATACGGATTCAGATTCTGCTCTTAGTATTGACGAAATAGGTGTTAGTTCAGACTTATTCTCTTCTTATGATTTAGACTCTGATAGTTTACTCAGTCAATCAGAGATAACCACTGCAATAGATACAGCAATGTCTTCCTTTGATGGTAAAATGCCCTCACCAGAAGAGTTTCAATCAGTACTGTCTGATTTTGGCTTTGAAGCTCCAAACAGCTCTTCCTCCAATAACTTATCAGCTTCGCAGCTAGATACAATATCTTCTGTTTTAGAAAATTATGATGCCAGTAAATTAAGCCAAAGTGACGCACTTGAAATTGTTGCAGCGTTTAAAGAAGCAGGTATTCAACCCTCAGCTGAACTAAAAAGTGCGATGGAAGAAGCAGGTTTTGATGCACATGAAGTTGGATCACTTGCAGGTGTATCAGGTCAAGGACAAGCTGCTGGTCAAGGTGCGGGTGGACCTTCTGGCGGTGGGCAAGGTGGTGGGTCAAGCTCAGCCCAAGAAGAATACGAAGCTATGGATACCAATGAAGATGGAGTTGTATCAACAGCTGAACTTGAAGCATACTACGGTACAAGTAGCAATACTTCAGGTGAAAGTTTATCCTCTAATCAGCAGAATTCTTTAGATAATCTAAAACTTCTTATGGATACTTTAAAATCAAATAGTGAAGATAATACAATTAACTCAAGTAATTTTGATGGCTTATTAAAAGCAATAAACAATCAAAACAATAACAGCGAAATCAATACCTATTTACAAAATACTACCACAAGTACTATGTTTGACTACGCTTAGTTTGCGTAGTTAAATCCATACATCATTTTGTGCGGTTAATTCTCCACTTGAATCACCTGTATTAACAACTCCTTTGGGTTTAACAAACATCACTTTGCACTCTTTTTTTGCAAAAGGTTTATTTTCAACTCCTTTTGGAAGAACAAACATTTCGCCTTCATTTAGATTTACGTCACCATCTCTAAACTCAATTTTAATTGATCCCTCAATCACAATAAAAACTTCATCAGTATCTTCATGAGTATGCCAAACAAATTCATCTTTAACTTTTGCTAATTTAAACTGATAGCCGTTTAATTCTGCTATGACTAGTGGAGACCAATAATTTGAAAACTTTGTAAGCTTATCTTGAAAATTTATTACTTCATAATTCATATTTAATTTCTTTATTTAATTATTTGTTGCTATTGCAACTTTTAGTCCAAAACCAATAAGTACTACTCCAATGATTTTTTCGATTGTTTTTTTAGATTTGTAAAACTTGTCTAATAACACTGGATGAGTAAACATATAAGTAACTGCAATAAACCAAACTAAATGAGCAATTGAAATAATTAAACCATAAACCAACTGTACCCATATTGGTGTATCAACTGTTACTAGCTGAGTAAAGATACTTAGAAAAAATATTGTTGTTTTAGGATTTAATACATTTGAAATAAATCCATTTTTAAAAGCATCAAAACTTGATATCTGCTGAGTTGACCCACTTTCTTCAACGCTAACCATTGACTTAGAAGTAAAAGTTTTCCATCCAATATAAATTAAATATGCAGCGCCCAAGTATTTTAGAATTGAAAATAGCATAATGGAGTTTGAAATAATCACAGCTAATCCAGCAATGGAATAAGCCACATGAATCCAAATAGCCATACTAATACCAAGCGCAGAATATAAACCAGATTTTCGTCCATAAAAAATACTATTTCTAGTAACCATTACAAAATCAGAACCAGGGCTGATTGCCATAAAAATTGCGATAAAACTCATAGTGAGTATTTGATTGAGGTAAATAATTGAATCCATTTGTATTCCTTAATATTTGCAAAGTATACATGTTTTTTTACATTTTTACAATAAAACGATACAATGTTTACAATACTAAACAAAACAAGAAATTAATGGCATTTTCACTCAATTTTGTTTGGAAAAATACACAAAATAAGGATAACTTGATGAGTAATATTAAAATTGGACGTAAAATCTTAGAAAAAAGACAAAAAAAAGGTTATTCATTAAGAGAATTTTCAAAAAAAACTGGATTAAGTACATCTTTAATAAGTCAAATAGAAAGAGGAATAGCAAATCCATCTATAAATGCTCTAAGAAGCATATCTGAATCTTTAGATATAGCACTTCATTCCTTATTTGTTGTAGATGTTGATAATGAAACTCTTATTTTAAGGAAAAAAGACAGAAAGAAAGTTTACAGGGAAAATGCGAAACACATCGTTTTTGATATTTTAACACCTGAGTATATGCACTCAAATGTTGATATGCTTTGGGCAATACTAAATCCTCAAAGTGAGACAACTCAAGGATACATGGAACACGATAAAGAAGAATTCGCCGTTATAACAAAAGGTGAAGCCTATGCAGTAATAGAAGAGGAAGAATATTATTTAGAAGAAGGTGATATTATAAGAATATTACCAAGAATGAAACATAAGTTTAGAAATAAAACGGATAGTTATGTTGAGATTTTGTTTATCTTAACGGCTTCATCCTTATAGTTAATTTGAAATACATCTATATACTAAGAGTTATTTGTTTTTTATGTAAGCCATTTCTAAAAGTTTGTTATAGATTTTACTTATAATCTCACCTGCTGCACTACCGCCATGACCACCGTGCTCAACCAAAACGGTGACAACATATTTTTTTGAAGCTTGATATGGACCATAACTTGTAAGCCAAGCATGAGACCTATGATAATATTCTAGTTCACTCTCTTTCATTCTTTTTTTCTCTGACTGAGGAATGGCGATAACTTGTGCGGTTCCAGTTTTTGCAGCAATTTCAACTTTAGTGTTTCTTGTATGTTTCCAGGCGGTTCCCTCAGTACTTGTAACTACTTGCCTCATTCCTTTTCTAATAATATGCATATGCTTTTTATTGGTTTCAATTTTTATAGGTTCTTCATAATTATCTTTAGAAAAATGTGGGCGAGGCAGTTTACCTGTAGCTATAAACGCAGTATATCTTGCCATTTGCATAGGCGTCACTAACATTTCCCCTTGACCAATTGCAGTGATTACTGTTTCACCAATATACCAAGGGAGCTTGTATTTTTCCCGCTTCCACGATTTATTTGGATTTGTTCCATAATGCTCATTTGATAAATCAATACCAGTTTTTTCTCCAATGCCATATTTTGAAAGAGTCTTAGAGATTTTGTTAATACCAATTTCTAAACTACCTTTATAAAAAAATTCATCACTACTGACTCGAAGAGCCCTTACAAAGTCAACTTTCCCATGCCCATTTTGCTTCCAATCTCTAAAATATCTATTTCCAATCTTTATAGCGCCTACTGAATCAACTATATAGTTTTCGCTCACACCATTTTCTAAAAAAGACAAGGCCACACCCATCTTTATAATAGAGCCTGGAGGATATTTACCCTTTATAAGTTTATTTGTAAATGGATGATTAAAGTCATTTTTTAACTTATTCCACTCTTTTGCTGTTATGCCATCAACGAAAATATTATTATCAAATTCAGGATAAGAACCTGCTGCTAATACTTCTCCATTTTGCGCATTCATAACAACAACTGCACCACTTTTACCTTTAAATATTTCTTGAATATATTTTTGTAGTTTAATATCTAGGGAAATAATTAAATCATTATTGCTTGAAGGTTTTTTTTGATCTAAAACCGCTACTTCTTTGTTCAGTGCATTTACCTTTATACTTTTAACACCTAACTGTCCTTGAAGTTTATCATTGTAAAATTTTTCTAAACCATTTTTCCCTGTAATTCCACTGTATTTTGAAAACCCGTTAATCTGTATATCTTTTTTTGATGCTTTACCCACATAACCAATAATATGTGATCCGTTCCTTCCATGAGGATATATTCTTTTTACTTCTGATTTAATTTTAATACCATCATGGGAATTAAAAAGTGTATATTTATCAAGAAAATCATCATAAGCAATAAAATCAACAATTTTGACAAAATCGTGCTTGTAGCTTGAATCATAATTCATATATTGTTTATATAAATCTTTGGTTTCATATTTTGGAAAATGTTTATTAATAAGTATGATACTCTCATCTAAAATATGTTTCTTCTTATATGAGTTTAGGTGTGGCTTTATATTGATTGAGAAACCAAGTCTATTCATTGCTAAGGATTCACCATTTCTATCTTTAATAATCCCTCTACTTGGAACTTCATATACTTTCTTATTGTAGTTTCTTTTAGACAACTCTTCATAGTGGGTATTTGATTTAACACTTAAGAAATAAACCCTAGCCAGTAGAACTACCGATACAATAAAGATAAAGATAAATAAAAATTTAAGTCTATTCAAATAAGAACTCCAAAAAAAACAGCATCAATTTTTTGAGTTTATCAAAAGAATATATATTAAATGTGTAGTTTAAATTCAGCATTGAGTTTAAATGGCATAACCTAATTTTATAGAGTCTTCTTCTATTTTTTTTCTAACAAGATCAAGTCTCCACCCATGTCTATTAGCAAAGTTCTCTATTTCAATCTCTCTTTGTTCTTGAGTACAAAATACAAATATTCTTTTAAAAAAAGGTTTGGGTATTTGTATGGCAACGAGCTGAAAATAGTTTTCTTTACAACTTCTTGAACAAAAAGCTTTACTCATTGCTATTTTTTTTCCACAATATGGACAATTTGACATAAGTATAATCCTTTTTACTAAGCTTCGTTTTTATGCAACAAAGTCGCACAAGTAGAATATTAACAAAACAAGATTAAATGCAACTTAGTCGCATTAAATACAAAAGAAGTTTTCACAAGGATAATGCCAGTCTTTTGAAATCAAACTACTCTAATTGGAACATGAAAATCTAAAATAAATGTGTCATTCTCTTCTAAATAGTGGTTTTGAGTAAATACAGCATATGCTGGTAAAGTTACAACTTCATAACCACTGCTTGGCATCCAATATTGATAAATATATATCATAAGCCTTTCTATATCCCCATACTTACCCTCATAATGAAAAATAGCACACATGGACTCATGAATTTTTAACTTACTTATTGAGTTGTTTGACTCAAAATTCTCATCTACTTCAAGTGCTGCAATATAATTACACTCTTCGTATGGAATCATAATCGTACTATCATGGTAAATTCCAATATGAGTATTATTTTTCAAGTCACTTTGATAGGCAAAAGCCAACAGTCTTTGCCACACTTTAATAAGATTTGGTTCGTTATAGCCTTTAAGTCTTAGATATACACACGTTTTTTGCGGAATCACTTTTATTCTTGGCTCTAAACCTTGAAAGTTTTTTATGGATTCATCATTTATATCAAATTTGTTTTTAGTGAAGCTTCTAAAAGATCCCTTTCTCCATTGACTTGGAGTATATGTAAATCGTTTTTTAAATGCTTTACTAAATGATGTCTGGGACTCATAGCCGCAAAAGCTAGCAATCTGTGTAATTGTAGAGTAACTATCTGTAATAAGAAGATTTGCTGCCTTTTGAAGTCTAATAGATGTGATTTTTTCAAAAACATTCTCACCCGTTTCTTCTTTAAATATTCTGTGAAAATGATATTTACTAACGCTATTCAACCTTGCTAACTCATCAAGTGAAATATCTGTACCAATATGCGTATAAATATAGTTTAAAGTGTTATTCACTATTTGGGCTCGTAAGTGTTTTGTATCTCTTTTCATAATTTATTATATCTAAGGATAGGAATATTAGCAATATAGAATAGCAAAAATAAAATTTGAGATACAGCATTTAATTTTTAAATATTCTATACTAATAGAAAACTAAGGAGAATATTATGTTAGATAGAATTTCTGAAGAAAACTCTTTTACAGGATTTGAGTTTTTTCCAGCAGAACCAATTTCTAATAGTATTAAAATTTACCACCCTTTTGCCTCTTTGGCAAACAATTATTTTTCAAATAAAGGTTATGATATTACTCCATTAGAATGTGATTCAATTACAATATCGTTTGAAAATCTAAGTAAAAAAGAAAAAATAGAGTTAGCAGAAGAAATAAAAGTTTTTTTAAAAAACTCAAGACAAAAAGTAATAAAAGATTTTTTAATGTATAAAAAATGGTATTAGCTTCTTATAACTAAAAAACTAGATAAAGTGTCGTTTCTAAAAACTATCATGCAATATTATTTAAGTATCCATCATTGACATGAAACTTTAAATAGCCTATTCTTCTCCTATAATTGTAGCAACAACTTGTCTACCACCTCCAAGATTTCTATGCTCACCCAAATAAATACCTTGCCAAGTTCCAAGATTGAGTTCTCCATTGCTAATAGGTATGGTAATACTTACTCCTATCATGGCTGACTTTAAGTGTGCAGGCATATCATCACTGCCCTCATAGGTATGCTCAAAATAAGGCTTGTCTTCATCTGCAATATCATTAAAGTACTTTTCCATATCCGTTCGTACAGTTGGATCACAGTTCTCGTTCAAGGATAAACTGGCACTGGTATGTTTCAGAAACAAATTAACAGTTCCCGTTGTGATATCACTTATTTGAGATAGGTTTTCTAGGATTTCATCAGTAATTAGATGGAAGCCTCTGCTTTTTGCTTTTAAGTTAAATTCTGTTTGTAATATTTTCATAGAAATATCTATATTTTAATATCTTGAAGCTCTATAACCGTAGCTGGTCTAGCCCTAAAAGTTGGACTTACTTTATCTGCTTCAATCATATAAGGCATATTATCATGCAAGGTTAAAGCTTCTTGGGAAGCCCATTTTTCAACCAATACAAATTGGTTTTCATTTCCTGTAACTGCTTTTAGTTCATATTGCAAGCATCCTTCTTCTTTGGAGACCAATGGTAATAATTGATTATAGGCGTCAATTTGTTTTTGTCTTTGACCTTGTTTTACTTCAATCATAATCAATAAAGATAATTCTTTTTTCACTGTATTTCCTTATACAATATTTTATTGTAAGCAGTATAACTCAATGTATTTTAAATACTTCTCTATTAATATTTTTCGACATACCATTAAGTTTTTTAATCATTGTAAAGAAAAATTATTTTCGTATTTTAATCCAAAAAACTTTAAATATTACATGCTTACTACATAGAAAGAATATACTTTGGTTAGTGTTTTTCAGAAAAGGAAACATCATGAATAATCAAAACATTAATAAATATACTAATAACTTCAGTATTTTCTTCAATTATATGTATCTTCAAAAATCAAGTTACGACTTATCTCAAAAAATTTTAATACAGAAAAAAAAGAATCAAATATATCAAAAAAAACTAACTAACTTATTAGAAATCAAAATAATTTGGAAGCAATATTGTTTACTTAAATTTAGAGATAATAACTCTAAAATTATATAAAAAGTCTTTTTGAAAGGTACATTATGGATATAAATAGTATGGAAATTTTATCAATAGATGATAATAAACTAAACTTAAAAATAATCGAAAACTTTGTTAATCAACTGGATTTAAAATTAACCAGTTATTCAAACTCTACAAAAGCATTAGAATCGGCTATCGAACATAAGTATGACTTAATTATAATTGATTATCAAATGCCAGGATTAAATGGCCTAGAATTTATTGAGACTTACAGAAAGATTGATTCTGTGGTTCCTATAATTATGATTACAAATTTTGGAAAGGACATGGATCTTCAAATAAGAGCACTTAAATTAGGAGCAAACGACTTTTTAAGTAAGCCTATGAATATAGCATCTTTCAAAGTTAGAGTTATAAACATGTTGCGACTAAAAAAAGCATATGCACTGATTGAAAACAAAGCACTACTTCTTGAAAATGAAGTTAACAGAATCACTCAAAAACTTCGTGAAAGTGAACAAGAAACATTATCAATATTAGGAAATAGTGCTGAATATAGAGATAATGACACGGGAGCACATACTATCAGAGTAGCAAAGTATTGTAAACTATTAGCACAATTAGCAGGTCTTACTCTCAAAGAACAAGATATTATATTTTATGCTTCTCCTTTTCATGACCTGGGAAAACTTGGAATTCCAGATAATATACTTTTAAAACCAGGAAAACTAACCCTAGAAGAGTTTGAAATTATAAAAACCCATTCAACAATAGGGCATAGTATTTTGAAAAACTCTACCAGCAAATATTTACATGCAGGAGCAGACATAGCTATAAGTCATCATGAGAAATATGATGGCACTGGTTATCCAAAAGGAATACAAGGAGAAGACATACCAATCTTTGGAAGGATTACTGCAATAGCTGATGTTTTTGATGCATTAACCTCAATCAGACCTTACAAAAAAGCTTGGTCATTTGACGAGGCATGTGGACTACTTGAAAAAGAAAAAAACAAACATTTTGACCCAGCTTTAGTTGATTTATTTTTAATAAATAAATCAGAATTTAATTTTGTCTATGAAGAATATAAAGGTCAAGAGTAAAGATCATTACAAAGTATTCCTAACAAACAGTTCTAAACTACAAAGAAATGGAGAATTACAATGTTTCAATTTTTACTCGTAGATGACAATATTATTAATACAAAAATTTTGGACTTAATTATAGTAGATTATATGAATGATAATAATATAGGTGTAAATAATTACAATATCATTAGGGTTAAAGATGGACAAGAGGCCATTATTTTGGCAGGTGATTATTCTTTTGATATGATATTCTTAGATATTATGATGCCTATTATGAATGGATTTAATGCATTAAACATAATTCGTAAAATGAATTTACCCAAACAGCCAATTATTGTAATGGCTACAGCACTAAAAGATGATATTACAAGAGAAAAAGAAAAAGAAAAAGGTGCTAATGCATATGTAGTAAGACCTTTTGGTAAAAGTACTATTACGTTAATACTAAATCACTATTTAAGAAAAATAATCGATGATACTTTTCATCATGAAGATTTTTTTGATTTTGACGATTTTGATGATAATGGAGATCAAACTCAGACTATTAAGAATCAAGATGTGGTTATGGATATCTTCAATAATAGCCATCTACAACTTTCTAATGAAGAAATCATATCAGAATATAATTATCTTAAAGATGAAATCTACATGGATTTAGAAGAAATTGATTGTTTAATTATGAATAGTTTCAGTTTAGGAGACGATACCTTAGATTTGTATCCCATGATACAAGACATTCATAAGTTTTTTGAATTGTTTTCAAAGTTTCTGCGACAATTTTCGGAGTTTGAAGAATTATCAAAAGTAATAATCTCCCTAAGAGATTTAATATCTAATATTAATATAGATAATTGGAATGAAGAAGATATTGAACTTATAGGTATATACATAAAATCTATCATCATGGATTTACTTGACTGGAAAGAACATGTTTTTATCAGACAGGATGCAGGGAATGTCTTTTATGCCAACGCTTCATTGTTGAATTCATACATAGAAGTAAAAAAACTGTTAGATAATCATAAGATACTGAATCGTTCTTAATATTTAAACTTTAGCGTGAGAAATGAGAAAATTTCATTAATCTCACCCCTCCTATTCATTTATCCTAGCTAGTAAAAGAATTTAACTTAGCCAGTACCAAATTACTTCCAGTATAAAAGTAGTGCTCTTTTATCACTCTTTCAATCTCATCTTTATTTCGTGTTTTAAGGGCATCCACTACTTTTTGGTGATGTCCTTGGACTTCGTCCAAAGTATATAAATTGTATAGGTTCTTTGAATACATCAGCAATGATTTCTTATTTATTTGTTCCAAGTTATATAGAAGAACCTTATTGGTCGCATATTTTAAACAGTGGTCGTGAAACTGTCTACCATAAAAAGCAGTAACCTTAGAACTATTAGATCCATCGCACATTTTTAAAAGTAGTTCATCTAATAAATCCATATCTTCTTGTGTCGCATGTATTGCAAAGCTGGTTGCTAAGGCCCCTTCAATGATACCTTGCGCTTGATAAGTATCAAAAATATCCACATCAGTTACAGCCTTTACAAAAACACCTCGCCGCTCTATTTGCTCTAAAATACCCAAGTTCACCAGCTCTTGTAGCGCTTCCCTGATTGGTACTCGACTCACTTCTAACTTATTTGCTAGATGAACTTCTTTTATTTGGTCGTTTTGTTTATACTCATCATTTAATATTGCATCACAGATATATTCAATTATGTTATTTTTTAGATTTCTTTTT
>Ga0105358_10000140_pt1 | contig 31131 bp, 25 predicted proteins | sample GOMGulsemesocosm_5_FD_83509 | JGI IMG/M metagenome (GOLD analysis project Ga0105358, IMG submission 83509) | Methane-oxidizing microbial communities from mesocosms in the Gulf of Mexico - GOM15C Gulf of Mexico | ecosystem: Environmental > Aquatic > Marine > Cold seeps | place: Gulf of Mexico... | reverse complement strand
ATCACGGAGCTGTTATTGGTGCCTTATTTTGGTGCCTGTTTTCACGTACCACCCCCGCCCCAAAACCAAATTGTCTACGTCAAATTTGCCGATGGCGTGGCACTAAAAGAGCTTTGGGATGTTATCTACGTGGTCGGCACATTAACAGCTGAAACGACCTCCCATGAAGTGGCGCAGGTAGGTTATAGCATGCAGGGGATTAGAACAGAGGAATACAGCGAGTAATGGAACTTTCAATATCAATAAACATTTGTTACTAGCCCCTCGCGAATTATCCTTTCTTTCTAACAACCAATAACAAAAAAGCCGCTTAACAGCGGCTTTTGATCGAGAATCTTAAGTTAAATCAGCTTACGATGGGAATGCGAACTGCGCTCCTTCGCGAACACCGGCTGAAGGCCAGCGCTGAGTGATGGTTTTACGCTTAGTGTAAAAACGCACTGCATCGGGACCGTAGGCATGAAGATCACCAAATAAAGAGCGCTTCCAACCGCCAAAGCTGTGGTATGAAACAGGCACCGGTAGTGGTACGTTAATACCGACCATGCCCACTTTGATGTTATCGCTGAAATAGCGTGCCGCCTCGCCATCACGGGTAAAGATACAAGTGCCGTTACCGTATTCGTGATCGTCAATTAACTGCATCGCCTCTTGCATCGTGTTAACACGTACCACTTGCAATACAGGGCCAAAAATTTCTTCTTTATAGCTGTTCATCTGCGCTGTCACATTGTCGATCAAAGTGCCACCGACGAAGTAACCATTGGCGTAACCTGCCACTTCTGGATTGCGACCATCAACCACAATTTTTGCACCATCACTTTCTGCACTGCTAATGTAGCCGTTGACTTTTTCTTGATGCGCTTTAGTGATTACCGGACCAAAGTCATTGCTGCTGTCTGAGTATGCGCCGACTTTTAGATTTTCCATTTCAGCCGTTAGCTTGGCAATTAGCTGATCTGCCGCAGCATCGCCAACGGCAACCACACAAGAAAGTGCCATGCAGCGCTCGCCAGATGAGCCAAATGCAGCACCAATAAGCGCAGATGCTGCGTTATCCATGTCGGCATCAGGCATGATGATCGCGTGGTTTTTAGCACCACCAAGTGCTTGGCAACGCTTGCCATTGGCGCTTGCCGTCGCATAAATGTACTCAGCGATTGGGGTTGAACCAACAAAACTGACAGCCATCACGCGCTGATCGTGTAACAGCGTATCAACGGCAATTTTATCACCGTTAACCACATTCATAACGCCAGCAGGTAAACCCGCTTCTTCCAATAACTGGGCGATAAACAAAGTAGAGCTAGGATCGCGCTCAGAGGGTTTAAGTACAAAACAGTTACCGCAAACGATGGCCATAGGGTACATCCACAGTGGTACCATCGCAGGGAAGTTAAATGGCGTAATACCAGCGACAACTCCCAGTGGTTGGAATTCGCTCCAAGAATCAATGTTTGGTCCGACGTTTTTGCTGTGCTCGCCCTTTAATAACTCAGGTGCAGAACAAGCGTATTCCACGTTTTCAATGCCGCGCTGTAACTCGCCCATCGCATCGTGTGAAATTTTACCGTGTTCTTCACCGATCATTGCACAAATTTTGTCAGCGTTGTCTTCTAACAACTGCTTAAATTTAAACATCACACGCGCGCGCTTTGCCGGTGGCGTATTGCGCCACGCTGGAAATGCAGCGTTGGCCGCAGCAATGGCCTCTTCCACGGTTTCTTTGCTGGCGAGCGCGACTTGTTTGCTCACTTCACCTGTCGATGGGTTAAAAACATCTTGAGTACGTTCGCCTGCGCTTACGTGCTCACCATTGATCATGTGCCCTATAGTGCTCATTTTAAATCCTCTTATATACCCTGAATCTTTAATCCTCATGCGCCATCGGCAGCAGTGTAATGAAAGATTCAGCTTTATTTTAGTAAAAGCGCGCTCACGCCTTTAGCTTGAAAACATTTTTATCATTTAACCAACAAAATAACACATATATTCTAAAAATAACACATATAGAATAACTGATTTATTTTTTAGCCTAACTCTTGTATCGACTCGCCAATCGCATTGATTAAATCATCGATTTGCTGCCCTTCGACAATGAATGGTAGCCCTAACTGAATGGTGTCTCCGCCGTAACGTACATAGAAGCCCTTTTCCCAACACTTCATCGCAATCTCGTAAGGCTTACGCGCAGGCTCTCCCGGGTAAGCAGCTATTTGTAGCGCACCTGCTAACCCATAGTTTCGAATATCGGTTATATGCTCACTGCCCTTCAGAGAGTGCAGCGCCGCTTCAAACACTGGGCTCATTTCTTTCACTCTTGGAATCAGGCGATCATTCTCGAGTATATCTAAGCTGGCAAGCGCGGCAGCACAAGCGACCGGATGCCCTGAATAAGTGTAACCATGAGGTAACTCAACGTTGTAGTCAGCCCCACCCGTTTCCATAAATGTCTGATAAATTTCACTGCTTGCGATCACCGCCCCCATAGGAACCGCACCGTTAGTGAGCTGCTTGGCAATATTCATCAAGTCCGGAGTCACGCCGAACTCTTCAGCACCAGTATTAGAACCCATACGCCCAAAACCGGTGATGACTTCATCAAAAATGAGTAAAATGTCATGGGCGTCACAAATTTCACGCAATCTTTTTAAATAACCCACTGGCGGCGGTATGACACCGGCAGAACCTGCTAGCGGTTCGATAATCACCGCCGCTATATTTGAGGCATCGTGCAGTGCAATTAGTTCTAATAATTCATCCGCTTTTTCAGCACCGGTTTGTGGCATGCCTTTGGTGAAGGCATTCTCTTTAAGCAGTGTGTGCGGTAGGTGATCACAATCCACCCCTTGTCCGTAAAGAGTACGGTTTGCGCCAATCCCGCCTAAGCTAAAGCCGCCAAAATTGACCCCGTGATAGCCTTTTGAGCGACCGATTAATTTGGTTTTTGTGGCGATGCCTTTTTTGCGCCAGTAAGCGCGAGCGATTTTCAGTGAAGTATCAGCGGCCTCTGAACCCGAATCGGTGAAAAAGACATGATCTAATCCTTTAGGCATAAAATCCAAAATGCGATTGGCCAGTTCAAACGCTTTTGGGTGACCGTACTGAAAAGCCGGTGAGTAATCGAGCTGGCGCAATTGCTTAGAGACAGCATCGGCAATTTCTACTCGGCTATGACCTGCACCGCAAGTCCAAAGACCTGACAATCCATCAAATATTTTGCGGCCGTTTGCATCCGTTAGGTAGCAACCTTGACCTTCAACGATCATCCGCGGATCCGCTTTAAATTGACGGTTTGCCGTGTAGGGCATCCAGTAAGCTTCCAGCTGCTCTCGCGTTAATCCCGCAGAATTTTGTAAATTAAACTCACTCATAGCGATACTCACTCATTATTTAAATGACCTCAGCTGCATAACCGCATTCGATAATACGGTGTATGTAGCGGTCTCGTTAGTTAAATATTGTTTATGACAAGGATTATGCATCGATTATTTGTATCAAAAAACATAAATTTACTTATACTTAGATAAGTAAAAACTAACCTATTGGGATGCTTATTTTGACCACTGCTAGCGCACGCACCAAAGGATTATCGGGACGCATTGCCGATACTGATATACGTTTACTGAAAATTTTTAAGGCGGTGGTGGAATGCGGTGGGTTTACTACCGCTGAAGTTGAGCTCAACATTTCGCGCTCAGCGATTAGTATCGCCATGAATGATTTAGAACAGCGCTTATCGCTTAAGTTGTGCCAGCGCGGTCGCAGTGGCTTTGCCATGACTGATCAAGGCACTGATGTCTACCAATCAACGTTGCAGCTTTTTTCTGCACTAGAAGATTTTCGCACGCAAGTAAATAGTCTCCACCAGCAGCTTAAGGGCGAATTAAATATAGGCATTACCGACACGTTGGTGACAATGCCAAAAATGAAAATAACCCAAGCACTGAGCCGCTTAAAGCAACGCGGTCCCGAGGTAAAAATCAATATCCGCATGATCCCCCCCGCTGACATTGAAATGGGTGTTTTGGATGGAAAATTGCACACTGGGGTACTGCCTGTCACCAAAAACTTACCGGGGCTTGAATATATAAAACTATACAACGAACAATCGCTACTTTACTGCAGTGATTCTCATCCTCTGTTTGCAAATGCTGACAAAGATATCTCAATGGCGGCGATTGAAAACCAAGAGGCGGTTTTGCCGGCCTACGCTCAATCAGCCACTATCAAAAGTTTGTACCAAAACTTAAAGGGAGGCGCCACTGCCACCGATCGCGAGGGTATTGCTTTTTTAATCCTAACCGGCCATTACATCGGCTATCTACCCACCCACTTCGCTAAACGCTGGGTAGCAGAAGGTAAACTGCGCGCCCTTTTACCTGAGCAATTAAACTTCGAGACGCCAATAGCTGCCATTTTTAGAAAAGGGGCCAGTAATAATTTAGTGTTAAATTGTTATTTACAACAACTCAATGATGAGTAAAACCTCGTGTTCAGATGAGCATATTGACGATGATTAAATAAGCAACAAGCAAATAAACTCAATACTTTAATTGCTGGTTTCTGCGCATGATCGCTAGCTTAAGTGGAGCACATAAAGTGTAAAAAAGTAGAGAGCAAAGCTCTCCACAAGGAGGTGAATGTTAAATACCAATGCCACAAGCACTGCGCTGATAACAGCAGATTCAGGATTAAAAAATATTTTATTTATTTATCGAGCAGCCGACGGCATACGAGATAGCAACAGTACCGGATGAGCCACCCAGTTCATAAGGGAGCAGTTTACCGTGTTGATAGGCTCCCATTACCGCTGACTCCAATAACTGTGATGCCGTTAATAGTTCGGGGCTAGCAAACTTATCACCTAAGTAATCCAGCATGATCGCGCCCGATAAAATCATGCCTGTAGGGTTAGCTTTCCCCTCCCCCATAATGTCGGGAGCCGAGCCATGGCAAGGCTGGAATACGGCATTGTTATCACCGATTTCACCGGAGGATGACATGCCCATGCCGCCCATCAGCGCCGCCGCTATATCTGATAAAATATCGCCAAATTGATTTTCAGTCGGGACCACATCATAGCGCCAAGGGCAACGCACTAAATCGAGCGCAGTGGCATCCACATATTGATGCTCTGCCACTATATCGGGATACTTTTCAGCCACTTGATAGTAAACATTGCGGAAAAAGAACTGCGATGAGAGCACGTTAGCTTTGTCTGAACAAGTCACTAGTCCAGGTTTCCCTCGCGCTTTACGACGCTGAGCCAGACGAAAGCTGAAATCAAATAGTTTAGTTGAAGTCTCTTTCGTCACGCGAATTAAGTTATGTGCTGCCTCTTCGCTGTCTAGCTGATGCGATCTCGGCTCTGCAAAAATACCTTCTGTGGATTCTCGAACAATCACAAAATCGAGATCTTTGGAGCGCTCATCCGCTAAAAGGAGCGGCAGAAACTGCCGGCGTATTAATGGCTAATCACGGCCCTATAGTATCGGGCACTAACTTCTGCAATGCTATGTATGCCATTGAGGAGTTAGAGGAGAGCGCTAAGATCGCCCTGCTTCTACACAATCGTGATTGTGTAGAAATCCCGGCCGATAAAGTTAACCAGCTTTTAGTTAAATACGGACACCGCCAAAATTAGTCTTCTTATTGCGATGATTTATCACTGTGCTAAAAATGTCCCGATAGGACTTGTCTGCGACAGACTCTAGCATCAGCGTGCAAATCTGCTATTGTGCATATTTTGCCGACTTTAATCGATGGACTTTTATGGGAGTGCCTAAAGTGACAGCCAATGTTGAACGCTTTGATGTATGGATTCGCAATGATTTTGTAGAGATGAACACCGAGTTGGAAAAACTGTATATCCAACAAGTCGATAGGGCCAATGTCAGTGGTATTGGCGATGAGATAAAAGCGGCAATAGAGACCCAAGGTAAAGACTTGATCAAGGCGCTATTGGCGGAGGGTAATACCGATGAAGGCTTTGATGCCGGTTTTGATTTACTCGGTAATGTCGGCTTTTATATGGCGGCTTGTCGTCGTCACGATATTACTGAACCTGGGCGTGAAACCACTTCTCCAATGGTTGAAGCGTCGGCACTTGCGTTGCAATTAGGCGCATCTCTTGGAGTAACACCGCGCTTCGCCACGGCTCATTTAACCACCCATAATCGCTCCATTGATGGCGTTGCCAAAAGTTTCACCGCGCTCAATGATGAAACTATTTTCAACGATTATAACAATCGTGCAGTGCTCGCTTATAAAAGAGCGGCTGATGCACTGTTTCGGATTGTACCCCTAGGCATATCAAATCCTGCCTCAGTGGAATTATTGGCCGCTGCCAGCGATGCACTCAAAGATGTGCTCAGCTATAATGCTTCGCTGTTTAGACAACTAGACGTCGATGCTTTTTTCTATCAAGTCAGGCCCTATTACAAATCCTATCGTGTCGGGGCGCATATTTATCGCGGCGCGAATGCCGGTGATTTTTCCGGGATTAACATTATTGATATGCTGTTGGGTCTGTGCCGTGCCGATCACCCGTACTACTCACAGCTGTTAGTTGATAAGATGCTCTATATGATGCCCGATGATCAAACGCGATTAATGGATTGCATGCGCAGAAAAAGTTTGATGGACGAAATTCTGCAAACCCCCGCGACATCACACAATAGCGAGTGGTATCAGCAGTTTTGCGGCCAGTTCTTAAAAGTCTGTAAAATGCATGGACGCACCGCCACCCAACATCACGACCAATTAGTCGATAAATTTATCAGTAGGCCTTCCCAATCCCTCGGTGAAGAGCACATGGATAAGCTGACGGCCAGCGGCCCACCGCTACCGGTCTTACTACGCTCTCTAGAAAAGCTGCGCGACCTGCGTTTGGCCGCACCGCGCGATGATATTCCCAGTCGCTACGCAGATGTTGCACGCATTAAAGCCAGTATGGGGGCGTGATGAAAACACTCTTTGAAGTCAAAACCGCAGGTTACTTTTTAAGTCACTCTGTAGGGCTGCAGCCTAAAAGCGCTAAAGATGCACTGTATGACGCCATGCTTACTCCCTGGGCACAAGACCCTGAGCAAGCTTGGCCTCATTGGTTAAAGGGTATCCAGGGATTTAGCGATGCGCTCGCCAAACTACTGCACACCGATGCCGATTTAATTTGTCCACAAGTCAACCTCTCCAGTAGCTATACTAAAGTGTTACAAGCACTACCGTTTGATGCCCAACGTCCGGTCATTTTGATGTCTGAACGAGATTTCCCGAGCATGGTGTTTGTCGCAAAACAGGCCGAGCGCCTAGGGTATCAGCTGCGCTTGTTAGACAAATCCTTTGATGTTCACGATACTCAAGCTTGGCAGCAAGCGTTTAAGGACGATGTGGCACTGGTGCTGCTCAGTCATGTCTACTCTAACAGCGGCTGCCGTTTAGATATCCCAGCTATTTGCGAACAGGCACGCCAGGCAAAGGTACTAACCTTAGTGGATATCGCGCAATCGGTCGGTGTGATGCCAATAGATTGCCAAACTTGGCGGGCCGATTTTATTTTGGGATCTTGTGTAAAATGGCTGTGCGGTGGACCGGGCGCAGGCTTTCTATGGATATCACGTGAGAATCTAAGCCGCTGCGAACCCGTTGATGTCGGTTGGTTTTCGCATGAAAACCCCTTTGAATTTGATGTTCGCGACTTTCGCTACCACCCTAGTGCACTGCGCTTTTGGGGGGGGACTCCCTCAGTATTACCATACTGCTTAGCGGCCAACAGTATTGAAAATGCACTCGCGATTGGCATAGATAACATTTATTTGCACAACCGCAGCTTATCTAAAGCTTTGTGGAGCGCGCTCAAAACAGAGCACTTGATCAGTCCTGAAGGCGAAACGCGCAGTGGTGGTACAACTATCATTGATATGGGGGATGGACAAGCGCATTTTGTGCAGCGGTTACAGCAAGCCAATATTGCCTTTGATCAACGCTTGGAAGGAGTGCGCATTTCACCCCACATCTACAATGATGAGCGCGAAATAGAACTGTTAGTGAGTTGTTTATATTAAAGTTATAATATTCATCAATTAACCAATGCAGTACACTAACCGTCATCAAAGCGTAATAAGTGAAAGATACCTTGAGGCTAAATACAGCCATTGAAGGGCTGTATTTGCATTGGGCTCAGCGCTAATCGCCATTGTTAATAATGACCAACTCTGCCTTGAGCATTCGAAGCTGACTTCTGCGGTTAGATACGTCGTCGAAGTCGTAGATAAGTATAGGTAATGATATGCAAGCCAAAACCAAGCGTCATATGGGTAGCTCCAAAACCATTGCACTGGTCGCGCATGACAATATGAAAGACACCTTAATTGCATGGAGCAAGCAACGTAAACAGCAGTTAACGCAACATAAGTTAGTAGCGACTGGCACCACAGGCTCGCTGCTGGAGAAAGCGCTGGGGACTAAAATCAAGCGCTACCTCAGTGGCCCTATGGGCGGGGATCAACAAATTGGCGCAGACATTTCCAGCGCTGATATAGACATCCTAGTATTTTTTTGGGATCCGCTGTCGCCGCAGCCCCACGATCCTGATATCAAAGCGCTACTGCGACTGGCCGCGGTCTGGAATATACCGATTGCCTGTACTCCATCTTCCGCAGATTTTATGTTTAGCTCGTCCCTTATCGACAGTGACTACAGTTTTCTCGTCCCTGACTATCAGCAGTATTTAGCGGAACGTACCTAAATTGTGCTCTTTTAACATCACATTATTAATAAGCAACTTTATTCGAAAATCTGGGGGGGAGCAGTAAAGGGAAGTAGTATTTACCTGAAACTAATACCTAAAACTAATACCTGAAACTAATTAGCGATTGAGAAAATCAAGAGCAAGTCATTCAGCCTTGCTCTGCAATTCTCGTTCGAGCGGCTAAAAAAGTCCCTTACTGAATGATACGCTAGAGTCTTCGCCCGCTAAATGCAACTTAGTCACTCGAGGTTGTGTACTGGCAATGACATTGCCGCGGCGAATGACATAGAGCCGCTCTGGGCGCAATTGCAGAGCCTCTACCGCGCTACTCGCTTCACAGATGACAATATCCGCATTAGCCCCCACTTTTAAACCGTAGTTCTCAAGTTGCATCACTTTAGCGGCATTGCTAGTCACCGCATCAAAAGCGCCTTTCATTTGCTCAACACCGGTCATTTGCCCTACATGCAAGCCCATATACGCGGCATCTAACATGTCGTGGGTGCCAAAACTGTACCAAGGGTCCATCACACAATCGTGACCAAAAGCGACGTTGATGCCCGCCTCCATCATCTCAGGTACACGTGTCATACCTCGGCGTTTCGGATAACTATCAGAGCGTCCTTGCAAGGTGATATTAATCAGTGGATTTGCCACTACATGGACTTGCGCCTCGCGAATTAGCGGCAGTAATTTTGAGACATAATAATTGTCCATGGAGTGCATTGAGGTCAAATGTGAACCGGTCACCCGCCCTTGCAAACCCTGCCTGACTGTTTCGCTGGCCAGTACTTCAATATGGCGCGACATAGGATCATCGCTTTCATCACAGTGCATATCAACCAGCAAGTCGCGCTGCGCGGCAATCTCACAAAGCCTGCGGATAGACTCTGAACCATCACTCATGGTTCTTTCAAAGTGGGGAATACCGCCCACCACATCAACCCCTTTATCGAGTGCGCGCAGTAAATTTTGCTCTGACTTTGCATAGCGCAAAAAGCCATCTTGCGGGAAGGCCACCAACTGAATATCAATATAGTCGCGCATTTGCTCGCGCACTTCTAACAGCGCTTCGACCGCCAGTAGTCTGTCATCACTAATATCGACGTGTGATCTTATCGCCAAAGTACCACGCGCAATAGACCAGCGACACAACTCAAGTGCTCGCTGTTTAATCGCTTCAACAGTCAAGCTTGGTTTTAGTCCGCCCCACAAAGCAATACCTTCTAACAGTGTACCGCTTTGATTTAGGCGAGGTTGACCGAGCGATAACGCTGAGTCCATGTGAAAATGGCTGTCAATAAACGGGGCAGTAGCCAGCTGGCCCCTGCCATCTATGACTTTATTAGCCGGCGTGTCTATCTGGGCCGATATTTGGCTAATTTTGCCATTAACTACGCCGATATCTTGTGCCTTTTCAGCATTGGCCAAGTTAACGTTTTTAATCAGTAAGTCGAGCATCAGTAGGCACCTTTATGAGAGACGCTAAACCCGCTAAAATCAACGAGGAATAGCTAAATCTGGTAACCTATTTTGTTACATTTACCTCAAGACTTAAACAGTAAACTTTGATCTAGCAGATAATGTTCAAACAGTGGTAAGCAGGCACTGCCAATAACACGAGGGTCATAGTTAATCGTTGCCTGTTCGACTTGCGGTACAACAATGCCCTGTAAATCAATTTCTTGCACAGCCTTTTGAATCGCAGCAACTATTTTTTCTCGAATATTACTCGGAAAAGCGCCATCAACCACTACGTGATTAAAATCGATCACACTACAGCTAGAGACAATGGCTATCGCAATATACTTGGCGATGTAATCAATCCAGTGATCGATATGCGTTTCATGTTGTCGCCAATCTTTAAGCCCCTGCCACAAAAAATCTGGCGCTATATTAGCCTGCAGTAGCTGTCTTTCCAATAGTGCTACAGAGGCGTGTTCAATCAACTGTGCCAATTTCCCGTCTGGTCCAATAATAGGCATAGAGCCTATTGCACCGGCATTGCCCTGCGGACCGGGGAAGATTGAGTTATTGAGTACTAAGCCACCACCGATAAAAAAGCCGATAAAGATGTAAGAAAAATCGGTCAACTGTGACCCGCGACCGAACACTAATTCCGCACCACATGCCGCTGTTGCATCATTTTGGATGGTAATCGGGAAAGTGCAAAATTTACCAATTTCATGAGCGATGTCCAGCTGGTGCCAAGAGTCGATGTCCTTTTGCGGAGCGCCTATTTTCTCTGACCAATTCCACAGTTCATACGGCATAGCAACACCGAGGCCTATCACTTTCTCTCGCTGGCTCGGGCTTAAAAACGCCATCAAGTAGGCGAGCGTTTCCTGTGTGAATGCGATAATTTTTTCGGCGATCGGGTAGTGATAAGTAATAAATTTTGAACTGCGAATGTCTCCGACAAAATCCATCAAAACAATTTCTGCTCGACGCCTGCCAATTTTTAATCCCATGGTAAAGACACCATCGGGATTAAGCTTCATAGGGACGGATGGCTGCCCTACTTTACCTTTTAAGGACTTGCCTCGCAGCAGTAATCCATCTTGCTCCAAGCCCCGCATAATCACCGACATCGACTGTGCCGACAAGCCGGTCAACTTTGCTAATTCAGCTTTTGCCAACGGGCCATTGCGACGAATAAGCGAGAGAATTGCACGCTCGTTGTACTCACGCAATGTCGATTGATTCGCCCCACCGCCCTGTTTTTGGTTCTTACTTTTAATCTTCACTTCACAGCCCGTTAAATTATCGCGCCCAATAATAGCACCCGTAGGATTATTACCCAGCGACTTATTCATTTTTTACGCATTTGTAATAAACAAACTACCACAACTAATTAATAAATCAATTTGATTTATTAATTGACATCACGCTATTCAAGAGGTAATTTTAAATCAGAGCGTTTGGGACGTTCTCCTAACACTCAATTTACAGAATTGAATACTAGGATGAATTCAATTGGGTTGGGCTAGATGGCTTTCTGAAAGCTGCGGTCGTAGTAGATCAATCTGATTCTGAACAGCCTCCAGAGCACTCTCAAAACTAACCACTAAACAAATGTAGGGAACAAGATGAAAAAAACAATTATTGCATCTATGGTCGGCGCGGTAACATTAGCAAGCGCTGTTAGCTTCAATGTTCAAGCGGGTGTTGGCGCTTGTCTTATCACTAAGACCGACACCAACCCTTTCTTCGTGAAAATGAAAGAAGGCGCGAAGGCAAAAGCTGCTGAGCTTGGCATTGATCTTAAGACATACGCCGGAAAAGTTGATGGAGACTCTGAATCTCAAGTGGCCGCCATCGAAACTTGTATTGCCGATGGCGCTAAAGGTATTTTACTGACGGCTTCTGATACTAGCGGTATCGTTCCCGCTGTTAAGCAAGCGCGCGAAGCAGGTTTATTAGTCATTGCTCTTGATACTCCGCTTGAGCCAATCGACTCCGCTGATGCGACTTTTGCCACTGATAACTTCCTAGCAGGTGAGCTAATCGGTCAGTGGGCCAAAGCAGCGCTGGGCGATAAAGCCAAAGACGCTAAAATTGCACTACTTGATCTTGCTGTAAGCCAGCCTTCTGTCGGCGTATTACGCGATCAAGGCTTCCTGCAAGGATTTGGCATTGAGTTAGGCGATCCAAACAAGTGGGGCGATGAAACTGACCCACGTGTTATCGGCCATGAAGTGACTGCTGGTAACGAAGAAGGGGGTCGTAAGGCAATGGAAAATCTACTGGCTATCGACTCAGGTATCAACGTTGTCTACACCATTAACGAACCCGCTGCAGCTGGTGCTTATCAGACACTGAAAGCTTTTGGTTTAGAGAAAGACGTGCTGATTGTCTCTGTCGATGGCGGCTGTCCAGGCGTGCAAAATGTTACTGAAGGTGTTATCGGCGCTACTTCACAGCAATACCCTCTACTAATGGCCTCTAAAGGCATCGAAGCGATTGCCACTTGGGCAAAAGATGGCACTAAGCCTGCTAACACACCGGGTAAAGCGTTCTTCGATACGGGTGTTAACTTAGTGACAGACAAAGCGGCTAGCGGTGTTAGCTCTATTGACACTAAAGAAGGTACGGCTCGCTGCTGGGGCTAATTATGCACTACCTATCGCAAACAGATAGCAGGCTAGCTGTTTGCGATACAGTTTAAAAACAGGGCAGTGGCACGCGCCACTCCCCTTTAGCTATTAGCAACTAGGATTCCCCTAGGTCTACATAAGTTATATAGAATACATCGAGAATCTCCATGACAGAATCTACCGCGATCTCCACGGATCAGACGTCGCAAAAGCTTGGCGCAAATGAAAAAGTGGCCAGTTTTGACAATCAAAGCCGCAACTTTATTAGCAGCATACAACACACATTACACCGTACTCCCTCGTTAGTGCCTCTTATCGTATTACTACTTTCCATTACTGTTTTTGGCGTGCTCTTAGGCGGTAAGTTTTTCTCCCCATTTGCTTTAACCCTTATTTTGCAGCAAGTTGCCATTGTCGGTATTGTCGGCGCAGCCCAGAGTTTAGTGATACTCACCGCAGGTATTGATTTATCTGTGGGCGCTATCATGGTGCTATCATCCGTGGTGATGGGCCAGATGTCCTTTCGTTACGGCTTACCCCCTGAAGTTGCCATCGGCATCGGTCTGTGCTGTGGTACTTTATTAGGTTATATTAATGGCTGGTTAGTAGCCGTTATGCGCTTGCCACCTTTTATCGTGACACTGGGCGTATGGCAAATTGTCTTAGCAACTAACTTTTTGTATTCTGCTAACGAGACTATTCGCAGCCAAGACATTGAAAAATCAGCCTCACTGTTCCACTTTTTTGGTGAAAGAATCAATATTGGCGGCGCTATATTTACCTACGGCGTGATCGCTTTTGTGCTCATTGTGGCTATCCTCACCTATATTTTAAACAACACTGCTTGGGGCAGACACGTATACGCTGTTGGTGATGATCCGGAAGCTGCTGAATTGGCCGGTGTTGAAACCAAGAAAATCCTAATTTCTGTGTACATGATTGCCGGTTTAATCTGTGCGTTTGCAGGTTGGGCACTGATCGGCCGCATCGGCTCAATCTCTCCTACTTCAGGCCAGTTTGCCAATATTGAATCCATCACCGCAGTTGTGATTGGTGGTATCTCACTATTTGGAGGGCGCGGCTCTATCATGGGCATGCTCTTTGGGGCGCTAATCGTTGGCGTATTTTCGCTAGGCTTGCGCTTAATGGGCGCTGACCCACAGTGGACTTATTTATTAATAGGCGTACTTATCATTGGCGCCGTCGCAATAGATCAATGGATTAGGAAGATTTCATCATGAGCAAGCCAGTTTTAAGTACCCGTAATTTAGTTAAACGCTACGGTAGAGTAACGGCCTTAGATCACTGTGATTTCGACTTATACCCAGGTGAAGTGCTCGCTGTTATCGGTGATAACGGTGCCGGTAAGTCTACTTTAATCAAAGCATTATCAGGCGCGGTACAACCTGATTCAGGTGAGATGTTTTTAGACGGTGAAAAGGTTAATTTCTCGACCCCTCTAGCGGCACAAGGGGCTGGCATTGATACCGTATACCAAACACTGGCACTGTCCCCTGCTCTTTCTATTGCGGACAATATGTTTTTGGGGCGCGAACTGCGCAAACCCGGCATTCTGGGCACAGTGTTCCGCCAGCTAGATCGTCCTAAAATGCAACAAATTGCCCGTGATAAGCTCACTGAATTAGGCTTGATGACCATCCAAAACATCAACCAAACAGTTGAGACTTTATCCGGCGGTCAACGCCAGGGGATTTCAGTGGCTCGTGCCGCCGCGTTTGGCTCTAAGGTCATCATCATGGATGAGCCAACAGCCGCACTGGGCGTTAAAGAATCACAACGAGTATTAGAGTTAATTAGTGACGTTAAAGCAAAAGGCATTCCTATTGTGCTAATTTCACACAATATGCCGCATGTCTTTGAAGTCGCTGATCGCATTCACGTACATCGCTTAGGTCGTCGTCTCTGCACCTTGAATCCGAAGGAGCATAGTATGGAAGATGCCGTCGCTTACATGACAGGCGCGAAAGAACCTGATCCTTCGTTGATCAACTAAGCACAAAACCACTTAACGTAGCAGCCGTTAAGTGGCATTAATCCCGAATCCGGCAGTTGACCTTTCTATAAACTTAATCACAATCCAGTAATTCATCTATAGAGTAAAAGCGCTAAATCACGCTAGGCATGCTAAATCACAGTCACCTCGCTCTGTTTTCTTTTTGCAGATTAGTTGTAAAGGGATGCATCATTTACTAGAGTTGCATTAGGTACTGCCTAAATAGTCAGAGGGTTAATATCACATCAAACCTCGTTATAACCCTTGGATAATGCACAATCAGTTACAAGTACAACGACTTCACTTTAAGCGGGTAAATTCATGAGCGAACACCATTTTAATACCATTGAAACACTCGCCAAGCATATTGTGAATAACGCGGCTGATAAACCTCGCTATATTTTTGCAATTGCCGGAGCTCCCGGTTCCGGTAAATCAACCGCCGCCCATGCACTACAACAACTCATCACTGAAAAATATCAGCGAGCGTGCCAAATTATCGCGATGGATGGCTTTCACTTAGACAATCAAGTGCTCATCGAGCAAGGTTTACTTGAGGTAAAAGGCGCTCCACAAACCTTCGATTTAGTCGGTTTTGAGAGGTTATTAACGGACCTACAAGTCAACCAAACCCCCATCCAAGCCCCAATTTTTGATAGAAATATTGATGCAGTTATTGAAAATGCGATTTACATTAACACTGCGACTCAAATTATCCTAGTCGAGGGAAATTACCTGTTACTTAAGCAATTTGGCTGGCAAAAATTAGCGCAATACTTTGATAGCAGTGTTTATCTACAAGTGCCCATTGAAGTATTGAGAGAGCGCTTAGTCGAGCGCTGGATAAACCAAGATTTAGACATCGATATTGCCGTTGAAAAAGCGCAGAGTAATGATTTACCCAACGCTCTTTTGGTCATTAATCAATCAAAGGCTGCGGATATTACTTTAAGTCTTAAAGCGTAAAAAACTGTCGGACAAGACACTTACCTACTGCGAAAAATCAGAATTTGGCTATATTTGCTGTTTTTTCTCGCGACATCAATCAAACCCGACAGGCTCTTAGGATAAAAGCAAGCCCAAGTATAAACATGGACTTTATAACGTCTCTTATTTAGCGTAACTATCCGGTATTGCCGAGCGCTGACGTTTCATCACCGATGTACGACCTAACAGCGCAATGCCGATGTATCCGCGTAATTTTAAAGTATCTATATCTTTAAGCATCATAAAAGAGGAATAGGTTTTACCTTTGGCGGGATCGTAAACACTACCATCTTTCCACTTCGATTTTTTAAAGGTGAATCCCTGTAAGTTTTTCAAGCCCAGTATTGAGCGAGTTTGCAGCTCTTTTTTAGGGTTTTTAACATCCAGTTTTTCTTTCACGACACCTTCGTGCAAATCTTTCACCCAGACAATCTTACCCTCGAACTTGTCCCCTGCACGGTATATTTCGACCACGCCTTTACCGCTTTCAGAAAGCCAGTATCCCAGTATATCGTCTTCGCTGAAACCCGCTGCAAATGTGTTGCTACTAACAAGTAACACCATCAGGGATGTTAATATCTTTGAAAATTTCATCATATATCCTCTATATGCATTGTTATTTTTATTAACTAGAAGTTACCTATAGGTATCTCATATAACCCTAACATCATTAAATTGTGATTGGAATTATTCAATGCACTACTTGCACATTCTCAGATTATTAGCAGGCTCAGTTGAGAGTTCAATCCTAGCAACTACCGCCAAGGACCCCATACTAATTAACGGCCACGAACTGCCCTGCGACGATGACGCTCTTCTGCCCGTTAACCACAAAATAAGTCACCCCATTTTCTTCAAACGACACTACATTTGTATCAGGTACTGAGTTGATATCAGCAATGACTAATCCAAGTACCAGTCCAGCTGTGATATAAAAGCCACGATTATAACTATGTTTGTGCCAATGCCCACGTCTTATAACGGGGCTAACTATAGGCTTGCGTAATACTGGTACAGCTTTGTTGTGGTGTTGAATTCCAGCAGCCAGTGTTTGAGTAGCTGGAAATAACAGTGTTAATGTAATCGCAGTTGTTGCAGTGAGCAGTAGGTTTTTGAGCATTATTTTTTCCCCTTTGGAATAACTCATTGGTTAATCTATGAGTTAATTTTAGAGGAGTTGCTACTATCACCCTGTGCAACTACCGCCAACTTATATTCATTAAGTGACAACTTTTTAATAGCCGCTAAAAATGAATTTAATGCTATCAGTATCGATTTAGAAAAAATCTTTTTCAGGCTTGCGGTGCAAATCAAAAAACAAAATTTCTGCTCAAAAAAACGGTGTTATTCATCCAATTATTGAGTGAGAACCCCCCACGGCCTCGCTCACAGAGCAACACCCATTCTCGCACCGCATGTTACGCACTGTGCGCATATTGCTGACGGTATTTAATAGGTGTGCAATTAACATGCTGCTTGAATGATCGTGCAAAAGTACTCGGTGAACTATAGCCTAGTTGATAGGTAATTTCCGTCACGGAAATATCTTTGCCAGTCAGATATTGTTTTGCCAGAGCAATTCGTAAAGTATTTAACAGCTGCGAATAGGATTGACCCTCTTCACTTAAACGCCGCTGTAAGGTACGTTTGCTCATGTGAAGTTTAAAGGCAATGGTCTCTTCGCTAGGGCAGCCCGAGGCTAACAGACTGGTCACCACACTGACCACTTGGGCACTGGTATTTCCAGCCTTTAGCGCTTTTAAATACTTAGCCACTGCCGCTTCATTGAGTTCAACCAGTTCAGGATCGTGAGTCGGTAGCATTTCATTGAGTAATTTTCTAGAAAAGGCGATACCGTTCACTTCGCTATTGGCATACACAGGACATTGAAAATACTCCTGATAAATCCCCATCGATGCATCTATATCAAAGCTAAAATACACCGCGGTAGCGGGTATTGTTTTACCGGCGGCCAGACGAAACATTTTTAAGAAAAAACCCACCCCCAGCTGGATTGCACAAGGATGTACTTTTGCACTGCTTTTACGTTCTAACTTAGGCTGGTATTGAATAATTAATTCATCGCCCCTTTCCAATAGCTCTAACTGCATCGCCGTATTCATATACTGAGCGTTTTGAACAAAGCGGCGCAAGCCATCTTCCAAATTGACACTGGCCATCCACGCGAGACCTAAGCCTTTGAGGTAAGCTGGCTGAAACAGTGAAGCGGCAATCAATCCCAACTCTGTATTTGCAGTAGCCTGTACAGAAAGCTGCCAGAGAAGCTGCATTTTTTGCATTGATACACGGCTCTGCTGTACTTTGCCAGGTGCGGTATCTATCGCCGCTTGCGACAAAATAGCTTCGGCGTCGACATCATAGACCGCTAGCACTTGTGCGATTAGTTTGGGGATGGTCAATAAAGTGGTATCAGACATAGAAAATCAGTATTCGCTGTTAAGAAACTCATAGTAATACACTTTTGAGCTTGGATACACTGACCTTGGCACTGATTGCACTTATTTTGGCACTGCTTGCAAAGCACTGAGATGCTAAAAACATAATAATTTAGCGATCAAGACGATAATCTTTAGGCAGACAACATGACTGATCCATAATAGGTAGCTATGCTTTATTGCAGTACTGAAACTTCAATCTAAGCAGCCACAATACGGTTATTTTCAAGGGCCTAAAAAACTTATAGATAGCTGATGTTAACGCGAAAGAAAATTGCAAGCTTCAATCATAAAAACGGGGATAATGGCAGTGGATATTGCATTATGTCACGCTGAATATATAGGACAAGGAGGTTTGAATTCTCATTTCTCCTTTAGCCTGCATAAACCAATAATCTACAGTTGGTGCAGGGCAAGCCATGCACGCTGGCATAAAAAAGCGACAGTCGCTACACTAGCCTGCGGCTTAACTGTTAGCGGACATTTTTTAAAAATCAAGGATCTAACTCAAGGTATGGGACATACAATATGATGCTGCACTTAGGTAAATTGCTCAGCGCCCTTCTGGGCTTAATAATACTCAGTGGCTGCGCCAGCACAACCACTCAACAACACTCTGGTTTTCTAGATAATTACGCGCAGCTGACCGATTCAAAGCAGTACCAATACACCAAAGTATACAGCGCTCCCCACTTCAATAGTGCCGATTACGCCACGCTGACAAAACTGCATCTCGCCCCTTTTGAAATGTGGCTAAAAGCTAGCGGCAAGCAACAGTTTAATCCACAGCAGCTCGCTGAACTATCGCGTTATTTTAGCGCTACGCTGGCTGCAAAACTGACTGCAAAAGGTTACCTACTCGTCAGCCAGCCCAGCGCAGAAGCCCTAAGCATTCGCGGCGCTTTTAGCAATATTGAATTGCTCACTCCACAGCTCTCTCCCACTGATTTTATCCCCTTTAGAGTGGTATTAAACGCCGGCAATGCCGCCTATCTCAACATCACTGATAAAAAAGATATTATCAGCAGTGTCTCCATCGAAGTAGAGTTTTTACAAGGCCTGCCACAGCGACGAGTATTCGCCATGATAGCCACTAAACAAGTCGATGTTACCGTTGCCAATAACGGCAGTGACAACTTAAGCGCTGTGACCAAAGTATTAGATCAATGGATCGATAATTTTGTCCTTAAAATAACAGCGATCAGAGATGCCACTTAACTTTCATGCAATCCCTTTTATTGAGCAAATGACTATGAGTAATGCATTAACAAGCACCTTTAATTTCCTATCTATTGTGACCCTTATCGCTTTACTGTCAGCTTGCTCTGAAGATGCATCGCAGCAAATAGCTGCAGATAGCATAGTAAGACCGGCAAAAATTCTCACTGTGCAGGCCACTCAAAATAATACAATGTTGAGTTACCCCGCAATCATTGATTCGCAGAATCTCACCACGCTGGCCTTTGAAGTCGGAGGCAGATTGAGCAAAATTTCCGTCGTCGATGCGCAACATGTTAAGCGCGGTGAGCTACTCGCTAAACTAGACCAACAGAATTTGAATGCCAAACTAACTTCAGCCCAAGCGCAGTACAACAATGCCAACAAAGAGTACCAGCGAGCGCTGCGCTTAATCAAAGCTGATGCGATTTCTCGCAGTGAACTCGATAAGCGCAAATCGCAACATGATATTGATAAAGCCGGTTATATCAGCGCTAAAAAAGCGCTACAGGATTCTGTCATACTCGCCCCGTTTGACGGCAACATCGCCAAAGTATCCGTGACTTTACAGCAGGTAGTGCAACCCGGCGAAGCGGCTATTGTTATTTTGGGCAGCGGCGGTTTAGAGGCTAAGTTTAACTTGCCTTCAAGCGTCATCGCCCGTGCCAAGGATAATAATGCCAAGCAGCTTGATGCCTATATTACTTTAGATTCAGCGCCAGGCATTAAACTTCCCGCCACCTTTAAACAAGTGACTTTAACTGCGGATGCTAATTCTCAAACTCATGAAGTTACTTTCTCCTTCAGCGCCTCTAGCACCGTTAACATCCTTCCAGGGATGAACGCTGTGGCTTGGTTTAAAGACCCTAGCAGTCAGTCTGCCTCAGGTATTCAAGTACCATTGACGGCAATCACCTCACAGGCCAATCAAAAATACGTCTGGGTGGTCGCGCCCCACTCTATGCAAGTGCGCAAAAGAGCAATTTCCATCGCCGATAGTATTGGCGAGACTATCACTGTCGTTGATGGCCTACAAGCAGGTGAAAGCATCGTTGTTGCAGGTGTTTCGTTTCTAGCAGAGGGCATGCGTGTACGCCCTTGGTCAAGCAAACCTTAGCCGCAGCTTATAAGGATCAGCTATGAATCTCGCAGAAGTTTCCATTAAAAATCCGCTACTTTGTATCATTGCGGTGTTGCTGGCATTATTTGCAGGCTTTAATGCCTATCAGCAAATGCCGCGTTTCGAAGACCCTGAATTCACCATCAGGAGTGCCATAATCTTTACCCAATATCCGGGTGCTAGTCCGCAAGAAGTTGCCCAAGAGGTCTCTGAACCCCTAGAAACTGCGTTACAGCAGATGCAGGAGATCAAAGAAATCCGCAGCAAATCCTCTGCGGGGGTTTCAGAAATTACGGTTGATATCAAATACGATTTTGCTAAGTCCAAGGAAGATCTACAAATCATTTGGACCAAGCTACGCAACAAAGTCAAAGATGCAGAGCGCTCATTACCACAGGCAGCACAGAGTCCAGTAGTCAATGATGATTTCGGTGACTTATATGGGTTGTCCTATCTAATCACCGGGGACGACTATAATTACAGTGAATTACGCGCGTATGCCAAGGCGTTGCAAAAAGAAATTCTGCAAGTAAAAGGGGTCGCTAAAGTCAAACTAGAAGGCGAGCGAAAAGAGGCGATCTTCATCGAATTTTCCCGTGAAAATGCCGCGGCCCTGGGTGTCTCAATCCAAAATCTCTATGATATATTGGCGCAACAAAACTCTGTCGTCTCAGCCGGTAGTGTGGTGATTGGTGATCAACGTATCACTATCGACCCCTCCGGCTCAATCAACTCGGTGTTAGCGATTGAAAACCTGCTGGTATCAACCACTACTGATGGAAAAATCATCCACCTCAAAGATATTGCCAGTGTCTCGCGCGGCTATCAAAGCCCTGCCACTAAGATAATCCGCTACGATGGTAGCAAAGCAATTGCCTTTGGTATCTCCAATGTGTCTGGCGGCAATGTGGTAAAAATCGGCGCAGCGATCGATGCTAAAATACACGAGGCACACAGTCGCAGGCCGATAGGCATGCAAGTTCACGAATATTATCACCAGGGCAAAATCGTCGCTGCATCTGTGGATAACTTTGTCACTAATGTTATCGCCGCTTTGATCATTGTTATCGTCTCGCTGTTTATTTTCATGGGGAGGCACTCCGCAGTGGTGATGGCCTTTATCTTGTTAGTGACGGTTGCCGCGACGCTCGCGACTATGCATATCACAGGGATTCCCATTCATCGAATTTCACTCGGTGCGCTTATTATTTCTCTGGGCATGATGGTTGATAATGCCGTGGTTATCACTGAGGCTATTTTAGTCGGCGTGCAGCAAGGGCAGAAAAAACTCGATATCGCCAAGCAAATTGTCTCCCAGACAAAATGGCCATTATTAGCGGGGACCATGGTGGGGGTCATCGCCTTTGCACCGATAGGCTTTGCTCCTGGACAAACCGCTGAATATACCGGGGATTTATTTTGGGTAGTGATGATCGCCCTACTGTTTAGCTGGGTGCTGGCAATGACTATTACACCGCTTGCCTGTTACTGGCTATTCCCCGATAAAATGTTGCCAGCAAAAACTCAAAGCAACACAGAGCTAAGTCCTTTTTTTGTTCAGTATAAACAATTTATGCGTCGTATTTTAAACGCTCGCCTGCTGGTCATCGCCGTCGTTGTCGGCTTGTTTGCACTGTCTGTGTGGGGCACTAAGTTTATGACACAGGGCTTCTTTCCGCAGTCTACATCACCGCAAATGGTGGTAGATTACTGGCTCCCAGAGGGCACCAGTATTGAACGTACTGAGCAAGACATTATTCAAATTGAACAATTTGTTCGTGATATGCAGGGCGTTAATGCCGTGCAAACGATCATTGGCGGCGGCACTATTCGTTATATGCTGACTTATAGCGCAGAATCTGCCAATGGTGCCTATGCGCAACTTTTGATAAAAGTGGATGATTATCGAGCAATAAACGCCATGATGCCAAAGGTACAGGCGTATATCGCCGCGCAATTTCCCGATGCTCAAGCCAAAGCTTGGCGTTTTGTTTTAGGCCCGGGCGGCGGCTCTAAAATAGAAGCTGAATTTAGCGGCCCCGACCCTCAAATACTGCGTTCACTCGCTGATCAAGCCAAATTAATTATGCGCAAAGACGGTGCAGCGCAATCAATAAAAGATGACTGGCGCCAGCCGGTCGCTGTTATCGAGCCTATCTATTCAGAAATCAAAGGGCGCCGAGCTGGAGTTTCTAGAAAAGATTTAGCACAGGCGCTGCTTAACTTTTACTCGGGTGACAGAATTGGTGAGTACCGTGAAGGCCAAGATCTAATTCCTATTATTTCGCGCACCCCCGGTAGTCAGAACGCCTCCATCGAGCAGATTAAAGATGTCCAAGTGATCAGCGCCCTAACCGGTAAAGCTGTGCCCATCAGTCAAGTGACCCAAGGCTTTAGGACGATCTGGCGAGACGGCCAAATTCGCAGTCAAAACCGTGTTTATGTGATTAAGGCGCAGTCCGATCCAGTTCCCTCTGAACTAGCCTCCAATCTATACCAGCGAATCGCGCCGCAAATACAGGCGATTATTCTGCCAGATGGCTACCGATTAAGTTGGGGTGGTGAACAAGGTGATTCCTCTGAATCTAGTGGCGATTTGATGTCGACAATTCCACTTGGATTCCTGGCGATGGTCTTAGTGGTGGTGGTTGCGTTCGGAAAAATTCGACAGCCACTGGTCATTTGGATGGTGGTGCCATTGGCATCCATTGGGGTAGTGTTTGGTTTAGTCGTCACCGGGATACCGCTGGAGTTTATGGGTATCTTAGGTCTCTTGTCGCTGTCTGGATTACTGATTCAGAACGGTATAATCTTAGTCGATCGCATGGACTTTGAAATCGCTGCAGGGAAACCACGCTTTGATGCCATTGTCGATTCAGCGACCAGTAGAGTACGGCCTGTGGTACTGGGCTCATTCACTACGGCACTGGGGGTTATTCCACTTTTTTTCGACGCCTTTTTCCAGTCTATGGCCGTTGTTATTGTGTTCGGGTTAACCTTTGCCACGTTATTGACCTTATTAGTCGTTCCCGTTTTATACGCCATTTTCATGAATGTTAGTGCAGAGGAAAGTAACGATGTCCCGTTTTAAGGATAGTTTTACCAGTTTATCAAAAGCCTTTTTTGCGCTAGCAAGCAGTTTGTTGTTTGTCGGCTGTGCCAGTGTTTCTGAGCTAAGCTACGATAAATCTGAGGTTGCACAATCCCTCGGTGCTCCTTCCACATGGACCAACCCAGAGATAGAGAAGCCTGTGATAGTCAACTGGCTACAATCTTTCAATGATCCGATGCTACTTGCGTTAATTGCCGAAGGGAAAGCCAATAATCTAGAGCTAGGAAACTCGGCAGGCAATGTTGAAAAAGCCTACTTATTGAGTGACAAATCGGCCAGCGCGCTACAACCTGTCGCTAATTTAGCACTCTCATCTAGCCAATCGGGGTTTGTTCAGGGCCCCTCTAACCCAAGTTCTAGCAGCGTCGGTATTAATGTCAACTGGGAAATCGATGTATGGGGTAGATTAAAAGCCGGTGCTGCCTCAGCTAACGCCTCTGCAGAGAGTGTACAAGCCGATTATATCTATGCAGTACATTCGTTAAGCGCTGCTATTGCAAAAAGCTATTTTAAAGTGATCGAGAGCAAGCGACAAAGTGCAGTGTCTGCCAAGAATGTACAACTTTTATCTAAGATAATGCGCATTACCCAAGTTAAATACGATAATGGTATTGCTTCAGGTCAAGATGTCGCTCTTAATCGCGCCAATTTAGCCAATGCCAATGAGCAGCTGTTCAATTTACAGGGGTCACAACGCAACGCATTAAGAGCGCTAGAGCTTCTGTTAGGTCGTTATCCCAACGCTCATTCAGATACCCCTTCACAATTACCTGAACTGCCCTTAGCGCCCCCTGCTGGTATTCCCTCTGACTTGTTAGAGCGACGCCCTGATTTGGTAGCCGCTGAGCGCAACATCGCCGCGGCATTTAATGCACTTAAACAAGCTAAAACCGCGCAGCTGCCCAGTTTTTCTTTAACTAGCGCTTTCAATGGTGCCTCTGGTTCATTATCAGACGCAATCAACCCTGCCAACCTTGCCTGGCAATTAGCCGCTAATATTACAGCACCGCTGTTTGATGCTGGTCGCCACAAAATTGACCTGAAAATCGCTAATATTGAGCAACAACAAGCTATCGCAAATTTTGCACAAAAAGCACTGAGCGCATTTTCTGAAGTTGAAAATGCGCTAGATCAAGGTCAAGTATTGACACAGCGCTACACCGCATTAGAGCAAGCCTACTTAGAGAGTAAAAAAGCCTACAAAATTGCCTATTTACGTTACAAAGAAGGCGATATTGGCTTGTTGGACACGCTTAATATTCAGCAACAAGCGATAGCCGCAGAAAGTAATTTATCATCAATCAAGCGCCTGGCACTGGAACAGCGAATCAATTTATATCTGGCTATAGGCGGGAGCTGGTAATTCTATGCAGTTTACTTGGAGTTTTTTGCAGTTCTTTGCTCAAGGCCTGTATTTACTATCACCGCTATTGCTATTTTGTGCGGTTATCATCTGCTCATTAGCGGGGAAATTGCAGGTTGGAATACAATAAATAGTCTTTATTGGGCGTTTGTCACCGCAACCACTGTGGGGTACACAGATATAAAACCGAGTAGTATAGGTGTTAAAGGGATTGCCATAGTACTGGCGATTATTGGCATGATGTTTACGGGCATTATTATTGCCACAGCTGTTCATACCGCTTCCTTGACTTTTGCTATCCACATTAAACCACAACTATAAATTACTCACTTGCTCTGCCTTTGTTTAAAGTGGCCAAGCCATCATAATAAGTGGCACTGCTAGCAACACAATAATAATGTCTAACGGCAGCCCCATTCTCCAATAGTCACCAAATTGATACCCCCCCGGGCCCATCACCAAGGTATTAGATTGGTGGCCAATAGGTGTCATAAATGCACAGGAAGCGCCCACTGCAACGGTCATAAAGAAAGGATCTGCATTCATACCTAAACCCTGCGAGATGCTGTATGCCAGCGGCGCCATAACAACAGCAGTCGCTGCATTGTTAATCACATCGGAGAGCCACATCGTCATCACTAGCAACAAGCCAATGATGATGTAGATAGGCAGCCCTTGTGTCACAATGAGTAGCTGATTAGCAACTAAAGTTGTCAGACCGGTATCCTCCAATGCCTTGCCCACCGGAATTAATGAGGCTAGTAGGATAATCACCGGCCAGTCAATAGCGTCATATAAATTGCGCACGGGAATCAGCTCAAGTAAGACATACACCATGACCGCCAACACAAAAACAATCGCCAACGGTAAAATCTTTAATACCCCAAGCGCTACAGCAACCGCAAAAATGCTCAGTGCCATGGTAACTTTTCTAGGCCCGCCCAAGGTTAAGTTACGCTCAGCCAAGGGTACTAAACCTAAATCTGACAACTGCTCATCTACACTTTCAGCACTGCCTTGTAACAGTAATATATCCCCGGCTTTAAACGTTTGCCGTCTAATTCTACGTTGTACTCTTCTGCCCTCTCGCGCTAAACCCACCAATGCCAAAGAGCTATTTGAACGCCGGCGTAAATAGGGCACCCCTCTTCCTTCAAGGCAAGAACCACGCTTGATAACGCCCTCTACTAACGTTAAATCGCCTTGAGTCAGCTCTGCAAATTTTTTATCTGCGCTGGTAATGAGCTCTAAATCGTTGTTATCGAGCAGCGATTGAACTTCTGATGGATCGGCCTGCAGTATCAAAATATCGCCCGCCTTGAGTCGCTGATAGCGCTTCATTGACATTGTCTCGCCGTGACGATGGGCAATACCAGCCACTTCGATACTGCCTTTTTCTAAGCCTTTTATGGCATCAGCAGACTGACCGACAAGCTCGGATTTTTCGCTAATTATGACTTCTGTTAAATAATCTCCTATGGCAAAAAGCTGCTCTGGGGCACTGCGATTAGACCTTGCCTTGGGGATAAAGCGCCAGCCAATCAGCCCGATGAATAATACCCCTGCGATGGCAATCCAAACGCCTACTGGGGAGAAATCGAACATGCTAAATGCCTCGCCGGATACTTCAGCGCGCATCATCGCAATAATGATATTCGGCGGAGTGCCTATAGCCGTCGTCATCCCGCCCAAAATACTACCAAAAGCTAAAGGCATCAACAGTATCGCAGGCGAGCGATTGTGTTTGGCGCAAGTGGTAATCGCCACTGGTAACATTAAGGCGAGGGCGCCGACGTTATTCATAAATGAGGAGGCAATAGTGACCACTGCGGTAAGCAGTAAAATATGAACCAGTAGATTTTTAGTATAGGGCATTAACGCTTGAGCAATTAAGTCAACCACCCCGCAGCGGCGCATAACATCCGAAATAACCAAGACAGCTGCCACTGTGATGACTGCGGGATGACCAAAGCCTGCAAAAGCTAAATCAGAGGGAACCAAGCCGGTTAAAATACAACAGCCAAGCGAAAAAGCGGCCACGATATCGTGCCGATACTTTCCCCAAATAAACAGGCCAATAGTAATCAGTAAAATAATCGCAATCAACACTTGCTGATAGGTCATAGGCTGACAATCCCTGTGAGAGACTTCCATATAACTACGATGCTTGTATAAACTGCACTAAACTCAGCTCAAATCATGTTCCAAATTGCACAAGCTAGCTTTTGTTTATGGCACGCTTAGGTATACAGATACTCGGTTACATATTTAATGCTAATTTTAATAGATTTTGCCGATTTTGCCATAAGCCTTTTTACAATTTATAGCGCAAATTAGACTGGGTTTATGCTTAGGGGATATAACAGGAAGATCGCTCCACAGCACTTGGCTGTTAAAGTGCTGTGGAACAAATATTTACGCGGGAGCCAAGCCTCTTTGCTTCTCGCTGCGACGGCGGATCAGCTCAAGGAAGGTTAATAAAAGGATAGAGATTGCCACTAAGATAGTGGCAACAGCCAGTATAGTCGGGCTTATTTGCTCGCGAATCCCGCCCCACATCTGCAGTGGAATGGTACGTTCTTCAACTCCTGCAATGAAGATCGCCACTACCACCTCATCAAAAGAGGTGATGAAGGCGAACAATGCTCCAGAAATGACACCAGGTGTCACTAGCGGCAACATTACCTTGAAGAAGACAGTACGAGGATTGGCACCTAAACCTGCTGCTGCACGTGTTAGAGAATGATCAAAACCTGACAAGGTCGCTGTCACTGTTATCACCACAAACGGAATACCCAGTGCGGTGTGTGCCAAGATCAAGCCTAAGAAAGTACCCGCCAAGTTCACACTTGAATAGAAAAAGAACATGCCCGCTGCTGATATAATCAGTGGCACAATCATCGGCGATATCAAGATACTCATAATAAGCGCCCGATATGGCATTTCAGGTCTTGATAAACCCAGTGCTGCCAATGTTCCCAACGAAGTCGCTAAAATAGTTGAGGCGATAGCCACCATAAAACTGTTTTTAATCGAGCGCATCCACTCTTCACTGGCAAAAAATTCCTCGTACCAGCGCATCGAATAACCCGCTGGATCGAGCGATAACATCTCCGGTGTAAAAGTAAAATACGGCTGTACGTTAAACGACAGCGGTATAATGATCAGTATCGGGCCAATCAAAAATAAAAAGATCAGTGCGCATATGATTCTGTAAGAAAAGTACCAAGTGCGTTCTAGTTTGCCTGCATAAGTAGGTATTGCCATAGTCTTCTCTCCCCTAACCCATCTTCATTTTGTCGATGCCAATTACTTTGTTGAAAATGGCGTAAAAGACTAGCACTATCACCAATAGGATAAAGCCTAACGCGCCAGCCAGCCCCCAATTGAGTGAGTTCTGCATATGGTAGGCAATCATGTTAGAGATTAACAAGCCGCTTTGTCCGCCCACTAATGCCGGTGTAATGTAGTAACCAATTGACAAGATAAACACCAACAGTGAGCCTGCCCCAATACCTGTTACAGTCATCGGGATATAAACACGAATAAAGGACACTACTGGGTTAGCCCCTAATGATAGTGCGGCGCGCATATAAGAGGGGGGTATGGTTTTCATGACGGAGTACAACGGTAATACCATGAAAGGCAGTAATATATGTACCATTGCTACAATAGTGCCGGTTTTATTAAATATCATTTGCAACCGGCCTTCGTCATCGATGATATTCATCCAGACGAGCACGTCGTTAAGCACCCCCTGAGTTTGTAGCAGCACAATCCAAGTCGTAGTTCGCACTAACAGTGATGTCCAAAACGGCAGCAGTACTAAGATCATTAATAAGTTACTTTTTGCCAGCGGCAGTGTCGCCAGCAAGTAGGCGATTGGGTACGCCAAAATAATACAAATAACGGTAATCGAGAAGCTCATCATCAGTGTTCTGCTAAACAGATCTACATATATTTGCTTGCTTTCAGGCTTGGCGACAATTTCACCATCAGCGGTAAATTGAGCATCCACCGCAGCCACCAGATATGAACTGGTATACTCGCTTGATTCGCGCTTAATCAATGACCAGACAGCGACGTCACCCCAAGCTTTGTTAATTTTAATCATCTGCTCTTTGTAAGGCCCTTCTTCCAATTTAGAAGCTTTCCTTGCAGAGCCGGTAATCACACGGCGCATACCACTTTTTTCATAATTTAAGCGCGATGCTACTTTACCAATATTCTTGTTTTTGCGACCTTCTTTAAGGTCTGCCACTAATGCTGCATAAACCGATTCGTCGGGCAGCTCAGAGCCTTGCCACGTGCTTAAGGCCTCTGTTACATTCGGCATAATAGTGTGAACTTGAGGATTTTCTATCCCGCGCAAGCTCATGTTTACAACTGGAATAATAAAACTAACGGTGATGAACAAGAGCAGTGGTGCTACTAACAAAAATGCCCAAAGCTTTAGTTTTCGCTGGGATCTTCGCAGGCTGACTTTTAAAGGTACACCATCACTGGTTGTCATATCACCTACTTTAGAATATGTATTTGCCATATGCTCTCGACCTAGTTGGAAAGTGAATATCTTGAGTTTTTGCACCTTTTTCAGTACAAACAACTCCTATTGTTATTGTTATCAGTACTAGAAAATGGCTATCTAGGGTTTTTATAGTATGAAAGGTAGTCTTAAGTAGAATGTGACAGGATCAGATAAGCTGATCCTGTCACGACATTACTAAGTATTTATAACGCTATTACTTAGCTAACCAAGCGTTGAAACGCTCGCTCATGTCATCTTTATTGTTTGCCCACCACTCAGCGTTTTTAATCACTGGGTTTTTGAAGTTTTCAGGGTTAGTAGGCATATGAGGCTTCATATCAATACCCGTATCAGCATGCTTATCTACAAAGGCTGCAGAAGAGTTACGCGCAGGGCCGTAAGAGATAAATTTAGACTGATCCGCTAGACGTTGAGTATCAGTGGCAAACTTAAGGTATTCTTTTAGTTCAGGCGTCAACTTACCTTTAGGTACAGCCCAACCATCAATCTCAGCTAGCTGACCATCCCAAATGATAGTAAACGGTTGTTTTTCTGTCACTTGCGCGCCAAAGAAACGACCATTGTAGCCACTTGCAATACTCACTTCTTTATCAGATAGAAGTTGTGGTGGCTGTGCGCCTGCTTCCCACCAAACAACAGAATCTTTAATGGTATCTAGTCTCTTGAATGCGCGTTCGATACCTTCTTCTGTACTTAATACATCGTAGACATCTTTCGCGGCAACACCATCAGCCATCAGTGCCCACTCTAAGTTTCCATCAGGTATTTTCTGTAGAGCACGCTTACCAGGGAATGATTTGAGGTCAAAAATATCGTTAATAGTACTTGGCTTTTTACCGGTAAAAAGCTCATCGTTATAAGCAAATACTGTTGCGTATACGATTTGAGGGATGAAGCAGCCATTCATGCCGCCAACAAAATCTTTACTTGCCGCAGTTCCATCGGGAGCAGCCGCTAAGATTTCATCGTAGTTGATTTCTTCAACAAGGCCTTCATCACAGGCAATCATTGAATCGCCTTCCAGCATATCAACCAAATCCCAAGTAACGTTATTCGCCTCTACCTGTGAGCGAATACCGGCCAGACCAGTACCTGCCTTGTCTTCGTGTAAAAATTTAGTGCCGGTTTTCTCAGTCCACGGCTCGTGATAGGCGCGCTGCTGTGATTTAGTATATGCACCGCCCCAAGAGACGACAGTAAAAGTGTTTTCAGCTTGCGCTATGCTGGTCAAAGACACTGCGGCAATAGCCGATGCGATAATTGAACGTTTCAGTAACTTCTTCATCTTCATGTATTCCTTTTTTTATTAGTACTTAAGGTCAAGATTCGATCGTAGTTTGAAATTTTCTTCTTCAATATTTCCAACCTAAGTTGGGTTATGCATCGAGAGCGCGACAATCATCGGTATCCCAACCGATAGTAATCGACTCCCCACGTTTCATATGCTGCTGATTGTGAGTATT
>Ga0105358_10000136_pt1 | contig 31389 bp, 27 predicted proteins | sample GOMGulsemesocosm_5_FD_83509 | JGI IMG/M metagenome (GOLD analysis project Ga0105358, IMG submission 83509) | Methane-oxidizing microbial communities from mesocosms in the Gulf of Mexico - GOM15C Gulf of Mexico | ecosystem: Environmental > Aquatic > Marine > Cold seeps | place: Gulf of Mexico... | reverse complement strand
TCTTTGGGGAAATCATTAAATTCACTTATAACCGATGCTACTAAAATGAGCGAATCTACAAAAGAAGGAAATCTAGACGTACGAATTGATTTGCTTAATTATAAAGGTGATTTTGCATCTATTACCAAATCTATGAATGATACCATGGATAAAAACGAAACGGATAAATGGATTCAAAATGGAATCTTAGGGTTAAATGAAGTCCTCTCAGAGAAAATGATGTAAGAGAAGTTGGTTCAAGAGCACTAAATTATTTGTGTGGGTATTTAAATGCAGGCGTTGGTGCTTTGTATGCCTATGATAAAGAATCTGAAACTTTGATCTTAAATGCAAGTTATGCTTTTGTTCAAAGAGAAGAACTATCCAATGTCTTTAGATTGGGTGAGGGAACTGTTGGACAAGTAGCTCTTCAAAAAAGCCCCATACAGTTAAAAAATATAAAACGAACACAGTTAACTGTAAATACAGGTACGACCAGTGAAGCTCCTTTGAATACCTATACTTTCCCTTTGTTATATCAAAATGAACTATTAGGTGTGATTGAAATTGGTTCTAGTGTTATTTTTGATGAGAAAATGTCAGCATTTTTTGATGGTTCCAATTTGATTATAGCAACTGCCTTGTCTTCCTCAAAATCAAACCTACAAGTCCTGAAACTCTTAGAAGAAACAAAAATTAAAAATCAGAATATAGAACAAGCTAATGTGGAAATGGAAGAGCAGCAACAACAGTTAGAAGAAGCCAATGCACAAATGGAAGAACAACAACAACTAGAAGAAGCCAATGCACAAATGGAAGAACAACAGCAACAACTAAAAGAAAAAAATGTTTACTTAGAACAGTCTCAAAAAGATTTGGATAAACGGGCTGAAGACTTAGCCATGTCCAGTAAATATAAATCAGAGTTCTTGGCCAATATGTCACATGAGCTTAGAACACCACTTAATTCTATTATTCTTTTATCTGAGATGTTACAAGAAGACAAACATGAACACTTAGATGTGGAAGAGATAAAAAAAGCTTCTATAATCCATGACAGTGGAAATGAACTTTTACGATTGATCAATGATGTTTTGGACTTATCTAAAGTGGAAGCAGGAATGTTGGATATCATTGTGGATGATTTTGACTCCACAGAGTTTGTAGAAGACTTATATATACAGTTTGAACATCAAGCAATTGATAAAAACTTAAAACTAATTATATCCGATAACTATGGCAAATCTATACAAAGTGACAGAGACAGGTTATCACAAGTAGTAAGAAATCTTATTTCCAATTCTTTAAAATTTACCAAAGAAGGTTCCATCACCCTAAGCTTAGATACTTCGCCAAAAGGTGAGCTTCAAATAAACGTTATTGATACGGGAATTGGTATATCTGAAACAAAACTACAAACTATTTTTGAAGCATTTCAACAAGCTGAAGGAGGTACCAGCAGAGAATATGGTGGTACTGGCTTGGGATTATCCATCAGTAAAGAGCTGATACATATACTTGGGGGAAATATCAGTGTTCATTCAACACTAAACACAGGAAGCACGTTTACAATCGTTATACCAAACCTTAGTAAAGATACAAAAAAACAAGCTACGCCACAAGAGACCATATCTAAAGTTTTGGAATCACCAGTTATATCACAAGCAGAATTTAACGCTGAAGAAGTGGAAGGTGTAAATGATGATCGAGATAAAATTACAGGAGTGAGTAAACCTTTTTTAATCATAGAAGATGATGTGAGTTTTGCACAGATTTTGCATGAGAGGATTAACGATAAGAAAGAATTTGCCCTAATTGCCCACACAGGGACTGAGGGATTAAAACTGGCTAAAAACTATGATGTCAAAGGTGTATTGTTGGATTTGGGCTTGCCTGATATTAACGGGATTGATGTGTTAAAAGAGTTTAAGATGAATCAATCTCTTCGTGCAATTCCTGTATATGTGATTTCAGGCGAAGCCAAAGAGCGATTGACCCAAGAAAATGGAGCCATTGGATATAGTCAAAAACCCCTGCAAAATAGTGAAATATCTGATGTCATTGAAAAAATAAACATATTCAATGAGAAACAAGTCAAAGACCTTCTGATAGTCGAAGATGATAAAGTCCAAAGAGAAGCATTGATTGAGTTTATTGGGAATGGTACGGTAAAAACCAAAGGTGTTGCCACCAAAGCCACTGCCATTAAAGAATTGGATAGAGGTATTTATGATGGTATTATTATTGATTTGGGTCTAAAAGATGGAAATGGGTATGAGATATGTGAATATATTTCAAAAAGTCCATTTAAAATACCCATCATCATTTATACAGGCAAATCTCTGACTAAAGATGAAGAGTTAAAACTACGTAAATACACTGATACCATTGTATTAAAAACCGTATCTTCTGAAAAAAGGCTTCTAGCAGAAGTTGATATTTTTATGCATAGGGTTAAAGTGGGAACAAAAGAGAATCTTTCAAGTGCACAAGATGTTGATCTAAAAGGTAGAAAAATCTTAGTGGTTGATGATGACATACGAAATATTTATGTGTTATCTCAAGCACTGTCTTCAAAGGGTGCCCAGATTTTAACCGCAGAAAATGGGAAAATAGCCATAGAAGTATTAGAACAAAACCTTGATACCAATTTAATTTTGATGGATGTAATGATGCCTATCATGGATGGATATGAAGCAACCAGACTTATCAAATCAAATGAAAAAACTAAAAATATACCAATAATCGCAGTAACAGCAAAAGCTATGGATCAAGATAAACAAAAAACTTTAGATGTTGGGTGTAGTGATTTTATAGCCAAACCATTAAAAATGGATGTATTACTGGGAATTGTGAAGGGCTGGATAGAGTAAGTACTTATTTACTCTTTAAATCCACATGAAAAATTAAACAAAAAATAAAACAATTACGTCACAAAACACAATACAAGAATATTAACCACATTTTTGCCACAAAAGATGTGTAAAATGTAATAAGAATTTGAATAGGAGACACGAACATGTGGGTAGATTCGAAATTTTTAAGCCAACTGGCACATATTCTTGAAAAACTTAATAAGGGTGCTGATATAGATATTGATAATATTTCCCTTAAATTTCAAGGGGATAAATATAAAGATATTATGGATTTGTTAATTAAACTTCAAAAAAAACAAAAAAAACAAAATCTTTTTATGAGTCATATCTCTTTAAAAATCAAACAATTAACAAAAGGTATTTTCTATGAAAAAGAAGAGGGGGAAGAAGAGGGTGTTTCAAGACTTTTTTCACAACTCAGTCGTGTTTTATTAAATCTGACACGTGACTCTAATAAAATGCATAGAGCAGCAGCTGAAGGTAAACTAAATATTAGAGTTAACGAAAAACAATACATGGGTGATTTTGAAAAAATGGCCAATGGTATTAATGAGTCTATGGAGCTAACTGGTAAAACAATAAAAGAGGTTAGCGAAAACCTAAATAAGTTTTCAGAAGGTGATTTCCAAGCTCAAGTTCAAACCAAATATGAAGGTGAATACAAAACCCTCCAAACAGCAGTGAATTCTTTAGGTCACTCATTGGATTCTCTCATTCTTGATTCTCATAAAATGAGCCAAGCTACTAAAGAAGGTAGTTTGGATGCAAGAATAGATTTAAACAAATACCAAGGTGACTTTACCAATATTGTCCATTCAATCAATAATACAATGGAAAAAAATGAAAGAGACCAATGGATACAAAATGGAATTTTGGGTCTGAATGAAGTATTGTCAGGGGACAATGATACTGCAACTACCAGCTCTAAGGCCATGACGTATCTGGGCTATTATCTGAATATTGGTGTGGGTGCTTTATATGTATATAGCACCAGTGATGAAGAACTTATTTTAAATGCAAGTTATGCTTTTGTACAAAGAGAAGAGTTGTCCAATAGATTTAAACTTGGAGAAGGAACTATTGGTCAAGTTGCGCTTCAAAAAACCCCAATACATCTAAAAAATATTAAAAGATCACAAATCACTATAGACACAGGAACAACAAGTGAACCACCTCTAAACACTTATACCTATCCACTTATGTACAACAATGATGTCTACGGTGTCATAGAACTGGGTAGCAATGAACTTTTCAATTCTAGAGCAATAGAGTTTTTGGATGCATCTAATACTATCGTTACTACTGCACTTTCTACTTCACAAGCCAATAAAAAAGTAAAAGTATTACTCAGTGAGAGTATGGTTCAAAATGAGAGTATTCAAAAAGCAAATGTAGAGATGGAAGAACAGCAACAGCAGTTAAAAGCTCAAAATGAGAGTATTCAAAAAACCAATATTGAGATGGAAGAGCAACAACAACAGCTTGAAGAAGCCAACTCTCAAATGGCAGAACAACAACAACAGCTTGAAGAAGCCAACTCGCAAATGCAAGAACAACAACAGCAGTTAAAAGAAACAAATTCACAAATGCATGAGCAACAAGTTTTGTTGAAAGATAAAAATGTAGTCCTTGAACAATCAAGAATTGATTTGGATAAAAGAGCTGAAGATCTGGCTTTATCAAGTAAATATAAGTCAGAGTTTTTAGCAAATATGTCACACGAGCTAAGAACACCTCTTAACTCAATTATATTATTGTCTGAGATGATTGAAGAAGACAAGTTTGGTCATCTGGACAAAGAAGAAATAAAAAAAGCCTCTATTATTAATAACAGTGGTAATGAACTGCTACGTCTCATTAATGACGTATTGGATTTATCAAAAGTTGAAGCTGGGATGTTGGATATTATTGTTGACGAGTTTGACTCTGGTGTATTTTTAGATGAAATATTTGTTCAGTTTGAGCATCAGGCCAAAGAAAAGAAACTAGAACTAAAAATTCTAGATAACTATCAAAACAAAATCAGAAGTGATAAGCATAGACTGTCTCAAATATTGAGAAATCTGATTTCAAATTCCTTGAAGTTTACAAAAAAAGGCTCTATTTCAATATCAATTGAAGAAACCCAAGATGCTAAGGTCAAAATCTCTGTACAAGATACTGGAATTGGAATTTCTTCAAATAAACTCAGAAGTATATTTGAAGCCTTTCAACAAGCTGAAGGGGGTACCAGCAGAGAGTATGGAGGTACTGGATTGGGTTTATCTATCAGCAAAGAGCTTAGTCATATTTTAGGTGGGAACATTGATGTAAGTTCTGATTTAAATGTTGGAAGTACTTTTAGTATAGTGATCCCAAATCTAGATGAAAATGAACAGCATGTAAAAACTAATCTTATGATCGAGACCAAGGTTAAGATATCTGAATTTGAGGACAATACTATAAAGGAAACTGTTGAAATAGCTGATGATATTGATATTATAACAGCTGCTGATAAGCCATTTTTGATTATAGAAGATGATTTAGAGTTTGCAGGTATTCTAAGAGATAGAATAAATGAAAAAAATGAATATGTACTAATAGCGCTTAATGGTAAGGATGGTCTTAATTTGGCACGTGACTATGATGTAAAAGGGGTTCTTTTGGACTTGGGACTTCCTGATATGAATGGTATTGATGTATTAAAAGAATTTAAAACAAATTTAAACTTACGAAAAATTCCAGTTTACGTCATCTCAGGTGAAGAAAAAGAGAAACTCACCCATGAAAATGGGGCTATTGGATATAGTCAAAAACCACTTCAAAAAAGTGATATTAGTGATGTGATTGAAAAGATCAATTCCTTTAACAATAAAACAGTAAAAGATTTACTCATTGTTGAAGATGATAAAAACCAAAGAGAAGCACTCATGGAATATATAGGAAATGGTACTGTAAAGTCAAAAGGTGTTGCTTCAAAAGGCACCGCTATTAAAGAACTTAATAAAGGCATTTATGATGGAATTGTAATTGATTTAGGGCTAAAAGATGGAAGTGGATATGACATATGTGAGTATATTCATAAAAGTAAACTTGAACTGCCCATTATCATTTATACGGGGAAAGATTTAAACAAAGAAGAAGAAATACACCTGCGTAAATATACAGATACTATAGTTATTAAAACGGTTTCTTCACAAAAAAGACTCTTGGATGAAGTGGATATTTTTATGCACAGAGTAAAAGTAGGTACCAAGGCAAAAGCACAAAATATAACCAATATTAACCTAAGGGAGAAAAAAGTACTTATTGTTGATGATGATATAAGAAATATCTATGTTCTATCTCAAGCTTTAAGTTCCAAGGGTGCAAAAATACTTACAGCTGATAATGGTCGAGTTGCCATTGAAGTATTGAATGATAACGAAGATATAGACATCATTTTAATGGATATTATGATGCCTGTTATGGATGGATATGAAGCCACAAAAATTATAAAATCAAATCAGAAAACAAAACATATTCCTGTGATTGCAGTAACTGCGAAAGCCATGGAGCATGACAAGCAAAGAACCTTGGATGTAGGATGTGATGACTTTATATCAAAACCTCTTAAGATGGATATCTTATTGGGAATTGTTAAGAGTTGGTTGGAGTGATTTATGATTCATGTTTTAAAGAAGGGCAAAACAAAAAAAATTCTTGTTGATAAGCATTTAACTTCCCAAGAAGATATTGCCAAACTTACTCAGGAGTTAAATCTCATTACTAAAGAAATATTATGTGAAATAAGTTTTATTGATATAGACTCAATTCCCTCCTCAATAATAAAACTTTTGTATACCCTAAAAGAAAATATTTCAATCACCACTACCCATAAATCTTTATGGGTCTATTTATCAAAGCTGGGTGTTAGAAATAAATTACAAGGTGACTTTGAAAGAGGATTACAACACAAGCCACTTGTTGAAGCCATCGCCATTGGAGGAAGTGCAGGCAGTATTGATAAAATTCTAAAATTAATTAGATATATACCTTACACAGACATCTCTATATTTATAACCGTACATATACTTCCCGACAAAGAAAGTCATTTATCCAGTATCATTCAAAAAGAGACACCTTATAACGTTTACGAGGCCAAGCATCATATGTTGATAGAGAAAAGCTCTGTTTATATTGCTCCTCCAAATAGACATTTAACTGTAGTGGATGGATATATTTATTTGGACAACACTGCACCTGTTAACTACGCAAAACCTTCTATTGATATCTCCTTTAAGTCTTTAGCCTATGAGTATCAAAATGCTTTGATGGCAATATTATTGTGTGGGTATGGAAATGATGGAGCATCTAGCCTAGAAGATTTAAAACAAAATGGCAGTGAAATTTTAATTCAAGATCCTGCTGAGTGTGAAGCCAAAGATATGTTAATTAATGCCATACAAACCAATCATTATACAAAAGTACTAAGCTTGGAAAAAATGCAACGGTACATTAAGTCCATCATCAGTGTTGAAGTAGATATCGAGGACGAAATAGAGATTTTCTTAGAAAATATACAAAATGTTTATGGCTATGATTTTAGACAATATGACAGAAGTTCTCTCATGCGAAGAATAAAACTGGTCATGAGTCAAAGTCTTATTTCCACCTTCAAGGAGTTTAAACAAATAGTGTTAGATGATGATTTACTGTTTAAAAAACTTTTGAGCGCTTTTTCAATAAACGTTACAACTTTTTTTAGAAATCCTGAGATTTATAAACTAATAAAAGATGAGATTATGCCTTATATTGAAAGTCATCCCTCCATTCGAGTTTGGAGTGCAGGGTGCTCTAGAGGAGATGAAGCCTACAGTTTGGCAATAACACTTGATGAAATGGACTTGCTGGATAAAAGTATTATCTATGCAACTGATTTTAATCCCAGAGTTCTAAGCGAAGCCAAAAATGCTCTGTTTAGTATAGATGAGTTCAAAGAATTTAAGATAAATTATCTTGAAAGTGGTGGAAGAAAAGAATTTGAAAGCTACTTTGATATTACAGATGATTTTATTCAAATAAAAGAAAAGATTAGAAAAAAAGTATTGTTTTTTCAACACAACTTGGTCACCGATGGGTCAATAAACGAATTTCAGTTTATATGTTGCAGAAATGTATTGATTTATTTCGACAAAGTTTTACAAAGAAATGTGTTTGACAACATTGATACTTCTTTATCTAAAGGAGGATACTTAATCTTAGGTGAAAGTGAAGCCTTGCCACCTAAATACAAGTATTCAAAAATAGGAAAACATAAATATAAAATGTTTCAAAAAGATTTGACATGAAAAATATATTAGCAGTTGATGATAAACAAGAGAACTTGTATGTTTTAGAATCACTTATGGAAGAACTTAAAAGAAATCATAAAGATGGTGATGAAATCAATGTTCTGCAAGCCTTAAGTGGTGAAGAAGCACTTAAAATTGCCATGGTTGAAGATATAGTTTTGATTATTTTAGATGTGAAAATGCCAGGTATGAACGGTTTTGAAGTGGCAAAATTTTTAAAGATGAATGACAAAACAAAAGATATTCCCATAGTATTTTTAACAGCAGAGTTTAAAGAAGAAGAGTTCGAAAACAGGGGCTTTGGAATTGGTGCTATTGATTATTTTGTTAAACCTGTGGAAAAATTCCAGTTTTTAAATAAAATGAACTTGTATATAGACCTTTTTAGTAAAAACAAGGAATTAAAAGTTGCCAATGAAAACCTAATTGTTGAGCTAGCACGTAATAAAGAAAAAGACCAGTTATTACTTGCCCAATCAAGAAACGCAACCATGGGTGAAATGATTTCAATGATTGCTCATCAGTGGAGACAGCCCTTAACCACAATATCAATGAGCGTAAATAATATCTCATTAGATATTGAGCTAGATGACTTAAATATAGATACTTTGAAGGAACACACTTCAAATATTTCCAATCAGACTCAGGAGTTAAGTAATACCATTGAGGACTTCTTATCTTACTTTAAACCCAATAAAGAATTAGAAGAAATAAATGTTGAAGATGTATATAACAATGCCTTAAATATTTGTAAGAACTTTATCAAGAAAAGCGAAATAGAAGTGATTACTGACTTCGAAGATACCTGTGATATTAGCGGGTATTCACGGGATTTGATGCAAATTATCATTAATCTTTTGAAAAATGCAGAAGAAGCACTTAATTCTAATAATGTTTTAAATAAAGTTATAGAAGTCACAATTTTCCAAAATGAAGAATATGTACACCTAGAAGTAAATGACAATGCAGGTGGTATACCCAAAGATATTATTCATGAAATATTTAATCCCTATTTTAGTACAAAAAAGAAAAATAGCTCTGGTCTTGGATTGTATATGAGTAAAAACATTGTTGAGAAACATTTAAATGGAGTTCTAGAAGTCAGCAACAAAAAAAATGGTGCCAATTTTGTTCTTAAACTCCCAATAAATCCAACTGAGTAAGGATTCTTATGAAAATAAATATTTTAATAGTAGATGATAAGGAAGAAAATTTATACTTACTAGATAACTTATTGAATGAATTAAAAGAACAACACACATCTTGTTCAAGCATTCATGTAATGCAAGCCTTATGTGGGCAAGTTGCTTTGAAAATGGCAATGAATGATAAAATTGACTTAATTATCCTAGATATAAAAATGCCTGAGATGGACGGTTTTGAGGTTGCTAAGTTCTTAAAAATGAATGAAAGTACGAAAGATATACCAATTGTTTTTCTCACTGCTGAATTTAGAGAAAAAGAGTTTGAAGAGCAAGGTTTTGAAGTTGGAGCCATTGATTATTTTTTAAAACCAATTCAAAAGCACAAATTTTTTAACAAAATTAAATTATATGTAAACCTTTTACTTAATACAAAAGAGCTAAATGAGGTCAATAAAAACCTTCATAGTATTATATTTAAAAAAACCCAAAGTGAAAAAAGACTGCAAAAACTATTTGATTTACAAACAGATCTTGTGATTGTGACAAATGGTGATAAAACTCAAATAGTAAATCAAACCATGTGTGATTTTCTATCAATTAAAAATATAAAAGAATTTAATATAAGTCACGAAGATATTAGTCGCCTTTTCATTCAAACTGAAGATACTTTTTCCTTAGAGAAGCTTTGTGACAATGAGAACTGGTTAGAAGTACTTAGAACTTACGAAGAGGGCAGTAGAATTGTTGTTATGAGTAACTATGAAGAAGTTGAGCATACCTTCAAGGTAAATGTTAACGAATTTGATGAGGATCTATATATTGTTTCTTTTACTGATATCAGCTCAAGTATGATTGAAAAAAACAATTTAAACAATAGACTTATTAAAGACCAGCTAACAGGAATCCACAATAGAGAATTTTTTCAACAAAATATAACTTTAATCGTTGAGGATACGAATATATCAAGACATTTAGGTGTTGTTATTATTGATATAGATAACTTTAAAAAAGTAAATGATACTTATGGTCATAATGTTGGAGATAGTGTCTTAATTGAAGTAACCAATCGAATAAAGTCTTCCATTAGAAATGATGACTATTTGATTAGATGGGGTGGAGATGAGTTTATTTTGTTGATGAAAATAACCAATTTAAAAGCCTTGGGTAATGTTATAGACAATATTCGAAAAATAGTAGAAAAAGATAGATTTACAGGAGTTGGAAGAATCACCTGTAGCTTTGGAGCAACATTATATTTACAAAACGAAGATGTCAATATTACTATTCAAAGAGCAGATGAAGTTTTGTATAAGGCAAAAGATTCTGGAAAAAACAATGTTAAATTGATTTAATCAGTGTTATGTCTAAATGGTGCAAACACTTAGTTTGCTTATTCAAATAATTATATTGAAAGGTTTGTTATGGGAAGTAAACTAATCGAAAATATAGTGGTGTTATATGTGGAGGATGAAGACGAGATTAGATCCACGTATGAGCGTTTTTTAAGAAGGAGGGTCGCTAATGTTATTGTTGCGACAAATGGTAAAGAAGGATATGATACTTACATAAAGCATCAACCTGATCTAGTTATCACTGATATTAATATGCCAATAATGAGTGGACTGGAAATGTGTAGCTTAATAAGAGATGAAAACATTGATATTCCTATAATTGTAACATCAGCTCATAATGAAGCACAGTTCTTTCAAGAGGCTATAAATATTGGTATTAATATGTTTTTGTTAAAACCTGTGGATTTGACTCAATTGTATAATACTATAAAAATAGCAGCGCAGAATATAGAATTAAAAGCTGAAAGTAAAGAAGACAAACAATTGGTGTCAAGAAAAACATTGGAACTTGAAATTTCAAATGATGAACTAAGACATACAATACAAAACCTTGAGGAAACCCAAAAAAAACTTGTGGAGGCTGAACATATGGCAAGTCTGGGGGCAATATCAGCTGGAATTGCCCATGAAATCAATACTCCTTTAGGTGTAGGACTTACAGGAAGTACTCATTTTTATGAAATAACCCAAGAAATAAAAGAAAAATACGAAAAAGAAGATATGAGTAAAAAAGAGTTTGAAGAATATATTGATACTTCAAGTGAACTCTCAAAAATGATAAATATTAACCTAATCAGGACAGCGCAAATTTTAAAAAGTTTTAAACAAGTGGCTGTTGATCAAACAAGTGAGCTAAAACGGGAGTTTTTGGTGCATGAATATCTAGAGGAAGTTTTGTTGAGTCTCAACAATGTCATAAAAAATACAAAGGTAACTTTTGAATTAAAAGTTAACAATGAGCTAAAGATTAATTCTTATCCAGGAGCATTTGCACAAATCATTACCAACTTAATCTTAAATGCCATTAAATACGCTTATAGTGACAAACAAGAAGGAACTGTAACCATAAGTGTCCATGAAAATAACAATCATTTAGACATCGTTTTTAAAGATGATGGAAATGGTATAAGTCCTGAGAATTTGCCAAAAATATTTGACCTATTTTTTACAACTGCAAGAAACAACGGAGGGACTGGATTGGGTCTTAATATCGTCTATAATATTATCACTGACAATTTAAACGGATCGATAAATTGTACCAGTGTTGAAAATGAAGGGACAGTGTTTAATATTTGTATACCCTTAGATAGTTAATTAGTTAAATAGTTAATAAGGATTATAAATATTTTTCTTTAATGTTTTAGTCTAAATAAGAGTGAGTAATACTTGTAATAAAATATATATTAAATGGAGTTATTATGAAAAGTATGATTTTAATCATTTTATTACTTTCAACTTTATACTCAAACGAAGCAAAACATATACTCTTACTTAACTCTTACAATCAATCCATGTCATGGGTTCAAAACATCACCAAATCTGTTTATGATGTACTGAAGCCAGATAAAAACAACTATATCGTGCATATAGAAAATATGGACACCAAGCGGATTTATAATCAAAAATATTTAAAACAACTGAAGCAAATATATACCAACAAATATAAAGACATTAAATTTGATTTGATCTTATCCAGTGACAATAATGCTTTTGATTTTTTAAGAAACAATAGAAATGATATCTTTGGGAAAGTACCTGTCTCCTTTTCAGGTGTAAACTTTTTTAAAGATTCAGATTTAGACGGATATGTAAAATATACCGGTATCACCGAAGAATTTGATGTTATAGGAACATTAAATTTGGCACTGAAGCTCAAACCCAACACAAAAGAAATCTTCATCATCAATGACTATTTAAAAACTGGGATTGCTTGGAGAAAGACCATCGAGGAGCGACTGGTCAATTTTAACAAAGACATTAAAATAACTTATTCCAAAAATGACACCATTGCCAATCTTCAAAAAAAACTCAATTCATTATCTTCTGATACCATAGTTTTACTGGGTGTTTATTTTAAAGATAAAGAGGGCACTTATTTCACCTATGAAAAAATAGGCGAAGTTTTGTCTATCCACAGTAAAGTACCTGTGTTTTGTCTTTTAGAATTTAATTTAAACAAAGGAGTACTGGGAGGAAATGTAATTGGTGGATACTATCAAGGTGAAGCCATGTCAAAGATTGCCAAGAAAATCTTGGATGGGGTTCCTATAGATTCTATTCCTGTACAGAAAACAGGTGCCACTAAGAGTGTGTTTGATTATGTGGAACTTGAAAAATATGATATAAGTATGAGCGATTTACCTTTGGATTCTCTGATTATAAATGAACCCTTAAGTTATTTTAATAAACATAAGTTTGTAATATTGAGTTCCTTAGCAATTATTTCTTTGCTTGTAGTTATAATAATAATTTTATTACTTAATATAAAAGAAAAAAAGATTTCACAAAAGAAACTAAAACAATCAAAATATGAGATTAGAGATTTAAATAAAACCCTTGAAGAAAAAATACTCAAAAGAACCAAAGAACTTGAAACTTCCAATGAAGAATTACATACCTCTCTTAGTCATTTAAAACAAACACAAAACAAGTTAATTGAATCGGAAAAAATGGCAAGCTTAGGAGGTCTGGTTGCAGGAGTCGCCCATGAAATCAATACTCCCATTGGAATAGGATTGACTGGAATCACTTATCTTTTAGAAATAACCAAAAATATAAAAAAAGAATATAATCAGGACTTAATCACAGAAGAGGCCTTTAAAGACTATCTAATACAATGTGAAGACTTATCTGAAACAATTAGCTCCAACTTGTTTAAAACAGCGCAGTTGGTAAAAAGTTTTAAACAAGTTGCAGTAGACAGAGATAGTGAGGAAAAAAGAGAATTTAATTTATCTGATTACATAAAAGAAGTTATCTCAAGTTTGAATAACATCATAAAAAAGGCCAATGTAGAAATAATTATTGAGTGTGATGAAGGAATAAGTATATTATCCTATCCAGGAGCTTATTCACAGTTAATAACAAATCTCATAAGTAATTCAATTGAACATGGCTTTAAAGACAAAGATAGTGGAGTAGTTTGCATAAAAGTATCAAGAGAGATAAACTCACTAAGTTTGATTTATACGGACGATGGAATAGGTATTAGTGAAGAAAATAAAGTAAAAATATTTGATCCTTTTTATACGACAAATCGCTTTAAAGGCGGAAAAGGATTGGGGTTAAATATAATTTATAACATTGTTATAAGTAATCTAAAGGGAAACATTGAGTGCGCTTGTGAGAAAGATAAGGGAGCAAAATTTATTATTTCTTTGCCCATTGAGTTAACGTAAAAATTTTATCTCTATCTTTAAAATAAACTTAATAATATTTGTTCTTTTAAGTATTAATAGTGTCTTTAAATACTTATCCTTATAATTGAACTGTGCATTAAGATTTGAAGTTATTATGAAAACTCTAAAAAATATAGATATTTCTATAAACCATTTGTATTTAAAAGATACTTTTGGAGTAGGGGGAGCTTATGTTTGGTGAAGCAGAAGAATATGATTATTCGAATATCATAGCAGAATTAACAAAACCAAAAGTAGATGTTACTAGACTTGATAAATTTTTAAGTGACAGTAATTTTAAAATTAACGCTTTTGTAGACAAGAAGAGTAAAACCACGCTTTTACATAAATCAATCAAATCAAACAAACTTATTGCAACCCAATGGTTACTAAAAAATCAAGCCAACCCCTATACTGAAGACGAAAATAATTTCCCAGCATTTTTTTATTTTATACACTCTGCAATTGCAAAAAAATTCTATTTTTTATTTGAAGAAAATAATATTGATTTTGCTTATAAAAATACCCATAAAAGAACTATCCTGCAAGATATTGTCCTCAATGGAGACATCGCACTTTTCAATAGAATGATTACAAAGGTTAAAAAACCCTTCACTTTAGATAGTTATGGACGAAATATTCTTTTTGATGCCATTTCAAGTGGAGATAAAGATACTATGAATTTGGTATTTGATCATGAAGATGCACCTCTTGATATTCAAGATGAAAATAGAGATTCAATTCTTCATTTTGTTAAAGATGGTGACCTAAATCTTATTGAATTTCTCTTAAATAAAGGAGTGCCTCCAACCTTACCAGATCTTTATGGTAAAAATATTATCTTCTATCTATCTGAGAGGGTTGAAAAATGTAGTAGTGAATTAGATATCAAACATTTAACCAAACTAATAGATATTGCATTAAAATCTAAAAGTTCTTTGGAGCAAAAAGATAAAGAGGGAAACAACCTATTAACAGGTTTTCTAAATACCTTAAACAAACCTCTGGGGCAATATAGCCAAAAAGGATTCTTGGGTGAATTGATTTCTAAATTTATAGACAGTGGTATAGATATAGATGAAAAAAACAATGAAGGGGACAATGCTTTATTGTTAGCAGTTTTAAAAAATGACTTGGAAACAGCAGAACTACTTCTAACTAAGGGCGCAGATATAAATACACAAAATAAAGAAGGTGTAACACCCTTAGCTTTGGCAATTATGCAGGGAAATAATGAATTTGCTTTGATGGTTGAGCTTCTTTTGCATAACAATGCCAATCCAAATACAAAAGATAGCAAAGATGTTACATTGTTGGAAAAAATAATATATATATTAATTTATATTAATAAAGAAAATAGTAAAAAAGAGGGAAATCAAACTTCAACCATTATAAGTAAAGAAGATGAAGAAAACTTTGCAAAGTTCAATGAAGATGATTATATAAGAAATATTTTCGAAATCATTACTTCAAGAAAAATGATTGATTTTAAAATTAATGATTCCTTGGGTAATCCATATTTTTTTATTTTAGTGATAACTGAGAATAATTTCTTAGCAGATATGTTGATCAAAAGCGGAACGCACATCAATCAACTTAATAATCAAAAAAAGAACATATTGCAGTATTATTTGGAATTTGTTGAACAACATAAAATAGATGATATCACAGCAGCTAAAATTATCAAAAATATCATTAAGATGGGTGTTGACCTAAATCATAGAGATGAACATGGAGCAACTGTACTTCACAATTCCATCCTAAAAGATTCACTCTCCACAACCAGAAATATCATCAAACTTGGCGGTTCTATTGATGTGGTGGATAAAAAAGGAAGAACACTTCTGCACAATGCCATCTGGGCAAATGATATAGAAAAAGTTAAATACGTGGTTAGTACAAAAAAAGAGCTGGTAAATGTTCCTGACAAACTGGGCGTGCTTGCCATCAACTATGCGGCATTTCTGGGCAATGTTGAGCTTATTTGTTATTTAATCAATCAAGGCTCATTTGTTAATAATCTAAATGAAAAAAAACGTAGTACCATAGACTTCTTTAAGCGATTCCACAAAAATATTACAAATCTAGAAACTACAGATGTTGATGATAAAGAAGATAAAAAACATATAAAAATGCTTATTGAGAATATGAAAAAAGAGTTTAATATTGTTGACTAGAAATTTAGATTGTATTTTATTCTTAAATCAAGTAGCTTTCCTGATTGTTCCAAGTCGGTGATTCCTTCATCAAGTAACTTTTTCAATTCTTTGGCATATTTAAATTTTTTTGATACCATCATGTGAAACTTTGTTGGCTCGGCATCTTTAATTTTTTCATAGCCCAAGTTTTTATTTAAAAAATAGTCTTTCCCAATGGCTTGAAATCCAACAAATATTTCATAGCCTTCCAAGAACACATTACACCTTTCATTTCTGTCTTCAAGTGAACGAATGAGTTTGTCGAAACTATAAAAACCCACTTTGTCTATTTCGCTGTCTTCAAAGCCAACATCTGTATAGTTGTAAGCCAATAAGCCACAAACCTTGTAGTTGTCTTTTATATATTGAAGACTTGTATCTTCAAGGCCATTTAGATGGTGTTTTTTTGAGTAAAAGACAAAGTTATTCAAAGTATAAAAGGATTGTGTATAGTAGTAGAGTTTTTCTCTTTTTTTACTGTGGGAAGCATTTAGGATTAATTGATAGTCAACTCCTAGTTCAAGTTCCTTTAAAGCACGTTTCCAAGGAAGTAGTTTGATAGTATGAGTAATGTTGCTTTTTTTAAAGATCTCATTAATCACATCCACAGAAAAGCCAACAATATTTTGAGTTCTTTTTGAGTTCTTTCTTTCGTAGTAAATATAAGGAGGCCATTGCGCTCCATCATCAACGATATTAATATGAGTATTATCTAAACTTTGAGCATGTATTGAAGGGATAAAAAATAATAAAAAAACAAATAGTATATTTCTTTTCAATTTTTCCACCTTTTCAAGTATTTAAAAAATTACTATAAAAAGTATAATGACTCTTACCTTCATCAAAGCTTGGAAAAATAAAGTAGTAAAACTAAGCGTTTATGCAAAGGTAATTTTATTATCCTCTAAGTAAGTATTACAAAAGTTTAAAGCAATCAGCACAAATAAAGCTGTTAAAATTGCAAAGACAAAAAGTGTTATATCAAGTAAAGATACACCAAAGACGTCATTGACGTTTTCATGGTTGACAAGTCTTTGTATTATAATGCTGAGCATAAAAATGAACCACAAAATTGAGGTCACTATATAGGTCTTTAAAAGTGTAAGTATTTTGAACATGATTTTTCCTTTTTTAAACTTTTAACAGTTTATAGGAAAATAACCATTTCTTAAAAAAAGATTACAGATTGCAATATAATTAAATTAACAAACGCTATTTTTTATACTTATTAATAATTTTTTTGTAAACACCTTCTTCTTTCAACTCATCTAAAGCCTTTTGAAATATATTTATGATTTTGTCCGAAGTATCTTTGTGAAAGGCAAAGTGCAGCTCAGATTTAGACAAGATATATACTCTTTCGTAATCATTTATATCAAAACCCAGTTTCGCTATTTCTAAATAGGCACTGTCTTCATTATAAGACAAGACTTCAAATCTATCTCGGTTGAGCATTTTGATTACTTTGTGTATAGCATCAACTCCACCTGTATTTTCAATTTGTTTTGAACTAATACCAAGATTGATTAATATTTGCTCACCTATATCTTCTCGTACCACACCAATTTTATATTTGGTGATATCATGCAATGATTTGATTTTAATATGTTTGTTTTTTTTGGCAATTAATGCGATGATATTTTGTGAGATTGGGCCAACCCATTTAAAAAGATTTTCTCGCTGCTTTGTTCTGGTTGTGGAGAATAAAACAGTATTTTTTCTACTTTGCACGTACTCATATGCCCTAGACCAGGGTAGCATCCGAATGTCTTCTCTTTTTTGTTTAGAGCCTACTTTCTCTAGCATCATTACCAACAAATCTACAGCTGTTCCTTTTAATTCTTTATCTTTTAGGAAATTATAAGGAGGGCTATTTTCTGTCATAAATATAAGTTTATCAATAGATTTTTCTTGAGAAAAGACAGTTGTCGTGAAGATTAATAATAGACTTATAAGAATTTTTATCATCTTTCAACCTTTCATACGAGTTGTATATAAAAAGTATATACATAAAGTCTAACTGTTTTCATCTAATGTTTATGTTAAAAAATCGCACTAGAATAAACTACCCAAATAAGGACATAAATAACTATGATATAATTTACTATGAAATTTTACAGTAAAAGAGGAAATCTAATTAACATTAATTCCTCAAAAATAATCAATGAGATATTTTACAATATTCACAAACGCGATATGCAAGACATTGAAAGTGATTTTGTGTTTATGATGCAAGAAGACAAAGACTTAGTAAATATTGATGAAAAAGAGCTTTTGGATTTAAATGTAGACTTAGTTCCCAATGCGAGAAAAAAACGTTTGCGTTATAACTTTGAAAACTTCATTGATATGTATGAGTATTTAAAACAAGAGCATCAGCATATAAATATATTTCCTTATATAGGTGAAGATTTGTAAGGGTGTTATTTAAAACCAAGAACTGAGACCATAACTATTCATTATTTTTTCAATTTTTTTGGTTTTTTTCAACTCTTTCATTTTCACATCAAAATAGTCAATCATTTGATTCACTTCATTTCTAAAATTTGTATTAGAAGTAAAAGCCATATAAATACTAGCAGAGCTTACACACCCAGCAATTTTAAACTCATTTTTTAAACCCAGAGCATTTATTTTATAGATGGTGCTATTTTTTGTGAATAAAAAAGTATCAAAACGATCGTTTTGAAGTTTTTTGATGCTTTGTTCAATGTATTTTTGAGAGTAGGGTAAGAACTGAAACTGTTGTTTATTATTTTTGACATATTCGTTTAACTCTTCTATTGAAGTATCAGTTGCTATTCCTATTATTTGATTCTTTAAACTTTTGATTCCTTTATAACTCCAAGTGGATTTCTTTTTAGTAAAAAAACACATCATTTGTTTTCCTACTTCAAGTTTTGGGTAGGTTAGACTAGGGGCTTCAGCTTTTGCAGGTGAGAGTAAAGCCAATACTTGACCTTGCTTGGTCATGGCTATTGATCTACTCCATGGATAGGACTTGATATTGAGTTCATATGGAGAGTTTTTAAAAACCTCTTTGAGTATATCAATAATGTATCCATCTTTTTTTTCTTTGGGACATAACTGTGGACACCAATCAATAGATGCTATATTGATTTGCTTGGCATATGTTGATTGGAAAAAGAGTAAAAATATAATAAACAATTTATACATGAGCTTCTTCCTGTTTCTAATTTAATATTTTGTATTATCTATGATATTATAATGCTTTTAAAATATATTATTTCTTTATTTTTTTTATTACTATTGCCGTATTAAAAAAGATGTGTATATAAATTATTTATTTTATCTATACACACAAACTTCACAAAAATTTTGCTATAATCCTACAAATTTTATAAAGGTATTGAATGAATCAAAATCAAGTCATGAATTCTACAATTGTATTTATGTGTTTTATGGTTGCAAGTATCGCCACGTTAGGAAGTTTATTTTTTAGTGAAGTGATGCATTTTGTGCCTTGTTCTATGTGTTGGTATCAACGAATATTTATGTATCCCTTGGTATTGATATTTTTAGTAAATCTTTTATATCCTGATGACAAAGTATTCAAATACGCAATTGGATTGGTTGTTGCTGGTTTGCTTTTTTCAATCTATCATAACTTGTTGATGTTTGATATTATTCCAGAATCAGTAGTGCCTTGTGTAAGTGGAGTTCCTTGTTCAACGGTATATATTAATTGGTTTGGCTTTATTACCATTCCATTCTTATCTCTTATAGCGTATGTTACGCTGTTTATATTATTAATTTTAGGTAAAAGGAAATAGTTATGCAAAATAAAAAAGTAGTTTTATTTTCGGTTGTTTTATTGGTTATAGGTTTTATTGCAGTTGCAATGTTTTATCAAAAAGGTGAAGACAAAAAAACACAAGCATTGGCTTCAAAAAGTAGCGGAGCACCTTTTGTAAGAGATCATTCTCCTAGCTTTGGTAAAAACGAAAACAAGGTAACTATTGTTGAGTTTTTAGATCCAGAATGTTCAGCTTGTAGATCGTTCCATCCAGCTATTAAAAAAGTATTTAAAGAATATTCAGATGAAACACAACTGGTCATTAGATACTTAGACAATCACAAAAACTCAAAGTTTTCAATTCGTTTACTTGAAGCTGCTAGACTTCAAGGGAAATACAATGAAGCTTTAGATGTAATTTTTAAATACCAACCTCAATGGGGAAATTATAACAACCCAAAACCTCAAATGTTATGGGATGTTTTACCTGAAGCTGGTTTAGATATGAAAAAATTAAGAGCTGACTTTGACAGTAACTATATTGATGGGATGTTAAGTCTTGATAGAAAAGATGCAACAAAGCTTCGAGTTCGAGGAACACCTACTTTTTATGTAAATGGTCAAGAACTTAAACGATTAAGTTATCAAGCTCTACTTGATTTAGTTGAAACAGAGATGTACAAATAGGAACTTTTATGAGAACAAAACTATTATTTTTACTCTCACTATTTTTAGTCCTTTTTATTGCTGGATGTGAATCAAAACCACAACAAGCGCAAGAAATACAGGGTTCAAGTCAAGATGAAAAACAAAGTGAAATATTAAAAGCAGATTCATATAGTTTAACTACAACAACAGGAGATGAAATATCTTTTGATGTTGCCAATGGGGTTATGTTATCTCCGTCATTAAATGGAAAAATGGTTTTATTTAACTTCTGGGCTACTTGGTGTAAGCCTTGTATCAAAGAGATGCCAACTTTTGTAAAACTTCAAGAAAAATACAAAGATGATTTTATTATCATAGCCGTATTGTTTGAACGGAAAAAAGATGTAGAAGAACTAAATGCATTTATTAAAAAATACAATATAAACTTCCCAATAACTGTTGGTGATGAAAACTTTGTTTTAGCAGAAGCTTTTGACAATGTAAAAATGATTCCCGAATCTTTTTTATATTCTAAAGATGGTTTTTTTGTGGATAAATATGTAGGTATTATCGATGAAGAAGTTTTAGAAGATCACATCAAAGAAAGTATGAAATAATTTAAAAGAAGAGTTAGACTCTTCTTTTAAACTTAGCAAATCTATCCAGTTAAACGAAGAGTCAGACTCTTCTTTTAATCTATGAAAACTTTGCTTAAGAAACTGCAAAATCCACACCTGTTACAACACCAGCTTTTCCTTCTTCATTTAGAAAAATACTGGTACTTTTTAAATGAGCTAGATTTTGAGTTGCGCTCTTGTCATAGTCAAAACTACTAGATACATCACTTAAGTAAATAGCACCCACATTAGCGTCAGCCAGTCCAATTAGAGTGTCATCTCCATTTTCATTTTTACTCCAAACTCTTAAATCATTAAAAATAGAATCGTTTTCATCTATCCAATCATTGCCATCTTCATCATATTCTCGTAACTCCGCAAAACCATTGTCAGTATTGGGTCCAAACAGTTCATTTCCATTATCAATTTTACCATTTGAGTTTTTATCTAGGGCTAAAAAACCACTTCCAACTTTTAGCATTGGGATGCTTTCTTCTTCCCCGTCACTGTTGATATCAAAAGTAAAGCTCATATCTTCACTGATGGTATCGAAGTATTGTTGTGATAAATCATATTGAATAATGAGTGGATCCATCAAGGCAAGACTTTCAAAACTAACGTTTTCCTTATATTTTTCGTAGAACTCTTGTGTGTAATTGATATCTAAATCCACATCAATATTTTGATCAGCTGTTTGAATACTGGCTTGAGCTTTAAAGTTTAAAGCATTGTTTTTATAGTATTCATTGGTTGTTTCAGTTTCATTGGAGAATGAGACTCTAGACTGTGGTCTTGGAGGTGGTGTGGTATCTTGTTTTTGAGTTGTTCCCATTGGTACATCGATTTCATTACACTCACAACAGCAAGAGTCTTTAGGATGCATCTTGAACTTATCTTCATCTGCATTGCCTAAAAATCGTGAGAGAAGAATCTCAATAATAAACTTATTGAGTAAATCCCTAACGGCTAACTCGTGCTCTGAGTGTTTGATCTCAAAACGTACCTTCTCACTCTCACTGGCTTCTTGTGTTTGCTCAGGGTTGTTTTGAGCAGGATTGAAAAACATGGTTTGGAAAGTAGTTCTACTTTCAACTGTAGATGTGTGCTCATAGTGTGAAGATGTTTGTGCTTCCATATTCACATCAGATGATAATATTCTCATAATATACTCCTTTTAAAAAGTCATATTTAATTTTATAATAATACTAAAAATTATTTAGTATAAATTGACTTCGATTTAGTTACATTTTATAATTTAATGAGTAATTAAATTACATAAAAGAAATGGATTATGTAAAAGATATTTTACCTTTTGTCTCTAAAATGAACTCTAATGTCTCTAATATTCATCTTTCAGCACTTGAAACGCATAAAACAGACAATCATTCTTTTATTTAGTATTATTAATGCTACAATACTTCAAATACTCATTTAACTAAAGGCAACTCTTGGATATATTGAACCTCGTACTTATTGTTTCTATTTTAATAATAAGCTATTTTTTTGTTAAATTCTTTTTCTTTTCACCTAAAACACAAAAAAAACCAGCAGCACTAAAAAAATCAGAACTCATTTCGGATTATGAAAACCAAATGCAAGATGTTATAACCTTATACAGCAATGATGATGAGACCTTAAAGTTTGAGAAAATGCAACTGCTTAAACAAATTAGTAAAGAACTTGCTACCAATATTTTTTTTGATAAACAAGAAGTAAAAGAACTACTTCACAAACTTGCAAACATGCACTAGCTTAAATAATTTATTAAAAACACACAGAATTCCCTGCGTAACACTATTTTGCCACAATTAATTGTTATACTTATATAAAGGTGTAACTATGGGTGTTAGAGAATTATTGTCTTATTCAAAAAAATTAAATGTACTATATGTGGAAGATGAAGAAATATCCCAAGCATTATATGCAGCAATTTTTGAAGATATATTTTTAAAAATAGATATTGCCAATGATGGTGTAGAAGCTATGGAGTTTTACTCTGCAAATACTTATGATTTGGTTATAAGTGATGTTTGTATGCCTCGAATGGATGGTATAGCACTTTCAAAAAATATCTTAGATCTTAACCCCCGTCAACAAATAATCATAATGTCTGCGTTTAATGAAAAAGAAAAGCTGGCAGAATTTAAACAAATTGGTATTTCTGAAGTACTGTTAAAGCCCGTTCAAAATGAGCAACTGATGCGCACCTTGGAGAAAATTTCAAAAACTGCTTTAGAAGAGCAAAATAACTAGTATAAAACACTGTTTTATCATAAGGGAAGTTTATGAAAAATATTATTTCACAAATAGTGCATGAATATGCAAGGGATATGAACATTTTAGTTGTAGATGATGACGATATCTCTTTAGATATTTATAAAGAGGTATTTGAAGGTTTATTCAATATTGTAGATACTGCTTGTGATGGACAAGATGCTTATGAACAGTGGAGTAATGGAAAAGTTAAATATGATTTGGTTATAACAGATTTACTCATGCCCAATATGGATGGTTTTGAGCTCATTGATAAAATACGTTTAAAATCTCTGTCTCAGCATATAATTGTATTATCTGCAATTGTGGACATCAATGAGATGAGAGATATCCTAGATTTGGGAATAGATGGTATATTACTCAAGCCCTATAATCAAGAAAAAATGTTTACTATATTTTCCAGGGTATTGAAACTTGTTTACAATGACAAACTTTTAAAAAGACAAGCTATTCAGCTTCGTTTATTTGCCCAAGAAAATATCAAAGCCAAATCTAAAATTCATGTAAATAAACTGGACACTGAAGAAAAAACACAAATAAAAATCCAAGAAACATTGAAAAAAAAGCCTGAGGAAAAAAAATATGAAGACTTGAAAAAACAAACCATAGGAAATATCCACAAAGGCTACAAGGACAATAAGTACCATACTAGAGCACATTTAAGTGGAGATACTGCAGAAAACTTCACTGCTGATTTAGATTACTTTGATATGGATAGGGTTGAAGTTTTTCAAGATAAAATTGAGCACTATCAAAATGTGGCCTGTGCGATAGTGAGTGCTGATCCTGAAGAAGCCAAAGTAGACCTAGCGGACATATCTCAAGGTCTAAATGACCTCATTGAACTACTCAATCACTTTGGAATGTTTAGTGTCACTGCGGGGGCAACTAAAAAACTTATTGAGTTTATTGGGGGCATTGAAACAGAACAATTAGAAGACTACGATAAAAAAGATTTGCTCGTTGATGGTCTCATGGCGATTCTTGAGGATTTAAACAAATGGATAGATATGGTATTTGTTCAAAAAAATACAGACAATATCAACTATTTTGATGCCTCTTTTGCCAATACCTGTTTAGAACTGGAAAGTATATTTTTTGATGTTGAGCTTGCAGATGAAGAAGAAAGTATGGAGTTTTTCTAAATAGAGTCTGGTTAAAACAAATCTTATTTTGCTTTAACCTCTTTTCTATAGCAAATTATAAAATAGATTTCTAAAGTCTAGAACAGTTTATTATCTTGTGCCATTTATGGTTTTAATTATTTCAAAAATTGACAACTGTTTGTTCGCTGCACCCAGTTCTACTGCTGCTTTTGGCATCCCGTATACTGTAGAAGTTTGTTCGTTTTGTACATACGTTTTGGAATCTTGCTCTTTCATTTTCAAAAGACCTTTTGCTCCATCAACACCCATACCTGTTAGAACCAAACCCGTAGCATTTGTAGAGGCACATTTTGATATAGAACTCAACAGTACTGTTACGCTTGGTTTATGAAAATCTACTTTTGGAAAATCTCGTAAACGTATAATGTAATATAAGCCTTCTTTGCTTACTTCCATATGAGAATCACCAGGTGCAATATAAACCCGATTTGTTTTTAACTCATCTCCATCTTTTGCTTCAACGATTTCAGAATTTGTACTCAATCCATTTAATCTTTTGGCAAAACTCTCTGTAAAACCCACAGGCATATGCTGTACGATAACAATAGCTGGATGATTGGTCTGAATATTGGTCAAGATTTCTTCAAGTACTTGAACCCCTCCTGTTGAAGCTCCAATGGCTATGATTTTTGGGCTTGGCTTATGGGCAAGTTCTTTCGTTGATTGACTGATGATTTCTTTTTTTATTGAGCTTGAGTACTGTATCTTGGCACCTGAAGCTGCCCTTATATAAGACAATACTGTTTCTTTGTATGCATTTAAAAAGTCTTTTACATTAAGTTTTGGCTTTTCAATAATAGCAAAAGCCCCAAGACTAAGAGCTTCAAGTAGAGCAGGGGAACCATTTCTTAAAAGTGTTGAACACATGATAACAGGAGTTGGTCTTTGCTCATTGATTTTCTTTAAAAAAGTCAAGCCATCCATCTTTGGCATCTCAATATCAAGAATAAATACATCAGGAAGTCCAACTTTTTTAAACTCCAAAAATGCATCCACAGGATTGACTGCTTCACCTAATATCTCTACGTCCTCAACACCTGTTAGTATGTTTCTGAAGCCGTTCCTGACTGACAATGAGTCGTCAATTATAAATACCTTTATCATTAGAAAAAATTCAATTCACTGTCGTCATGACTAGTATCTGAGCTTTGAAGTCTGTCTTGCATAAACTTTATTGAGTTTTTCAATGAGTCTTCAAAAACATAAACATCTACAAATATTCGTGAAACAAAATATTCGAACAAGTAAGTTTGTATATCATCAATGATTCTTGCTAAAAACACAAAGCCTTCTATGTTTTGAACATTGATTTTTTGTATATCCAGTGTATCTAGATACGAACTTAGATGGGTAAAAATAGGGGAAACTTTTTTGGTATAATTGTGTCTTGAAAAGACCACAGAAACCTCTTTCATCTTCTCAGATACCTCACACAACAACTCGTGTGACAGCTCCCCATTGTCAAACTGTGTGATACAATCTTTTAGCTCTTCATTTAAAAACAAAATCTCACCTTCAAAGGTATCTAAAAATACTTCCACATCTTCTGTTTTTTCTTTTTTTACTTTTATAGTGGCTTTAACAGAAGAACTGTCTTGAAAAGAAGAGAAGAATTTTTTAAACAAATCCATACGTGTAAAGGGTTCAGTTAGAACATAATCAACTTTATTGATGGTATCAACGTGACGTTCAAGTATACTTGGTGCAAGAACTATAATAATAGTGATGTTGGCATTGTAACTATAGATTTCATCTATTGTTTTGCTCACTAAGTCTTTATCTTCACTACAGTTTAATAGGATAATATCAGGTTCTTCTTGCATGAGAATACTATCTACTTGCTCAAAATTCTCATTGGTCACATCGTTACTTACAAAAGATCTAAATGTATTAAATACATCGTCATACTGTGTGAAACTATTATCCCCAATAAGCAATAAGTTTTTTTCATGCATTATAAATTCTAAATATTTCTCATCATGTGTTTTCATAATGTTATCCTTTTTTCTGATAAATTGATGTGCTAACTTGAACTAAATTTTTAAAATTCAAATTTTGTAGTGACTCGGTTAAACTAATTATTAAGTATCCATCTATTTCTAAATTTTTTAAAATATTATTTATAACATGTGTTTTGGTAGCATCATTGAAGTATATTAAAACATTTCTTAAGAATATAATATCAAACATACCTATATCGTTATTTGGTGTCATTAAATTGTTTTGTGTAAAAGTTATGTTTCTCGAAAGTGCACGACTCACTAGAAACTGTTTTTCGTATTTCCCTTTTCCTATCATACAGTGCTTTTTTCTAAAACTTTCTGGTATTTTATCCATCCAATTTAGAGGATACATTCCTGTTCTGGCTTTTTTAACCACTTCTGTATTGATATCAGTGCCAACTATTTCCCAAGAATCTCTTTGCAAGCAATCATCTAAAACCATGGCTATAGTATAAGCTTCAGCTCCAACTGAAGATGCTGCACTCCAAACTCTAAATTTACTGTGGTGTCGTTCTAAGTGGTTTTTTAGAAAATTAAAATGTGATTGTTCTCTGAAAAAATAAGTCTCATTGGTTGTAATGAGATTTAACATTTCCATTTTTTCTTTATGGTCTATTTGAATGATTCTCAAATACTCCGCATAAGAAGTTAATTTATAATGTAAAAGCCGTTTATATAATCTACTTTGTACTAAGGACATTTTTGAATTATCCAAGGAGATTCCCGTTTCAGCAAAAATCTTCTTTTGAAATATTTTAAAAACATCTTGTGTTAGTTCAATTGTAATTTTATTTAACATTTGTTTGGCTTTCACTTTGCTATTACTTAGCTCTACGTTTGTAGACATAACTCTTCCCTTCATGAAATTTATTTGTACTTATCGCATAAACTCCTTGATTCCAGAAGAGAGTTCTTCCATATCTATTTTTCCAATTATCTTGGAAGTTCCAGCACTTATGAGTTCGTTACTCATCATATTGTTACTCATGTTTGTATGCACGATAATATTGATGTCATCATATAAGCTATTTTTCCTAATATGATCTATGACTTCACGTCCACCCATTTGTGGCATTTCAATATCTGTGACGATTAAACCTATATCATCGGGTTTCATATCTTTTAGATTATCAACAAGTTCTTTACCATCAGTGAATATTTTATGTTTAAGATGGAGTTTATCAAACAAACCACTCACCATTTTTCGCACAAACTTACTGTCATCACAAAAAAGTAGCATTTTGTTACTGTCAATTTGTTCATTGATATTTTGAATGGCAGTATCAGACAAGGTTTGAGTATCTTCGTAGATATCCAAGAGCATTTTATCTCCATCAAATATGGTACATAATCGCTCTTTCCCTGAAATCATTACTTTGGTTATAAAAGAAGCTTTGTCATTGTCGCTACTGTTATCGGTCATGTCTTCTGGTTCTATGGTTGTAATTTGTTCAACACTTTTTACAACCAGTGCAAACCTTCTATCCCCATAACTGGCGATGATTAATAACTCATATTCACTTTCAGGCAAAACTTCATGCCCAGCCCACCTGTCAAAGTTAACTATAGTTGTCATTTGACCTCTTATATCAGCAGTTCCCAGAATCACTTGATCCTCATCACTGTTTTTAGAAATAACCAAGTCTTTATAGATCAATAACTCTTCGATTTTAGAAACATTTTTGGCATATAACTCGCCATTAGAGCCCACAAATACAAGATACTGATTAGAATCATTTGCATTGGTGGCTACGAGTTTAACCAAGTCTAACTCGTCATCATCATCATCATCAATCATGGTTCGTTTGTTATTTGAAGTATCAGTTGTCATAATTATGATCCTCTTTTATTTTGCCAATTCTTTTATATTTAGAATGGTTTCTGTGTTTAATATTGCAATATCATTGTTATTGTATCTTCCAATATGTTTAATAAACTTTCTGTTTATTTTTGTTCCAAAATCAGGAGATACTTTTAGATGAATATCTGAAATATTATCTACTTCATATACTTCATCAATAATGATGGCGATATTAATAGTCTTGTCAGCATAGACTTTTTTAATAATAGCAAGAGAGGTTCTGGGTGAGATCTCTGTTTCACCCAGCTCAAAACGATCCAGCAAGTCTACGACTGCTATGATATTTCCTCTTACATTTGTCACACCTTTTACACAAGACTTCATCATTGGTACCTTTGTGATACCTTGATACTCAACAATTTCTGCAACCAGTAAGGCATCCATAGCATAAATATCTCCACCACTTATGAATAGAAAATATTGTTGCCCATTGCCTTGACTGATTTCGTCTTCATCTAGACTATTGTCATCTTCATTCATGATGTATCCTTAGTATTGGTCAAAACTTTTTAAATCAAGTTCTTCTTCCTCACTGCTATTATCTGCTCCAAAATCAACTACATTGTCACTGGGAACTGGTTCAGATTCAACTTTAATGGTTGGAGCGACTTGCTTTACTGTTACAGTTGCCTCTTTTTTAGCAACTTTTACAGGAGCAGGAGTTTTTGTTTTTTTACTTGCAACTTGATGAGTTGGTGTTTTTACAAAGTTTTGTTGAGCCATGTCATCTTCACTTACTGTGTAGAATTTCATCAACTCAGACAGCGTATTTGATTGACCATCAAGCTCTTCAGAAGCAGATGCCAGCTCTTGTGAACTTGCTGCGTTTCCTTGGGTTACTTCATTTAGATCATTCATTGAGCTGGTGATTTGCACAATCCCAACATCTTGTTCTTTGGCTGCAGTTGCGATGTCTTTAATCAGCGTTGCAGTTTCTTGAATCTGAGGTACAACAGCTGAGATTAACTCACCAGCTTTCTGTGATACTTCAAGTGAATCAGTGGTAATAGTAGAAATCTCACCAGCTGCGATTTGTGAACGTTTCGCCAGTTTTCGCACTTCTGCTGCAACAACTGCGAACCCTTTACCATGCTCACCTGCACGTGCTGCTTCAATAGCTGCATTTAGTGCTAGAAGGTTTGTTTGGTAAACAATATCTTCAATAATCTTAATCTTATCTGCAATAGTTGTCATGGCTTCCACAGTTTTATTTACCGCTTCACCACCTTCAATTGCCATTGAAGCTGCTGCTTCTGCCATCTCGTTTGTTTTTTGTGCATTTTTGGCAGTTTCATTAATACTACCACTCATTTCCTCAACTGCTGAAGTAGTTACTTCAAGTGAGCTTGCTTGTTGTTCTGCACCTGTTGATATTGCCATAGAGTAGTTGTTTACTTCTCCACTTGCAAGTTTCATTTGGTTGGCACCTTCAATAATCTGTACAACGGTTCTTGTAAGTGAGTCGATAAATTCATTGGTACTTACTTTGATATTGTTAAAATCACCTGGTAAGTCACTATCAATTTGTTTGGTTAAGTCTCCTTCCCCCAAACTTGATAGTGTATCTCCAACTTCTGTGATAATCTCACCTAAGTTAGTAGCAAGTTCGTTGGAAGCAGTTTGGATTTGTTTAAAATCACCTTTCCAATCTCCTTCAATTCTATATGAGAAGTCTCCACCTTGTATCCCTGTAAATGATTTAACTGCTTCAGCAACCACTTCACCATAGAGTTTTAGAGAGTTGTTTACAATATCTAGCATTGATACATAATCTCCTTCAAACCCTTCTGTTTGAACTCTCGCACTTGAATCACCTTCTAGGATCAAGTTATTGGTTTGATTGTATTTTTCCAACATACTATTCATAACTTCACACAGTTGATTTACCGCTGTTTTTGATTTAACAAACTCACCTGAGTAGTCTTCTTCAATTCTAGAGTCAAAATTACCCGTACTCACTGCTGTTAGTTTTGTATTGATATTTTGAAGTACAGCCTGTACTGTCACTGCAAAGTCATTTACATTTGATTTGGCATCATCGAAAGCACCTTGATAATCGTTGGTGATTCTGGCATCAAAATCTCCACCTTTCATCACTCCTAGAGTTGAATTCACATCCCCTAGGGCTTTTTCTATTACACCCAGAGTATCATTGGTAGCTTGGTGAATTTTCACAAAGTCACCTTGGTACTTGTCAAGGTCAATACGTACCGTTAACTCACCACTCTCAATTGCATCTTTAAGAAGATTTGAATCAAAGGTAATTTCATTTATTTTTGAAATCAGTTCATTTATGTTATCTTTCAATGCTGCCATTGACCCTCTATAGGTATTGGTAATTTTTGTAGATAAATTACCCGCTGTGATATTTTCAATAATATAACTCATATCCACAATACCTGCCATAATAATATCAAGATTGTAGTTGTAGTTATCTGCAATATCAGAGAAAGTACCTTTATAATCAAGAGTTTGTACTCTCATATCAAACTTACCAGACTCAATTCCATCTGTTGCATATTTTGTGTCTTTTTCAAGGGTTTTGACTTGTTTTTTTAGAGCATTAACAAATTCACAACACTCTTGTACTTCAGGATTATCGCTAGAGATATCATCAAAACCAAACTTACCTTTGCTCATCTTTTTTAGTGCTTTTTTAAGCACACCAATGCCAGCGCAGCCCTCACTACCTTCAGGAGGAGTCTGTGCTTCTACGCTTTGTACTTTTTCTTCAGCTGTAGTACTAGCTACTGCTTCAGTTGTTTCTGCTTTTGTTCTAGTTGCCATGGGACTCTCCTTTATT
>Ga0105358_10000135_pt1 | contig 31514 bp, 24 predicted proteins | sample GOMGulsemesocosm_5_FD_83509 | JGI IMG/M metagenome (GOLD analysis project Ga0105358, IMG submission 83509) | Methane-oxidizing microbial communities from mesocosms in the Gulf of Mexico - GOM15C Gulf of Mexico | ecosystem: Environmental > Aquatic > Marine > Cold seeps | place: Gulf of Mexico... | reverse complement strand
TGTCAGTACTTGCATAACCATTACCTTTGTATTCGATGAATACTTTGCCATAAATGCCCAAATATCAGCCCATATTGCCACTATTATTTTTGCTGGCCTGTTGAAGCTAGGTTATGTGCTTCGCTGTGTAGCACTGCATGGCTTTGGCGAAAGGAGCTTTTAATATGCTTAACATTGAAGATCCAGAGTTAGCGCAATTAGCCTATGATCAGCAACTAGACCACAACAGGTTAGCAAAGCTCAACCAACATCCGGTACTCGACCTGCCCTTTAGAGCTTATTTTTTATTGGCTGTAATTTGCTCTATTTTTACTTTATCGATTTGGAGCGCATTTTTTAATGGTTATTTGTCTTTTTCAATGAACGGCTTATCACCCGTCATTTGGCATATTCATGAAATGATCTTTGGTTTTGCAGCCACAGTTGCGATTGGTTTTTTATTAACAGCCGCACAAACCTGGACAGGTAAAGCCAGCATTAAGGGTTTATCTGTTTTGGGATTTATCGTTATTTGGTTATTGGTTAGAGTATGTTTACTGATGAATCAGCCACTATTTATTAACCTTGCCATCGTCTTACAAACTGCGTGGTGGCTCGGTTCAATCTTTATATTTACCAAATTAGTATTAACCAGTAAAAATACCAGAAACTATTTATTCATACCGCTACTTGTTGTTTTAATGTTAGTAAACATCAGTTTACTCGTTTTAGATATACAAGGAAACACCGAGTTAAGTCTACATTTTGCTAGAACCGCAGTGTTATTATTTTGCTTATTAATGGGCATACTTGGTGGTCGAGTGATTCCTTTTTTCACCGTATCTGGTGCTCGTCTAGAGGCGATACAACAGCCACAGTGGTTAACACCTTGCCTTATTATTACCTCATTACTGGGTATTTTAGTCTTTTTTAGCGGGCACTTTATTGAGCTACCTTTTACCTCTGCTGCCCTAATGATTAGTGCAGGTATCTTACACTTGCTCAGACAAAGTTTTTGGCGAAGTTTAGCGACACTGAATCTGCCATTGTTATGGTCATTACATATTGCTTATGCCTCACTAGGCATTGGTTTAATTTTACTTGGTATCAGCTACTTATCGCTCAGTTATTACCCTGCCAGCTTTGCTGATGCCATACATATCATCACCATTGGCGCAATGGGCTTAATGATATTTTCCATGATGTGTCGAGTTTCTCTTGGACACACAGGTAGAGCATTAACGCCAAGTAGGTTAATCAACTGGCTATTCATTTTTATAATTTTTAGTGCATTAGCAAGAACCTTGTTACCGGCAATACAGCAACCAATACTAGGCTGGAATGTCAGTGCGCTACTTTGGTTAATGGCCGGAATAAGCTTTTTAAAAGTGTATTTACCTGTACTAACAAGCAAACGTATTAATCAAAAATTTTAACAAAATAATGAACTAATGGTGCCCGTTTCGCCAAGAACTAAGCAGCGGAACTTCATTATTTTTTAAGAAAACCGATTGGTAAGATCACACAACATGATTCTTCAGATCATACAATTTTTAAATTTACTTAGGAGTAAATATGTTAACTGATAAGCACATTGATATTATTAAAAGCACTATCCCACTATTAGAAAATGCGGGCCCGGCATTAACAAAGCACTTTTATCAACGCTTGTTTTCACATACCCCTGAATTACAAGATATTTTTAACATGGCTAATCAACATACCGGTAGACAGCAAGTCGCCTTGTTTGAAGCCATCGCCGCATATGCTAAAAATATTGACAACCTAGCCGCATTAACGACAGCAGTTGAGCGTATTGCCCAAAAGCATACTAGCTTTAATATTCAAGCCGATCATTATGCCATTGTTGGTCTTCACTTAATTGAAACATTACGTGAGTTAGCAAGTGACGCATTTACCGCGGATGTTGAAGAAGCATGGACTGCAGCCTATCAGTTTTTAGCACAAATTTTTATCGGCCGTGAAAGTGAGCTTTACCAACAACGTGCTCAATCACAAGGTGGTTGGCAAGATGCTCGCGCCTTTAAGGTAGTAGATAAAATAGTTGAATCTGAATTAGTCAAAAGCCTTATTTTTGAACCTGTTGACCAACAAGCAGTTATTGATTATTCGCCGGGACAATATTTAGGGATTGAAGTCACGCCCACAGGCAGTGAATACAAAGAAATCCGTCAATACTCTTTATCAGACAAACCGAATGGCACTCATTATAGAATTTCTGTTAAGCGTGAAGTAGAAGGCGTACCGGGTATCGTTTCCAATTATTTACATGACGGTGTTAATGTCGGAGATGAAGTCATGTTATACGCCCCAGCAGGTGACTTCTTTTTTGTTGATAGGCAATCACCTACTGTTTTACTTTCTGCAGGCGTTGGCATTACACCAATGCAAGGCATGTTAGAAACGTTAGCGGAACAGAAACATCCGCAAAAAGTGCATTTTGTCCATGCTTGTGAAAACAGTGCGCAGCACTCTTTTGCCCAGCGAACATCAGCGCTAATAGAGGACAATAACTGGCAACAAGATATTTGGTATAATAACGAAGACGTTAAACAACAAAATATCCATCATGGTGTAATAGACTTAACTCATATTGATTTGCCTATCGAGCAAGGGAATTATTACCTTTGTGGCCCTGTTGGCTTTATGCAGTTTGCCAAACAGCAGTTACTGACTTTAGGGGTTGGCGAAGCACGTATTCATTATGAAGTTTTTGGTCCTCATACTTCGTTATAATATCAATAATAAAAAAGTTAAATAGACCAGGTCACGACTTTATACTGAGTAGTTAGACTTGGCAGTCGGTACCGCTCCTTAGTATAAAGCACGCAGCCCTAACCTCGATTAGGGCTTTATGACTCTATTGATTGGGTTAATTCTATAATGAATTTCAACCTTACCAATAGCTTATAATATTTTTAAACATCAACACGCTCTACAATGGCGATCCCTTGTCGATAACCTAAACCGCCATTACCATGTATTAAGCCAAGCTTTTCATCCCCGTCACATAAGCGATGATGCATTAGCACAAGCGCATTCAGCGCTGGATTATTCCATGCGGCTTTGGCTAAATTCATACCGCCAGTAATGGTAATACTATGCTCAGCGAGAAAGTCTGGAATATCCTCTAATACCTCAACCAAACCACTGACTAATAAAAAGGCCATTGGCACAACAGGATAGCAAGTATAAGTTTCTAATAAGGCATCACCACCTTTGAACAGTTGCACAAAGTCAACATTCGCTTCAGCGCAAGCTTGCTGATAAGCTTTTTGTAAATGTTCATAGCGAGAAATGTCTGTAATAAAATCTCGCCCATCACCATCAAGGCGACTTAGCCCCACCGCTTTCACTTTCAACCATTGGTTTTTATCAACGCCCAACTGCTCGGCGATATCGGCACGCGTTAACAGTAGTCGACCTGAAAAATCTACCATTGGGTTGGCACAATCAATCCCTCTAAATAAGTCTGTTATCGGTTTGTGCCAGCGTAAATCGGGCAATAATTCCGGGGTAAAACTGTCTGACAAAGCATTACGGAAACTCACTTGGTAATTTTCAAACAGTGCACTTGAAAATTCTTTAAATTGTTGTTCGGTAATGGTGTGATTTTCACTAAAGGCTCGCGCTAAATCAGTATAAGCTTGCGTTAACGGGTAACTTTGACCATAAACGGCCATTTTGCTTAACCGACTTTCTCGGCTATACCCAGTTTTTATATGATCTTCACCACTAATGACCACTGCAGCCTCACCATTTTCTATTAACTCTTTGGCTGCAGCCAACGCTTCAATCGGCGCGCAACCACTTCTAAAATGATGCGCTTTCTCGGGACTGTGCCAATCAGCCTGTAAAGGCTCTATCACTAACTGTTTAGGGGTAATGCCACGTTGCAGTAATTGCGACTCGAGCTGTAACACCTGCTCAAGACTACCTACCTCATCTTGTTGTTTCGCTGCGCCAATAATAAATGCCGATGGTGTTTTCACAAGTTAGTTAATCCAGTAGAAATGATAGTCGCTAACTTTATGCTATTTAGACAAAATTAAAAACCTAAAACCACTAAAGTCAATTGATAGTATTACAAAACGATAATCCCCGTGACAAAGCAACTAATCATGAATAATTAACTAGATTGGCCATTAACATTTTACTATTTGCAAATAAGCAGTGATTTTAGGAGCATAACTTTGGTTGATTTTACTGTTACACTCGACAACTGAACGTTATTAAGGCTAGTTATTAGATGCAAAACACACTTAGTTTAAAAGAAGCACAAAAAGTTATTTTATTAAGCCAAGGTATCCATGGCGGGCATAGATTAGGCAGTGGTAACAAAGCGACTTATAAAGCGATCACAGCCATTAATTATGTTCAAATCGATTCTATCTCGGTAGTAGAGCGAGCGCATCATCACAGTTTATGGAATCGGGCAGATAATTATGAGCCGATTCATATAGATCAGCTCCTAGAAAAAAGGCAAATTTTTGAATACTGGTCACATGCCGCATCATATTTACCCATAGCAGATTACCGCTATAGTTTGCCACGAAAGCACTCTTTTGCTAAAGGAGATGAGCACTGGTTCAAGAAAGATAAGAAAAGCATGTCATTGGTGTTAGCACGAATTAACGCTGATGGCCCATTACAAGCAAAAGATTTCAAAGATACCAGACAAAGCAAAACAGGCTGGTGGGATTGGAAGCCCGCCAAAAAAGCACTAGAGCAGCTATTTATGGAAGGCGAGCTCATGGTCGTTAAAAGGCAGGGGTTTCATAAAGTATATGATCTTACCGAACGTGTACTGCCTTCCAATATCGATACCAGCACACCCAGTGAAGAAGAGTACCTTCAACACTTGATCATTAACTACTTAAACGCCAACGCAATTGGTACACCTCAGCAAATAACATATTTGCTAAAAGGACTTAAAATACCTGTAGAAAAGCATTGTATGCAAATGGCCGAAGATGGCTTACTCATCACGGTGACAGTTAATAATCAATATTATTTTGCTTTACCTACGGTTAATAACCTATTAGAGAAAAAATTAGCTCGCAGTAAAGTAAAAATACTTTCACCTTTTGACAATCTACTGATACAACGTAAAAGAACCAAAGAGCTTTTCAACTTTGATTACCAAATAGAATGCTATGTTCCAGCTAATAAAAGAAAAATTGGCTACTTCAGCCTTCCTCTTTTGTGGGGTAGTCAATTCTCAGGCAGAATGGATGTAAAAATGGATAGGAAATCAGGGACTTTAAATATTCTTAACCTTCATTTAGAAACAGCAAAAGCAGATGAATTTATAGTCGATTTGAAAGTAACTCTCGACAAATTTTTATCTTTTAATAATGGCACAAGCATTAAAGTAGTCAAAATAACTAGCAATACCCAGTCATTAACCAAAAGCATGATAAGTAATTTTACCTCGATACTTGTCGCCTAAACCTTAACAGCAATGTTAAATTTTTTGGCACAAGCTTTATATTTCGCTATGCCTCTAATTACCTTAAACTCTATTTACCTAACTTCTATTAACCTGACTTCAAATAATATTATATTATGGCTGACGAACGATTTATTCCATTTAGAAAGCAAGACATTATTCAAATGTGCTCTCAAGAGTTGACCGATAAAAAGTCATCGCAATCTTTTCAACAGTTTTGCCAGCTTCTTTCTAGCGTCATTCATTTTGACTATCACGAAGTGCTTGAGTCATTAAAAAACAACTATGCTCCATTTGATCCTAACGCCGATACCCAACCGTTAACTAGCTTTACCTTAGAGCATCGTGAGCAATGTAAAACCGCTTTTGCCGACAATTTTGCAAAAATTTTAAATGCAGCCAACTTTGAAAAAGTAACTGAGCAAGACTTGCAAGAAGCACTTAACGAAGAGTCATTGTTTAAAGTCAGGCTTGAAGTAGAATTTGATGATTTTGAACAAGTGGTATTTTATCGCCGCGGAGAGTCGCAATTAAGTGAAACTATTACCTCACTTTGGGGCTTACGTAAACAAACCATCAACTTTACCAATTACGATCGTGTCGCCGTCTATATTACCTTCAAAGATAAAGCCTATTTTGAGCAAAAACAAAAGCAACCAATAGGCTTTGAGCCAAGTTCAACAATCATAAAGTTATTTCAAAACGTTCCCAAAGCTGATTTAGAAATGCTATTTCCCAATAGTGAAGTAAGAATGCGCCCAATAGATAAAATCATCATTGGCGCTTCTGCTGTCGTTGGGGGATCCGTAGTATTAGTCACTAAATTAGGCGCTTCAATCATACTTCTTGGAACCTTATTCGCCTTTTGGCTAGGCTGGCGCTCAGAGTCTGTTGCTATGACACAACAGCACTTTATCTCGTTTGGCTTAGGTATGGGGGTTTTTGGCGGCTTTATATTTAAAGAATGGAGTAAATTTAAGAATCGAAAAATTAAATTTATGAAAGCACTTTCAGACAACCTTTATTTTAAAAACTTAGATAATAACGCCGGCGTATTCCATACACTCATTGATGCGGCAGAAGAAGAGGATTTCAAAGAGGCAATTTTAGCCTACACCTTTTTACTGCAATCGACACAAGGGCTAAGTGCATCAAAATTGGATGAAGCAATTGAAGCTTGGTTTAAAAGCAATTACCACTGTCAATTAGATTTTGAAATATCTGACGCCCTAGATAAACTTGAGCGTATGCAGCTGGTCACTTTAGATGGTGATAACTATCAAGCACTGCCATTAACGCAAGCAAAAAAGCACTTAGACCAGCGTTGGGACTCCTTATTCGATTACAACCAGTAACTAAGTTCTTAATGAGGCCTATACCCGTTATCATTCAAAGTGCGTGAACCTGGATCTTGAATGGTAACGGGTATATATATCAAATTCATAAATTTCACATACCCCAAATTCGCCTAATTTACATTGAATTCACATCGCTTATTTTATGCTATTAGCAATTCAATGAGAGGTGAACCCCATGTTAATCAAAAAACTATGTCAATCAATGGTAAGTCTTTACTTACTTTCTACCTCGGTATTAGCAACCGAACAATTTTCAGAAAACGTCAATGCATTAATCACACAGCACAACTTACCTGGTGCGGTAGTATTAATAAAAAAAGGCGATAAAACTATTCACTACAATGCTTATGGAAAAGTAAACGTTGAACAAACACCACTCATGCAAAAAGACGCTATTTTTCGTCTATTTTCTATGAGTAAACCTATTACTGCCGTCGCGTTATTACAGCTAATTGACCAAAATAAAATTGCCCTAACAGATGACATTAGAAAATACTTACCAAACGTTGAACCGTTTGAATTTGAAGGTAAACAACAAATAGTTACCGTACATCAATTACTCTCACATACCGCAGGATTTGGTTACGGCGGTGGTTTAAAGAGCTGGGTGGATATTCGGTATTTATTGGCAAACCCTTTAAGCCGTAGTAATAACTTAACCGATTTAATGGATGACCTTTCTGGTATTGAGTTGAAATTTACCCCCGGCAGCAAGTTTAAATATAGTATTGCTAGCGATATTCAAGGCGCCATCATCGAGGCTGTTTCAAAGATGCCACTAGATGAATACTTCCAACAAAATATATTTACGCCGTTAAACATGAAAGACACTGGTTTTTACGTACCTAAAAGTCAACAACATCGCTTAGTAGATATGTATGAGTATGACGCAACTACCTTTGAAGAAGCGCGTGTATTTAATCAAGAAAAAATATCATTGACTGAGGTAGGAAAAAACAGTGAATACCTTGAGCAAGTACAGCTTGCTTCCGGTGGCGGTGGTTTAGTGTCTACAGCAAAAGATTACAGTAACTTTGTCTCTATGTTACAAAATAAAGGGCAATTTAACGGAGAAACGATATTATCAGCGTCTTTAATAAAAAAGATGTTAAGCTCAAAAACAACAGGGTTAGATACGCATTTTTTACCGAGAATCTATCAAGGTGTTGGTTTCGGTTACGGTATTGGTATTAAAGAAACGAGTGACGACATTAGAAACCAAGGCAGCTATTTTTGGGCTGGTATGGGTGGCACGCTTTTCTGGGCAGACCCGATTGCAGACATACAGGTTGTCGTGATGATGCAAGTTGAAGATGGTTGGATTGCACTAGAAAAATGGCTAATACCTGAAGTGTATAAAATGATTAAAAACAGAGAGTAAATCACAGCATGGCAAATATTTTAATCGTCGAAGATGATGTTGATATCGCACAAGGTATCGCAGAATTTTTAGAGCCTATAGGCTATCAGCTAGATTTTGCTTATAACGGCAAACAAGCTATAAATCTGCTAAATGCGCATAGCTATGACCTTGTATTGCTTGATATTAACTTGCCTTTTATCGATGGTTTCGATGTTTGCCGTTCATTACTGCATCACCAATTAACGACATTGCCTGTTATCATTATGTCAGCAAGAGGTGCTACTGACGATATTTTAAAAGGCTTTGAATCCGGTGCTTGGGATTACTTAGTTAAACCATTTTCGTTTGCTGAATTATCTGCCCGCATCGACGTAAACTTAAACAAAGCCAACTTGAGTAAGGTTAGCAATGCTAATAAATCTAGCCATATTTTTAATGGCGTTGAACTTGACGCAAATACATTAATTTTTCACTTTGAAGGTCAAGCAATACAATTACACCAAGTCGGTTTTGATATTGTTACCGCACTGCTCAATGTAGCGCCTAATGTAGTAAAAACAAAAACACTTCACCAAATACTGTGGGGAGAAGACACACCTGACAGCAACCCTTTAAGAGCCCATATTTATAAATTGAGAAAACAGTTTAACCAAACGTTTGAGCAACCATTTATAACGACAGTAAAAGGCATAGGATACCGTTTTGAGGTTATTTAAATCAGCTACCTTATCAATCAGACTTACAAAGGTTATCACCTTACTGACTTTTTGCTTATTTGTGGTGTTTTCACTTGTCACTTTTTTCGTTGCTTACTCGCTTGAAGACGTGATGTTTAACCAGCAACTACAACAAGCAAATAAACAATTACAGCAACAAAAGACCTTGCCATTAAAAATTAAGAAAATGCCCGATCTAGCCGAGTTTGGTTTAACATTATCTCCCAACAAACAGTTTATCGAGTTTGATGCTAACGATTTATTTGGTGAGTTTAGCCACCAAGGTAAACATTTCCATTACATGAAACTCACTGACGGGCTTCTGTTAATGGATGTAACCGAACAAGTTGTGGTTAAACGTGGTGCTAAAGATATTTTCTTAATTTTACTGCTAATATTTATGCTTTGCATTCTAGTGTCTGTGTTCATTGCCAGAGCTATTTCAGCTCATGCTTTAAAGCCTTTTCATCATTTGAGCCAACATTTTCAACAAAAAAATCAGCCACAGAGCGAATCATTTGCAAACGCTACCGATATTGATAGTAACATTGAAGAAGCTGACGTAAAAATAATTGCAGAGCAATTAGAACAAGCACTAGAAAAGCAGGCATTATTAATTGAAGAACAAGCTGCATTTAACCAAGGAATGAGTCATGAAATAAGAACGCCACTACAAGTAATGAGTCATTCAATGGAGCTTGTTGAGGCCAATCATCCCGAGGTATACCAACAACCTTCGATGCAACGATTTATAAAATCACTCACTCGTATAAAACGTATCACTAACGCCCTACTTTGGCTTACCTCTCCAGAAGAACATCAAGATGAAAGTTGTTTGAGTACGGTACTTAACCAAGTACTTGTTGATTCAAAAAATCTTGCTACTGCCCATCACCTCGATATAACACTAGAGAATATAAATCATTATAAACCTATGATAGCAATGCCTGGAGAGGTATTAGAATTGATATTTTTCAATCTTATTAATAATGCTATACACCATGGTCTACAAAAACATGGTTCAATATTGCTTAAGATCACTATTAATGAAAGTGAAATAATATTTAGCAATGAAAAAACCAATATTAGCTGTGAACAACAGCATTTTAATATAGGGCTGAAGCTTATCAAAAAGCTCACTGAACGATTTACTATTGATTTCAAAACTCACATTACTGATAACCATTTTAACGCTGTACTTTATTTTCGATAATCTAGGGTCTGTTGATCATTCGCGGTTAAATTTTGTTCGAGATAAAAGCGTTTAAATTGCGGCTAGTAGTATTTTACAAATGTTGTTCGTAAACTGATTTGAAAAAATTCTTTAAAAACAATTTACCAATCAAGCTGTGAAATAGTAAAAGGCTAAGATAAACCTATAAAATCATATTTACTCAACATTATTCTATACTTAAACAAATTTAAAAAACTAGTTCGAGAAAGGTTGAGCAATTAACTCTCAACCGATATATTAGTGTTTATGTATATTACATTGTTAAAAAATTGACCTATATAGATCTTTAACATTAAACGGAAGAAAAAATGCATCAAAACATATTGCGATCTTTATGGAAGCAGATCTTAGGCTTAGCAATTGTCGGCGTTATCATCATTATCAGTGTCGTGCCATATATATTCAATGAAATTATCATAAAAGAAGCCACCTTAGAGGCGAAAAATATTGCTCAACAATATTCGCTATTAAGAAGTTATTATACCAAAAATATTGTTAGCAAGCTCAAAGCTAATGATCAAATATCTATTTCAAGTAATTATAAAAACAAAGAAAATGGCATTCCTTTACCTGCAACTATGATACATGAACTTAGTGAGCTATCTAAATCAACAGGCTTACAAATTAAACTCTACTCAGCTTTTCCATTCCCTGAACGAGCTAATAGAGTACTTGACACCTTTCAGCAGCAGGCTTGGCAAAAACTTAACCTCAAGCCCAATGAACCTTATGTTACAACACAAACTAAAGGAGATACGCATTTGGTTCGCGTCGCCATTGCCGATACGTTAACAGAACAAGCTTGTGTGGATTGTCATAACAGCCATCCACTCACCCCAAAGGTAGGTTGGAAATTAAGCGATGTCCGCGGAGTATTGGAAGTTATTATTCCTATTGACCAGCAGCTAACATGGCAAAAAAATGGCAGTTATCAGTTATCTTTAATTTTCATTCTTATTTTTCTCGTTATCTTTTATTTCCTACTAAACATTCTTAGCAAAGAATCAAGAAATAAAGTAAGCGATGTTCTAACCCCCTTAAAAAATCAAAAATTTGCGCTGAATGCACACTCATTAGTGTCGATGGCTGACATACAAGGCAATATTACCTATATTAACGACAAGTTTTCAAAAATAAGTGGTTATAGTGAGGTTGAGCTTATTGGTAAAAAACATAGTTTGCTTAATTCTAATAATCAACCTAAATCTTACTGGCATAATATGCATCAAACCGTATTAGCGGGTAAGGTTTGGCATGATGAAGTACGAAATAGAGCCAAAGACGGACAGTATTACTGGGTTGATACTACCATAGTGCCCAATTACGATGACAATAAAAAAGTGAATGGTTTTACCTCAATTCGCACTGATATTACTCAAAAAAAAGAGGATGCAAATCTACTCATTTTAGCGAAAGAACAACTTGAAACAGATGCTGTTCACCTGTTAATAGCGAAAGAACAAGCTGAGGTTGCCAGTGATTCTAAAGCTAATTTCCTTGCTAACATGAGCCATGAAATACGCACACCAATGAATGGCGTGATTGGCATGACCAACTTATTACTTGATAGTGACCTAAATCAAGAGCAACACAAACTAGCGAATACGGTAAAATCATCCGCCGTTAGCCTATTAAGCATAATCAATGACATTTTAGATTTTTCAAAAATAGAGGCTGATAAGTTAGATCTTGAGTTAATCCCCTTCAACTTAGGGAAAATGGTAGAAGATATTGGTACAACCATGAGCTTTCAATCTCAACAGAAAGGGTTACAACTTATTTGTCCAGCCAACCCTTTAATTCAACAGTGGGTTAAAGCAGATCCTGGTCGAATTAGGCAAATACTGACTAATTTAATTGGCAATGCGATTAAGTTTACCGAACAGGGTGAAGTTGCTGTTTATGTTCAATTAGTAGAGCAAACAGCAGAGCAAAAACTATTCCGTTTTGAAATTAAAGATACCGGGATTGGCATTAATAAGTTACAACAGCAAAAATTATTTGATAAATTTTCACAAGCTGACAACTCTACCACCAGAAAATATGGTGGCACGGGGTTAGGCTTATCTATTTGTAAAAGATTAACCGAATTAATGGGCGGCGAAATAGGTATCGATAGTGAAGCTGGCCAAGGGGCGACTTTTTGGTTCACTCTCCCTCTGCTCAGAGCCGAAAAAACCGATGAGGTCGTCATTTACCATACTGACATTAAAAATGAAAAAGTATTAATTATTGATGATAATCAAACCAATTTAGAGTTAATGCACCAACTGCACAAAATATGGAACATCCCACATACATTAGTAGATAGTGCAAAAGCTGCATTAGAAGAACTATCCCATGCATCACAGGAAAGCAGCCCTTATTCTATCGCCATTTTAGACATGCATATGCCCGAAATGGATGGCCTACAATTGTGCAAGAAAATACAAGAAATTCCGCAATTAGCACAAACTAAGTTAATTATGGCATCATCACAAGCCCAACGTGGTGATGCACTTAAAATGAAAGCAGCAGGGTTTCAGGGCTATATTACTAAGCCTATCCAACAATCTGAACTATTAGATGTTTTATTAATGATTTCAGGTCTTAAAGAGTCAACACCTGGATTGATAACACGCCACACAACTAAAAAACAGGTCCAGTTTAAAGCGCATGTTTTAGTGGTTGAAGACAATACAACCAATCAATTAGTCATAGAAGGATTACTAAGTACTTTAGGTATAACAGTTGATTTAGCCAATAATGGCCAAGAAGCCATCGCAGCATTACAAAGTGCTAATAATCATGACTTGGTCTTTATGGACTGTCAAATGCCGGTTTTAGATGGCTATCAAGCGACCGCAAAAATAAGAGCAGAGCAGACAGGAATAATAAACAACGCTATCCCTATCATTGCGATGACAGCTAATGCTATGGCTGGCGACGAACAAAAATGTCTAGATTCAGGCATGGATGATTATTTAACAAAACCTATAGAGCCAGAAAAAGTGATAGGCATGCTAAAAAAATGGCTACCTAGTAAAGAATACATTGAAAATAAACCAGCGAATAAAAACGACAAAACAATAACTGCTCAGGAGAGCACTATCGATGAACATGTCATTTTTGATTATGATGATATGGCTAAAAGATTAATGAACGATTCTGAGCTAATAAAATCTGTTGCAGAAATTTTTTGCCAAGAAATAGTTGAACAAATAGATGAACTTAAAATCTGCATCAAAGATAATAATGTTGTCAAAGCTGCTGCTATTATGCATCAAATAAAAGGAGCATCCGCTAACGTTGGCGGTAAAGCATTAAGTGCTTTAGCGCTTGAAATGGAGTTAGCAGGCAAAGCAGGTAATATTGATGTTATTCAGGCAAACATTGAGCAACTTGAACATAGTTTTAACGCCCTGAACCTTGCTATGGAACAAGCAATTTAATGAAGTAACTAATTGCCGAAGACGATAAAACCTCACTAGCTAAAGTACAAAATATTGTATAAATATTTAGAAAAATTAATGATATACAAGCAATGCAAAGATTATACTGATACATTTAGGGTGGACCCCCAAGTTGATGATCGGCCCCCAGTATAGTTAAGCCATTAAAAATGAGAATTATAAGTGAAATTATTAATTGCAGATGATAGTAAAGTATCAAGGAAGATGTTATTAGCCATCACTAAACAGTGGGGTTATGACGTTTTATTAGCCGAAGATGGCGAACAAGCATGGCAGATAATGCAGCAAGATGATGCACCGCAACTGTTATTACTTGATTGGGAAATGCCCAAAATGAATGGCATTGAAGTTTGTGAGCGTGTTATTGCTAAAAATCCTGAAAACCCTGCTTATATCGTGCTATTAACCTCAAGAACGAGCTCTGATGATATTGTTGAAGGCCTAAGTAAAGGCGCCAGTGATTACTTATCTAAACCTTTTAATAGTGCTGAACTACAAGTACGTTTACAAGTAGGTAAGCGAATGATTGAAATGCAACGTAAATTAAATACTACGTTACACGAACTAACAACGTTAGCTAGTCATGATGCACTAACTGGCTTACTAAATCGTCGTGCAATTATGGAAGCTTTACCGAAAGAAATTAAACGTATTGAACGCCAAAGACAAATTTTATGTATTGGTATGTGCGATATTGATCACTTTAAACATATTAATGATACCTACGGGCACCTAGCAGGCGATGAAGTGTTAAAAGAAGTCACTAAACGCATGCAAGAAGCACTGCGAGACCATGACCTATTAGGTCGTTACGGCGGTGAAGAGTTTCTGGTTATCACGCCTGTTGAAAATACTAGACATGGTATCATCGCATATGAGCGTATCTGCCAGGCAGTTTCGACGCGGCCAATTAAAATTGACGAATTATCAATTTCAGTTACCGTAAGTTGCGGTGTTACTAGCTATTCACCCGATAACGATGAGCAAAATATAACTAAACTTATCGCTAGGGCTGATGACGCTCTTTATCAAGCAAAGGACGCTGGCCGCAATCAAGTTATGTTTAAATAACTTGGCTTATAACCCCCGATACCAGTACCCGTTACCACTCAAGGTGCATGTTTCAAAATGCATGTTGAATACTAACAAGTATAAGTCCGTTTCTTCTTACTTTATTTAAGGCAAGTAAATGAAGGAAAACATGATCTCATTCATTGCTAAAAAGCTTAACTCTGTAACATAATTACTAACATGGTAATCAAAGAGTAAAACTTAAATGGCAAAAGTAGTACTAGTCACTGGCGCGAGTTCAGGTATAGGTAGAGTTACCGCACTTTTTCTCGCTCAACAGGGATATATTGTTTACGCTGGTACTCGGGATCCATCTAAACTTTCCATCACACTTGATAATCTTCATGTCATCCCCCTTGATTTAACTGATAGTCAAAGTATCAAAGTTGCAATAAATACGATTAAAAAAGAGCAAGGTAAAATAGATGTACTAATAAACAATGCGGGTTATGCCTTAGTTTCTACCGTTGAGGATGCCACTGAAGAAGAAATGTTTAATCAGTACAATATTAACGTCTTTGCTATTTTTCGATTATGTAAAGAAGTTACACCGCTAATGAGGGCAAACAATACCGGTGTTATTATAAATATAAGCTCTTTTCTTGGAAAGGTAGGTCTGCCATTATTTACCTTTTACAACTCAAGCAAATATGCCGTTGAAGGTATTACCGACTCCCTTAGGTACGAATTGAAGCCATTCAATATAAGAGTGCACTCAATCATGCCAGGTTTTTTTAATACTAATTTTGCCAAAGAAAACTTAGTTGTTAACGCCTCAACAATCGATACTGATAGCCCATACAAACAAATCACCGATAGCTTGATTCCCAATATATTAAAGCAAATAAATCAAGGTAATGAACCTAAAGAGGCCGCTGAGCTAATATTGAAAATAATTGAAGATGACAAATCACCTGCACGGGTAACCGTAGGCGACAAAGCGAGAAAATTCATTGCTATGCGACGTGAACTTTCTGATGAAGATTTTGAGCGTAGAGTTAAGGATTACTATAACCTCAATGGATAGTTTCTTTTTTAACATTACCGACAGGTGCTATAAAGTAACAGAGCTGTTTAAGCACAATGAACAGCATGTAATTCGCGCTGATATATCCAATGGTTTGGTATTTTTCGATATTTCACTTTCTTTACCTGAAGAAAAAGTACTTAGGCTTAAAAATTTAGACAGAATGAACTTTATTATTTCTGTACGTCACGGTCAATGCCAAATAAAAGACAACTTAACGGGAAAGTCCATTAACTTAAGTGAAAACAATACTTATCTATTTGCTACATCACGACAAGACTTAGAAATAACGATTCATCAATCAAAAATATCAGAGATCTTTATTCTTTTTATTGGCGATTTTTTTATTAAAAGATACTTAAGTGATAACGAAAGTGAGCCAATCAATTTTTTGTATAATATCATACAAGAAGAGGTAAGCCTTGAGCTTGTGAACGAAACACCTACTGATGCGCTAAGCCTTCACCTTATTGATAAAATAGTTAATGCAAAAGACAGTGAAAAAATGAACAGTATTATCAGTGAACACCGTGCCATTGAATATATGATACACCGATTTTCATTGCTTGATTTACATTTGCCTGCAGAGCATAGCTCTGAAGAAATAGACATTGCCAGTAAGGCAAAAAAGATCATCCTACAAAATTATAAAAAACCTCCTTCTATTAAAGAACTGGCAAACTTATGTGGCACCAACGATTTTAAGCTGAAAAAAACCTTTAAAAAAGTTTATCAAACAACTGTCTATGTTTATGTTCAAAAACTTCGCTTAGAAAAAGCAAACTTACTACTTCGTGAAAACCTGATGAGCGTGTCTGAAATAGCAAATGAGATTGGCTACAAACATCAAGGGCACTTTAGCGCTATATTTTATAAAGCTTATGGGGTTTATCCAAAAGATTTAAAAAACTCCGTATAGTGATACGTTAAAATCCCGCTAGTGATAAAAGCGTATGATAATAACTAATCAACACGAGTAAAATGTAGCTAAATAAAATCACCATCTAGGAAGCACTATGACTAAAGTTGTTTTAATTACTGGCGCAAGTTCAGGAATGGGCGAAATTACCGCTCGTTATTTAAATGAAAATGGCTATACCGTATATGCCGGTACACGAGATAAAAGCCTTCAAACGCCAAATATATCAGGTGTTAATAATATTTACCTTGATGTGTCAGATACCGACTCTATGGAAACGGCAGTTAAATCTATAATTGCGCAACAATGTAAAATTGATGTGTTAGTGAATAATGCAGGATTTGGCCTCGTATCAACTGCAGAGGAAGTCACTGACGAAGAAATTTTTAAACAATTTGACGTAAACGTTTTTGGATTAATGAAAATGACCAGAGCGGTCCTCCCTTACATGCGCGGGGCTCAAGCTGGCGTAATTATCAATATTAGTTCATTTCTTGGAAAAATGGGCCTGCCACTACTTTCTCATTACAACGCAAGTAAGTATGCCGTAGAAGGATTTGTTGACTCTATTCGTTTTGAAATGTCGCCATACAATGTGCGAGTTCACTCAATTCAATCGGGACTATTTGGTACTAATTTTGTTAAAAAAGGCTTAGTCGCCAACGCAGCAACAACGAGTGCAGACTCACCTTACAAAGACTTAGTTGCACACTTTGTTCCTATTGTAGCTAAAGCAATCAACGAAGGTCCTAGTCCACAACCTATTGCTGACGCTGTTAAAGCCATTATTGAAGACGAAAAGTCATTAATTGCTATTCCTGTTGGCGGTGAAGCAACAACCTTCGTACCATTAAGAAAAGCGTTATCTGACGAAGACTTTGAAGTTAAAGTTAAAGATACTTTCGGTATTTGAATAAAGCTGGCTAAACTCTAACTAAAGAACCAGTTATAGCGACTTCACCACCGATAATTAAGTGGTTATAAGTTAACTAGGGTCTGTTGAACTTTCGCGATTAAATTTTGTTCAAGAAAGAACAACCGGCCCTAAGCACAGTACAGTACAAAATAGATCTAAGAGTATATGAAGAATAATTCTATAAATAGCTCGCTCGGTATATTTCCCAAGTCATGGAGTGAGCAACAAGCTGGCCGAATTCCTGGCAATATTCCTATTTGGGTTGGCATATTATCTGAACTCACTGAATTTGGTATTTTTTTTGTCGCCTACTTCATTGCTAAATTCTATTACCCAGAAGTGTTTACGCAAGGGCCACAAAGTTTACATACCTCATTAGGTGTAACCAATACTATTGTTCTGTTAACGAGTAGTTATTTTATGGCTAAAGCGATGGCCAATATTCGTCTTGATAATAAGCCAAAATGTGAACGCTATTTATGGTTAGCATTCTTTTGTGGTTGTTTATATTTAATTATAAAAACATGGGAATTTTATTGGAATGACTTACAAGGGTTTGGCCCCAGTAGCAGTGAATTTTTTACCGTATATTATTATATGACGTTTAATCACTTTCTCCATGTCGGCTGGGCTTCATGTGCTATTTTATGGGTGATATTTAGATTAAGAAGCGGTGCTTATTCAGCGAAAGAGAACTCTGGTTTAGAGGCATTAGCAGTGTATTGGCACATGATTGATTTAATGTGGATCCTTATTTTTCCATTGTTATATGTGCTTAGGTAGGTGATTATAATGAAAACCATAGGAAAGTTAGAATATTACTTATTAGCGCTGATAACGATAACACTGTTTAATACCATTTTGGGTGAAAAATTTGCCTCTACAACATTGGTCACTATTTTAATCGCGATTACCGTTACCTATAAAGGATTTATGGTGATTGATCATTTTATGGAATTAAAAGGAGCCAACAAAAATTTACGTTTTTTAATGCGGCTCTATTTTGTTATTTTTCCATCACTGATTATTGTGAGTGCTTTTTACTAAACCTTGAACTAAAATATTCAAGGTTAATTATTTCATTCAAAACTCTAAAAAAAAAGCACCAAACTTCATAGATGGTACTTTCGGATGCGAATCTAATTTAAATTGTTACATGCCTATAGAAAAATAAGTGTCTTCAATCGATTTTATTATGATTTGACCACTAAAATTAAGCTTTCATTGTCCATAAAACGAGTAAATTTGTTAGAATTTATATTGAATACCAACAGCTAAATAATCTTCATCTCTGTTATCTGTTTTGATATCAAAAGTTGTATAATAAGCATAAAGCTTGGTACTTTTTGCTAGCTTATAATCTACGCCTGCAGTGATCCCTGTGTTCTTTTCTGCATCATCATGGTCAGCAACTTGATACTGGCCTTTTAACGTAGCAGCGCCTAGTGAATACTTTGCTGAAACCATGAAGCCGTCCATTTCAGCACCCGTCTCAACATTCTCTTGGTTTTGTAAAATTAGACCTAAGGTTACACCTGCAAGCTTACCTTGTACCGTAGCTCTAATTGTATCGTACTCTGTTTTAGAAACAGATTTATCTTTTGATTGTCCTTTAACTTCAGAGTCATAAGCAATAGAGGCAAAAAAGTCAGATTTTTTTAACTTTTTGTCACCATACAAAGCTGCTACCGAGAAAGCATCTTTACCATCTACTTCATCTTCAGCTTTATATGTCGCACCTAATTGAAAGCCATTAAATTTTGGTGTTTTATAGGTAACTGTATCACTTAAACGGTTTTCACCAACCCAAAGGTATTTAATATCGGCATTGAGGTCGCTAAATAAATCACCTTTACCTTGTGACTGCTTTAACATCGAATCATTTTTACCAAGCAAAACTTCACCAAAACCGCCTTTCAAACCAATATATTGATTACGTGATTTAAAGGCATCACCGTCACCATCAATATCTACTTCAAATTCAGCTTTATAAATAACTTCTAAGTCGTCATTTAGCTTGTGTGCACCTTTAAAGCCAATACGTGAAGCATTACTTTTAATTTCACTAAAGTTACCTTCTCCACTGTCTGATGATTGCAAAGAGACATCTGCTCGACCATAAATATCAATATTAGCCGCAAAGGCTGGTTGCGCTAGAATTGAGCATATTGTAAACGCAAGTGTATTTTTAACTAGTTTCATGTTTTAAGCCTTTTTTATAAATAAAGTTTTTTGCTATATTCAATTAATAACAAGTTCTAAACTGACTGATTGCTATGCTATTATTATTGTATTACATAAATATGACAATACGGCATATTTGCAATAATGTTTATCTTTATTAAAAAATAGTCTAGATAATGAATATTTTAATTTTATTAAAAAAGTTCATCCTCGTATAAAAACTAGCTAAAATTAAAATAATAACTAACGATTCAACCTAGCATAAGTTAAGTTAAACTAAATGAAAATAACTAGTATTTCACGCAAGCTTCTTACCAGAGTACTCTCCTTTTATTTCATATTAACGGTGAGCGTCACTGGTATTCAAATTATTGCTGAGTATTTTAATACTAAAAACCATATCAATAGCGAGCTTCTTACCTTAGAAAAAACCATAAGTGGTAGTTTAACTCGGGCTGTATGGGAGCTGAACACACAACAAGCTATTGATATTTCTGAAGGCTTAGTTGCCATTCCAATGATAAAAGGCATAACCGTTACTGACGAAGCGAATAATGTCATTACACAATTAGGTGAAGTCATCTCACCTGAAAAATTAAAACTAGATAGTAACAATTCATCAAATGGTGAAGCCCAGGGAATTAGCTCGCTTACTGAAGGTTTATTTGGTCACTCTTTCCCATTAATTTTTGAGTTTTCAGGTCGCACTACTTCAGTAGGGCGAGTGACATTATTGTCAAGTAATGCCGTTATTTTTAGTCGAATAGAAGTAGGTATTTATTTCCTCATTGGTAATGCCATCGTTAAAACCGCTTTTTTAGTCTTTCTATTCACACTAGCATTTAATAAATTGTTAACAGCTCCTTTACAAGAATTAACCAACCAAATTAATCAAGTGGACTTAGACGATCCTGAAGCATCTAAACTTCATTCAATGAATTACGAAAAAAATGAATTAAACATTCTTGGGGATGCTTATAATAATTTGATCGATGAGTTAATTGACTTTAAAGATAAATTAGCCATTTCGCAGTTAGAAACAAACGCAGCAAAAGATCAACTAGATGAACAAAATATTCAACTTGAACAGGAGGTTGCACGTAAAACCTCCTCATTAAGTAGCACCATGCTCAAAATGGAGGTTCAACAAAAAGAATTACTTCAACAAAAACATACATTGCAGGATGAAAATATCCGCCGTAGCCGGACTGAAAAAACCTTAATTACAACGAATAAGGATTTAAAAAGCTCTATTGTCGAATTAAATAAAGCCAAAGAACGCCTATTAGAATCTGAAAAAATGGCCTCACTAGGTAATCTGAGTGCTGAAGTCTCTCATGAAGTAAATACGCCTATAGGTATAAGCATTACTTCTGCCAGTTATTTATTAGAACTGTTGGTTCGTCTAAAGGAAAATCTTAACCAACAAAAGCTATCGAAAAGGAATATAGAGAGTTTCATTGAAAATGCGAATCACAGTACTGAATTACTCACCAATAATTTAAAAAGAGCGTCTGATCTAATAATTAGCTTTAAACATGTGGCTGTTGATCAAATCAGTGATAGAACTCGCCTAATTGCTGTTTCAAAATACCTTGATGAAATAATTCAATCGTTACATCCTAAATTAAAGAAGACCAATCACTGTATTAAAGTTAATTGTGACGAAAGCATTGAAATATCTAGTCACCCTGGCGCTATAGCGCAAATAATCATTAACTTAATCATTAATTCAATCATTCACGGCTTTGAAAATATAAGCCGAGGTGAAATAACGATTGATATTAGCTTGCATCAGCAAACCTTACATTTAGACTACAAAGATAATGGCCATGGATTGACGAAAGAAGGGTTAGAAAAATTATTTGACCCCTTCTACACAACAAAAGGAGAGCAAGGCGGTACAGGGTTAGGCACACACATTATTCATCACCTCGTTACCGATACACTCAATGGTAGTGTTGATGTGAAAAATGAAGATGAGCACGGCTTAAGTTATCATATTGAATTTCCAGACATGCGCTACCAATAAAGACCTAAAGAACATGTCATAAGTATGTCTTTCTACGCTGAATGAAGTTGTTTGAGTATACACTTTTCAGGTATCATGGCTTTTTTAAAAATAGCTTACAAAGCTACCAATGCCTAGGATGCAATTTATGTGGTTTAAAAACCTGTACTTTTTCGCTTTCACTCGACCTTTTGAGTTGTCAGAAGAAGCGTTAGAAAAACACCTTTGTGAACATCTTTTTACTCCCTGTGGCTCTACTGAGTTATCGCATTTTGGCTGGGTAAATGCCTTAGGAAAACACGGAGATTCAAGTGTTCATTGTGCTAACGACAATTTCCTAATTTGTGCTCGTAAAGAAGAAAAAATATTACCCGCATCTGTAATCAAAGATATGGTTGAAGAAAAAATTAATTTACTTGAGCTAGAACAAGGCCGCGGCGCAACTAAAAAAGAAAGAGAGCAATTTAAAGAAGACATTACTTTCGAATTATTACCACGCGCTTTCTCACGTATTTCAGATACTCACGCTTATATTAGCCCAAAAGACAATATTATTGTCATTAATTCAAGCTCTCGTGGTAAAGCCGAAGATTTACTAGCACTACTAAGAAAAGTGCTTGGAACATTACCCGTCACTAGTTTGGAGCCCGATGTTGCCGCAGATGAAACTATGACAGATTGGCTAATTAAGAAAAATTTAGGGCCAAAATTTACGTTAGGAACGGAAGCTGAATTTAACGCTATGGGCGATGACGGCGCAGTGATTCGAGTAAAGAATCAAGATCTTGACAGCGATGAAATTAAATCCCATTTAGATGCGGATAAATACATGGTTAAAGCCGCAATGGAATGGGATGAATCACTGTCTTTTATTCTCTGTGATGATTTAGCAATTAAACGCATTAAATTCTTTGATGTTATTCAAGAGCAAAATGATGACATTGACAGTGACGATATCATGGCGAAATTAGATGCGGACTTCGCCTTAATGGCCGGTGAATTAAACCGATTTATTCAAGATTTGTTAGCTGAATTTTCATTAAAAACTACTGATTTATTAGAAAAAGATTAAACTTATTGGAGCCTTAAAACATGTCAATTATTAACATGACAGATCTAAACTTAGCCGGAAAACGCGTTCTTATACGTGAAGATTTAAACGTACCAGTGCAAGACGGTAAAATCACCTCAGATGCGCGTTTACAAGCTGCCTTACCTACAATAAAGCTCGCATTAGAAGCGGGTGCAAAAGTAATGGTAATGTCACACCTTGGTCGTCCAACAGAAGGTGAATATAATACAGAATATTCACTTCAGCCTGTTGCTGATTACTTAGCCGCAGCGCTTAACTACCCTGTACGTCTAGTAAAAGATTACCTATCTGGCGTTGAAGTTGCCTCTGGTGAGTTAGTTATTTTTGAAAACGTCCGTTTTAATGAAGGCGAAAAGAAAAATGATGATGCGTTAGCTCAACAACTAGCAGCCCTTTGCGATATTTTTGTAATGGACGCTTTTGGTACTGCACATCGTGCCCAAGCCAGTACACATGGTGTCGCTAAATTTGCCCCTACCGCTTGTGCAGGTCCATTGTTAATAGGTGAACTAAATGCTTTAGGTAAAGCGTTAGACAACCCTGCTCGTCCTCTTGTAGCGATTGTGGGTGGTTCAAAGGTATCCACTAAACTTACCGTACTAGATTCATTATCAAAAATTGCTGACACCATTGTGGTTGGTGGTGGTATTTCAAATACTTTTGTAGCTGCTGCCGGCCATGAAGTAGGAAAATCATTATACGAAGCTGATTTAATTCCAGAAGCACAACGTTTATGCGCACAAACACAGGTAATATTTGCTGACGACGTAACCGTTACACGCGATGGGTTTAGCGACTGGAAGCATGACTCGGCTACGGCAATAAAATCAGCCTCTGAGGTTGATGCACTTGATGATATTATTGACTATGGTCCAGAAACAGCAAATAAAGTTGCTGAAATAATTAAGTCAGCGGGCACTATTTTATGGAATGGACCTGTAGGCGTATTTGAAATGGACGCTTTTGCAAAAGGCACTGAAATTATTTCTCATGCGATTGCTGACAGTACTGCTTTTTCAATAGCAGGCGGCGGCGATACCTTAGCTGCTGTAGATAAGTACAACATTAAAGATAAAGTCTCTTATATTTCTACAGGTGGCGGTGCATTTTTAGAATTCTTAGAAGGCAAGAAACTCCCTGCTGTTGAAATTTTAGAACAAAGAGCGAAAAACTAGTAAAAATTAGAATTTCGAATTAATAAAAGCTTAATAAGAGAAAGTAACAAAATAGTTATTTCTTGTTCGGTTTTACACCTAACCACCTCAGGATACAATGTCAGTATCTTAAGGTGGTTTAGGATTTAATATTAAAAATAATAATAAAATAACATGCCTATGTAGTTTACTCAGGAGTTCTTTGTAAACGTCATCATCGAAGATCCATTGCGCTTTAGACACTGGTTCCTCGATTAAAACACCACGGGGATGACGAGCCATATACATAAGCATGTAAAATAATATAAACAACACTATACTCAAAAATATGAGTAATTCACGCACCCAAACTAACTGAGCACTAATATCTTTAGCCGCTCTACTCAAGGAGATCTTTATGACTTTAGCACCTAAAGCTTTAACAGCCATGCTAGAAAAGGTTACCAATCAAGATGGCTTCATTGCTGCCTTAGATCAAAGTGGCGGTAGCACACCCAAAGCTCTTTCTTTATATGGTATTGAGAGCACTAGCTTTAGCAATGATGAACAAATGTATGATTTAGTCCATCAAATGCGCACTCGTATCGTCACTAACCCTGCTTTTAATGGCTCACGTATTCTAGGTGCCATTTTATTTGAAAATACTTTAGATAGAGAGTTTGAAGGCAAAGATGCTGCACAATATCTATGGCAAGAAAAACAGGTTGTACCATTTTTAAAAATTGATAAAGGTCTTTGCGAAGAGAATAATGATGTGCAATTAATGAAAGCAATGCCTGAGCTTAATGCACTCCTAGACAAAGCAGTTTCACAAGGCGTATTTGGTACTAAAATGCGCTCAGTTATCAAATTAGCCAATCAACAAGGCATTAATGATATTGTTGCGCAACAATTCACCATTGCAAAACAGATATTAGTAAAGGGTTTAACGCCAATAATTGAACCTGAAATAGATATTAATAGTCCTGAAAAATCTGCCGCTGAAGTATTACTTAAATCCGCATTACTTAGCGAGTTAGATTCATTACCTAGCGAACAAAAAGTTATGTTGAAACTCACATTACCTAATTCAGATAACTTTTATAGTGACTGTATTAATCATAAAAATGTTATGAAAGTTGTCGCTTTATCAGGTGGTTACAAAAGAGAACAGGCTAATGAAAAAGTTAACTCTAATCATGGCATGATAGCGAGCTTCTCTCGAGCATTAACTGAAGGCTTATCTGCAAAACAATCAAATGATGAATTTACCTTGGCATTAGATAATGCCATAGAGAGTATATTTACTGCATCAAAATCCTAAGAAAGTAAGATAACCTTAAAGTAAAATAATTAATGCTAAAAAGTGTGGTTAACTTTCACACATAAATATAAAAACCTTATGGACGCAGTGCTTTTTCATAAGGTTTTTTTGTAAATTTAGTCGAAAAGAGTAACATTCCCCATCAAACTGCCAAAACCACAATTTTCTGTGCCAGAAGCCAGTAAACTCTGATATAATTTAGTTACTAATACAAACAGAAAACTTTCACAGTTATAAACAAAACGTTTAATTGACTAACCCAGGAGTAACCAATGGCTTTAATTTCAATGCGTCAAATGCTTGATCACGCTGCAGAGTTTGAATATGGAATCCCAGCATTTAATGTAAATAATTTAGAGCAAGTGCGCGCAATTATGATTGCAGCAGATAAAACTGATAGCCCTGTTATTCTTCAAGGATCTGCAGGTGCTCGTAAGTATGCTGGAGCCCCATTTTTACGCCATTTAATTTTAGCCGCTATTGAAGAATTCCCTCATATTCCTGTTGTTATGCATCAAGATCACGGTACTTCGCCAAGTGTATGTCAACGTTCAATTCAATTAGGTTTTTCATCTGTAATGATGGACGGCTCATTAATGAGTGATGGTAAAACACCAAGTAGCTATGAATATAATGTTGACGTGACTCAACGAACTGTTGAAATGGCACATGCTTGTGGCGTGTCTGTTGAAGGCGAATTAGGCTGTTTAGGTTCATTAGAAACAGGTGAGGCTGGTGAAGAAGATGGTATTGGTGCTGTAGGTAAATTAACACTAGAGCAAATGCTAACAAATCCAGAAGAAGCTGCTGACTTTGTGCAAAAAACGCAAGTCGATGCCTTAGCCATTGCCTGCGGTACTTCGCACGGAGCTTATAAATTTACTCGCCCTCCTACAGACGATATTTTAGCCATTGATCGTATCAAAGCTATTCATACGCGCATTCCTAATACTCATCTAGTGATGCACGGTTCATCATCAGTTCCGCAAGAGTGGTTAGCGATTATTAATGAGTATGGTGGTAATATCCCAGAAACTTATGGTGTACCTGTTGAACAAATTCAAGAAGGCATCAAAAATGGTGTTCGTAAAGTAAATATTGATACTGATTTACGATTAGCATCAACGGGAGCGACTCGACGCTTTCTAGCACATAACCCAAGTGAGTTTGATCCGCGTAAATTTTTAGCTGAAACAACTAAAGCAATGTCTGAAATTTGTATTGCTCGTTATGAAGCGTTTAACACTGCAGGTAACGCAAGTAAAATAAAGCCCATTAGCCTTGATACTATGTTTGATCTTTATCAAGCGGGTAAACTAAATGCGCTAATTAAGTAATATATTAAACCATCTAGATTTTCTGTAATGATAGGTGGTTCTTTTCTTCTGACTTTCAAACAAAAATCTTCTTTAAAATAAATACAATTTATTTATAATAGCTTTATTTAAAATTGTGATTTACTCATAATCGTTATATTACCTCGCTTGTATATGCGCTTATAAACCCATTACTTTTATTAACTACGATTTATTAACAGTCTTAGTTAAATTATTATGTCTAAAAATTGAGAATAAAATGTTTCGTTATTTATTACCTATATCATTTTTTCTCTTATCTGTTACTGCTTATGCACAAGGAGGTTATTCTCAAGGTGAGATTAGTCAGGTTTCAATAAGTGAAAAAAACGCTCATTCAAGAGCAACAGCTGCCGATATTTTATTTAGCCTTGAAAAAAAACTACAGACAAAAATTGTTACTATTAAGCCTATATTGACTGGCTCTGCTGAACTCGGATTTTTGTATAAAACCGGTAACACTCATAGTGCCGATATAAAAACGGGTATTGATTTACGTTTTGAGAAGGATCGTTGGTTAAGCTTGTTAAATATAGATTTACTGATAAAAAAAACAGATATAGCTGATAAAAACACAGGAGATCTACATTTTAAAACTACCGACCAAAAGTGGACTATAGCTTCGCAAACTAACTACAGTTTAGACAATAGCGAAAAGAATTACATTTACGGTAACGTTTGGTATGAAAAAAATGAGTTTAGTAGCTTTATCGAACAAAGCTCTGTTTCTACTGGTTGGGGTAGACATTGGTATAAAACTAATGAAGCCTCGCTTTGGGGGGATATTGGGCCTGGCTTTAAGCGCGATCAATTTAGATCTACAGATAAAGAACCAACTAAAACAATAACATCATGGATTATTCAGGCTCAAGCACTGTACATAAGAAAACTAAGCGAGCATATCGAGTTAAAGCAACACCTTAGTGCTAAGCAATCAATAAAAACAGGTGAGAATAGTATTTATAAAGCAGAAACCTCCATAACAACTAAACTGATTTCAACACTACAGCTAAAATTTACTTTTACGGTTAACTACAATACTGATATCGAAGATGACAAGAAAAACTTAGATACTCAAACAGCCATAACGCTAGTGTATAGTTTTTAAGGGAACAGCTATTAACGAAAGGTACACCTTGTCATGATGTCTTCGCCCCCTGAAACTCATTTTTTGAGGCGATTTGGGTATATACCCGTTCTACTTGAAGATGCACGATTCAGCTGGAATTAGAAACGACTTTAGGCAAGGCATTTATTGAAGAGAATGGTTACTCCCTTCTCAAAATCTATAACGAAGCATAAAGCGTTTCTAAACCAGCCCTTGGGGAAGGCTGAGCAAATCATACTCTGCGTTACATTTCTTTTTAAGGGAATAACCCTTAATAAAAAAATGTGCCTTGATTATGAATCGCTCAGACTCCCTGAAACCTGCATCTTCAAGTGGAACGGGTATATAACATTGAAATAACAGGTGTTATAATTCCCTCGAATTAACATACTAAACATACTAAGGGAACATCATGGTTCGTAACCACGCACTAACAGCTTTATGCTTATTGCCGCTAGTGTCATACGCAGTATCAGCGGAAGACACAAAAACAAAACCAGAATTTACCGCATCAGCTGAGCTAGGTTTTTTATATAAAACAGGCAACACAAAAAGTGCAGATATTAAAGCCGGTTTTAATCTTAAGCATGAAAAAGATAAATGGCGTTCTACTGTTGCTTTCAATATCTTAGCTAAAAAGCTTGAAAAAGAAGATGGCACAGGCAAAAAAGAATTTGAAACCACTGATAATAAATGGGATATTCAAGGTCAAACTAACTACACTATAGGCGAAGCAGGCAAAAACTACCTTTACGGTAACCTCGCTTATGAGCAAGACAAGTTCAGTGGTTTTGAGTCGCAAAGCTCTTTTTCTGGTGGTTGGGGTCGTCATTGGTATGAGACTGAAACATCATCATTTTTTGCTGATGTTGGCCCAGGTATCAAATATGATGTTACCCGCGCAACGGACACAAACTCTTCATCAAGCAGCACTAATTTAATAATTCAAGCGCAAGCGCTTTATACACATAAATTTAACGATTATGTTCAATTTAAACAATACTTTGTTGCAAGACAAGCAACTAAGTCTGGTGAGAATAGCGCCTATAAATCTGAGACTTCTGTTACCGCTCAGTTGATTGACGCTCTACAACTAAAATTCGCTTTACGTATAGACTATGACACCGAAGTTGAAGCTCAATATGAAAGTACTAATACTGAAACTTCAATGACTTTAATTTATAGTTTCTAGTAGCGACGTCTTCGTTTAAACAGTTATCTTATACCCAAGCTGCTTCACCCTGCTTGGGTATAAAAAGTAATTATTGCTTGCAAGCCAAACAACAGTTACCGCGTTATAAATATCATTATATCCCCGACAAACTCTCGTATTCTAAAAAATAAATGTATACTTAACATTCAGTTAGTATTACTGGCTTCACTGCTTGTAGGGATCTTTGCTTATGCTGAAGATTATCCACTACAAGTGGCGTATATGGGCGCCACCTGTTTTACAACGATTAATTGACATAAACATATAAGATGTGTGCGTATATACGGCTTTTTATTGAGAGAACTACCCTCTAGCCTTAGGTGATTGCGCACCTATTATCCTTTTCGCAATGTCAGTCTTTAATGACTTCCGCCATAAACAGGTTTTAATAGGTTGGTCTTACCGTTCATGCTGCATCATTGTTGTAAAAATGGGTAAAGCTATTCATTTTATTTTTGAGTGTCTGAATTAAATTATTATTAAGTTAGTCTATTCTGTTACTAATAATTGTTACTGATATTTTGTTTCATTCCTTAACATTGCCCAAGCAGTTCTGACCGTTTTATTGGCTAACGCGATGCAGGCTCTATTGATACCTAGTCGCTCTCTCAATTGAATTAACCAGGCTAGTTTGACTGTAGCCAGTAGCTCTTTTAGCTTTTGTCGATTCACCGCTTTATTACTAATTAATTCACCATGTCTACTAATTTGGCAAATTTGAAGAATGCTTTTAGCTAGATCGATTCCGATAACATTAGATTTCAACATAGTATGTCTCCTGATTAGTTATCTTAACTCTAGACTGACTGCTAGAGTTTGTGGAGTCCATACATCGCTGCGAGTAGTTGCAGCAGTTAAAATAGTATCATTAATTCCAAAACTAGTAAGTGTTCGAGACTGGTAAGCCTTTCAGCATTGGTGTTGAGTAACAACAATTGTTTAGACGAAGGTGATTGCAACATATTTCCTCAGCACAAAAAAGTAGAAAAAATAAGTCATTTATTTTCCGCCGGGACAATATAGCAACATTTGTTTCAAAGTATAAACGGTTTAGTTTTTTCTCTTGATTTCACTAATTCTGTTTACATTTGAAATACTTTTTTTAACAAAAAAATCAGATTACCACGTTAATAGTAATCTGATTCTTATTGATATTTTAACCTTAAGAAACACTTAATGGTTTAAATATTTTTCTATTAATTGAACTGGTTAGAAGTGTTTTTAGCGCCGCCTGCTTTAAGAGCGTTCTCACCAGCAAAGTATTCTTTGTGGTCATCGCCCATGTCAGAACCTGACATGTTCTGGTGTTTAACACAAGCAATGCCTTGACGAATCTCTTCACGTTGAACCTTTTTAACATAACCAAGCATACCTTGTTCACCGAAGTACTCTTTAGCTAAGTTGTCTACAGACAACGCAGTAGTGTGGTAAGTAGGTAGAGTGATCAAGTGATGGAATACGTTCGCTTCACGTGCAGTATCCGCTTGGAAAGTACGAATGCGCTCATCAGCAACTGCAGACAATTCAGTAGTATCATATTCTGCTTTCATTAAGTCACCACGAACATAGCTAGATACATCTTCACCCGCTTCAACCATTGCGTCATATGCTTGCTGACGGAAGTTAAGTGTCCAATTAAAAGATGGAGAGTTGTTATAAACAAGTTTCGCATCTGGGTGAACTTTACGAACATCATCCATCATGCCAGCAATTTCGTGTACTGTAGGTACTGCAGTTTCGATCCAAAGTAGATCAGCACCCGCATTAAGTGCACCAATACAGTCAAATACACAACGTTCATGGCCAGTACCTTGACGGAATTGGTATAAACCTGAAGGTAAGCGCTTAGGACGAACTAATTTACCGTCACGGTTAAAGCATACATCGCCTTCTTCCATGTCAGCTACGCTGATTTCTTCAACGTCTAAGTAAGAGTTATAGATATCGCCAGAATCACCAGGCTCTTTAACTACAGCGATTTCTTTAGTAAGACCAGCACCTTCAGAGTCAGTACGTGCAACGATAAGACCGTTGTCGATACCAAGCTCTAAGAAAGCATGGCGTAATGCACGAATCTTAGAATGGAAATCAGCATGAGGAACAGTTACTTTGCCATCTTGATGACCACATTGCTTCTCATCTGCTACTTGGTTTTCAATTTGAAGAGCACAAGCGCCGGCTTCAATCATTTGCTTAGCCATTATGTAAGTCGCTTCAGCGTTACCAAAGCCAGCATCGATATCAGCAACAATTGGCACAACGTGAGTTACGTGGTTATCAATTTGATCTTGGATTGCAGCTTTATCGCCTTCAGCAGCAGCATCTAGTTCACGGAAAAGACCGCCTAGTTCACGTGCATCAGCTTGACGTAGGAATGTGTAAAGCTCAGCAACCAAAGAAGCTACAGAAGTTTTTTCGTGCATAGATTGATCAGGAAGAGGACCAAATTCGCTGCGAAGTGCCGCAACCATCCAACCTGAAAGGTATAAGTAACGACGATCTGTTTTGCCATCAAAATGTTTCTTGATAGAAATCATTTTTTGTTGGCCAACAAAACCATGCCAGCAACCTAGAGATTGTGTATA